>ERZ1026814.141-NODE-141-length-59158-cov-9.989802_pt1 | contig 59158 bp, 43 predicted proteins | sample MGYA00520871_ERZ1026814 | MGnify/ENA primary metagenome ERZ1026814 (study PRJEB33270, sample SAMEA104284478) | anaerobic digester metagenome | biome: Anaerobic digester microbiome; feature: mesophilic sludge digester; material: Anaerobic digester biomass | place... | reverse complement strand
GTCTTTTTTTGTGTTTTTTTTTGCTGTTTTTTTTTTTTTTTTCAAGCAGAAGACGGCATACGAGATCTAGTACGGTCTCGTGGGCTCGGAGATGTGTATAAGAGACAGATACTATACTCTGTAGTATTGACCTGTTTGATTTGTTGAGCTATGAACCCCTAGAATCCCCTGAAATAATCCTTACCTGCAATATTCCCTCTCTGGTTTCAACATCTAATCTTGTATATAAGGTTGCTTCCTGTTTAAAAGAACAATTTAATATTCCTGCCGGTATTAAAATTCACTTAGAGAAGCATATTCCTGTTTCTGCAGGACTGGGAGGAGGAAGTAGTAATGCCGCTAATTGTATTCTGGCTTTGAATGAAATCTGGCAGCTGAATTTATCCAGGACAAAAATGCATAAAATTGCTTCTCAGTTTGGCAGTGACATCAATTTCTTTCTGGAAGGAGGAACAGCTAAAGGAGAAAACAGGGGAGAAATAATTATAAAACTTCCTCCTATCTTGTTGAATAATATCCTGTTAGTTAATCCCGGTTTGGAACTTTCCAGCGCAGAAGCTTATAAACTTGCCGCTCTTCCTAAAAAGCAGGAACAACTTAAATTTGATCCTTCCAACCTAATCGGCTCCTGCTTCAATCGTCTGGAAAGCGGTATCAGAAGTGCTTATCCTGTAATTGACAATATTATCAATACAATCAGTAATTTTGGAGCCAAAATAGCTATGATGAGTGGAAGTGGCTCTACCTGTTTTGGAATATTTGATAGTAAAGATGATTTGAAAGCTTGTCAGCAATATTTTGACCAAAAAGGTTTCTGGACTTATGCTACTAAAACAATAAATATCTCTCCTAGATAATACAGAGTTATGATTCTCAGTTCTCTATTTTCCCTTCTTAATTCCTTCCACCTGCAAGGGTTTTCGTTATGGAAAAATCCTGTCCACAAAAAACGAGTTGTGAAATACCGTTATTTTCCAGAGGGTAATTCCTTTGCGGTTTTAAAAAGACAATATCTGCTTCTTTTCCTGTTTCTATAGAACCGATTTTACTCTCTAAACCAAGCAGTTTGGCACTACCTAATGTTATATGATAGAGTGCCTTAGCAGGTAAAACAGGATAACTGCTTTGTCGGTAATTCATCATCTTTGTATGATGCAGCATATTTAAAGAAGTTCCAGCTCCTACATCACTACCAAGACCATATTCAATGCCTGCATTCTCAATCTTTTGCAAAGGAAATTCTCCACTTTTCAAGAAAAAATTGGAATCAGGACAATGCGCTATTTTACATTTATTTTCAGCTAATATTTGTAATTCTTCATTACTTAGATGGATACAATGTGCGAAAATACTGTGTTGAGTAAGTAAACCTGCCTTTTGATAAACTTCTGTATAATTCTTTAAACCGAAGATTTCCTTCACCAGCTCTATTTCTTCCTTATTTTCCGAAAGATGGGTCTGAATCCAGGCATTATGCTCTACTGCATATTTAGCAACTTCTTTCATCAGTTCCAGGGAACAAGTTGGGGCAAAACGAGGCGTAAATATATAATCCAGATCAGTGTTTTTTCCGTGCCATTTTTCGTAAAGCAAGATGCTGTCTTCCAGTGTTTTATTGCTGTCTTGTTTAAGGTTTTCGGGGCAGTTCATATCCATCATCGTCATTCCGATTAAAGCTTTAATTCCCGTTTCTTTTGCAATTTCAAAGGCAATATCACAAGCAGTAAAATAGGGTGCAGTATAAATTACGCAAGTCGTAGTTCCTGCTTTCCGCATTGCAGAAAAAAACTCTCGGCTCAGCTTTTCTGCATATGCCATATTTTTTGAGCGTTCCTCTTCAGGAAAGACATATTTATTCAGCCAGGGCAGTAAAGCCGGTTCGTAAAATCCCCTAATGTAGTATTGGCTTAAATGTGTATGTAAATCAATAAATCCGGGTAGAGCATATTCATTAGACCTGTCTTCATCTAGTATACCTTGAAATTCAGGTAAAGGTATGATAGCAGATATTTTACTCTCTGAAATGCTAATAACCTGTTTCGGCAAAAATTGTATCTCTTCAGGAGAGACAGGATTAACGATGTTACAAAGGATGTTTTTCATTGTTCAATTTTCCTGATCTTGATTACTTTTGCTTTACCGATACCAAAATGCAATTCCGGAGCATTTTGAGAACCGGTTCCTTTAGCACTGCAAAGTTCTCGTATAAGGGTTTGTTTTTTATGGAAAGGTCTTTTTAGGGTTATTTCTACTCTGGTTCCGAAAGCAGGACTATTGGGAACCTGGGCAAAATTCTCAGTTCTATTTTCCAATAAAACAAGATCATTTTTCCAATAGGGCTTAATAAGAATACTTTTATTCCGGGTAATTGTATTATTATGTAATATTTTAGCTCCGTTTGCACTACCAACAACGAGGTCCGGAAAACCATCTCTATCCAAATCTGCACAGGCATTTCCCCAACCATTATAAACCCTAGCTCCAGCAAGCCAGGTAACATCTTCAAAAGTGCCATTGCCTTTATTATGATAAAGATAGCTGCGTTCATTCTCATAAACGGAAGTGATAAACAAATCCAAATAGCCATCATTATCAGCATCAAAGAAAAGGGGATCGCTGTGCAATTCATCATATTTGATTCCTGCTTGATCAGTTACATTAGTAAACTGCCAATAGTAAATAGTGTCCTTTTCCACCACTTTATAGGTTAAGCCATCATTCCTCAGCAGCATACTTATGTCAGAAATATCTATATAACGGGGATGTGCAAGGTTAGCTACAAACAAATCCAAATCGCCATCATTATCAAAATCACCCCAATCAGCTCCAATACTGTGACCATAATATCCGTTTTTATAAGTTCCGGCTATGCCGTAAAGAGCGGCTACATCTACAAAAAGAGTATCTATCTGTTTCCAGCAGAAATTACGACTCAAACGGTAGTTGGTTACATAAATTTCCTGTTTTCCGTCATTATCAAAATCAGCCGCAGCAACTCCTCTTCCAGGTAAGCCAGGATTATCAGTATAATAGGGTTCGCGAAACCCATAGACCTCACTTTTATCTGAAAAATAGCCACTCTCATTTTCCCAGAAAAAATCTGGAAAACCGCTCCGTTTTTGCCAGATTTCATAATTAGCAGAATAGAGAGAGGGGTAACCATTTCGGGTTATATCAATCCAGGCAACTGCTTCTGTTGGATAGGTATCATCAATATCCCCGGCTCGCTCATTAACATTTACAAACTTCACATTATCATTATTTTTCAACAGCTGGTCGCCTCTTCCATCTGTAGAATGACTGTAAGCAACCAAATCTAAAAGTCCGTCTTTATTAAAATCAGCAAAAATACCTCCGCTGCTATTCAAATTAGCCAAACCAGCACTGTCTGTAACCTCAGTAAACTTTATTTTCCCTTCATTTCTATAGAGGTATTTGCCGTTAAACAGAATATCTGTAAAACCGTCTGAATTATAATCCGCCAAAGCAACTCGCATATAACCTTTATTGTAAAGACCGGCATTTTCGCTTTTATCTTCAAAACGGATTCCCTTATAATTCATCATATTTCGCATCCATTGTAACGGTTCTTCCTTTATTTTAAGGTCGGTATGCAGTTTAATAATCAGTGCCATTGCTTCCACATCATATCTATTACGCGGTGAACCTGAAATTAAACATCGGGTAAGATGTTCTGCGGCTTTTTGTTTATCAGTTTTCTTTCCGGTTAAAAGAAGTGCTTTTGCCATCCAGAAATGTTTTTCTGCCTGTTCACCACGATTGTTGTTACTGAAATTAACTTGAGCTAATATATCAAGCAGTTCCTTTTGTTGTTTCAGTTTATTTTTCTCCAGCACCGGAATATCCAATTCATCACCAAAAAATCCGTAGGGCTCAATTATCTGATAAAACAGCAATTTTGCCTGTTGTTGTAACACCCTTGTTTTCCAATCCTCAGCGCTATAAACATCGTAAAGTAGGGTTTGTTCGCAATCTGAATCTGCCAATACCAAATATTGTTCTGCTAGTTCCAGTAGGTTTTCTTCACCTTCAAAGTCCTTTCTGAAAGTAGGAGAGAGCAAAAACAGAGAAGCAATATAAGCAGAAACAGGGTCTGTATTATTCCTTTGTGGCAGTGCTTTTATCAATCCCTGCCAATTTTTCCGGTTGGCAAAATGGTATAGCTTATAATATAAAGCAATTGAACGATAGCGGGAATGGGGATATTTTATTTCAAATTCATCCAGCAAATTCAAAGCGAGAGAATCGTTATACTCAATGCTTATTTCATCAATCAAATCCTTAGCCATTGCCTCAATAATACTATTATACTTTTTGGTTTCAGCAATTTTGGCAAAAAGCTCCTCTTCACTGCATTTTTTTGTATAGTAAAGCCAAACAGACCTGTCCAGGGAATCAGTTATAGCTTCAGTAATAGCATTATAGTCATTATAGAAGGTTAAGGAATCAATCTCTTCCGTTTCACATAAGATCAGCCATTGTAAAGCATCTTCCAGCGAGTTGTAATTTAGGGCTAAACGCTTATGGCATTGTTTTGCCAATTCCGGTAAGTTTGCTCTATGGGCATAATTCAAAACCGTTTTCAGGTCTTCTTCATCTCCCTTCATAGCTTTTGCCTGAATTATTGCGTTGTATTTATTCAGAATCTGGAATTGTTCCTTATCGCATAAAAAACCGATTTCATCATTGGTAATTGCATAACAGCTGAAGGTAAGCAGAATAAAGAAAAACAAATTTATGTATCTCATTTTTGTTCCTACAATTGTTCCATTAAACTTTGGATATCTTCATAGCTAAAATTATATTCTTTATGGCAATAGAGGCAAACAGGTTTTATACCTTCCTTAAGTGATTGCAGTTCATCTTTTCCCAAAAGCAATAATGCTTTACTGAATTGTTCATAGCTGCAATTACAACGATAGGCAATTTCTTTTTCTTCGTTAATTTGCCACTGTAGTTCCTTAAAAACAAAGCGGGAAAGAATTTCGGGAATTGATAATCCCATATCCATCAAATCGCTAAGGTTAGGAGTTTGTGCTATATTTTCATAAATCACATCCGCTATTTTTTTATCTGCATAAGGCAGTTGTTGAATAATAAAACCGCCTGCAGAACGCACTTTTGCTTCTTTATCAATTAATATTCCCAAATTTACTGCTGTAGGTATCTGTTCGGATTGTTGAAAGTAGTAAGCCAGGTCTTCGGCAATTTCTCCGCTGATAAGTTCAATTGAACTAAAGTAAGATCTAGTTCCTTTTCTATCTCTGCTGATAGTTAAAGTTCCTTTTCCGATTGATTTGCCGACATTGAAGTTATCTTCTTTGGTTTCATAAAAAAGATGGGGATTTTTTGTATAGCCACGCAGAAAACCGTTTTGAGTGCAGATTACGATTGCACCTTGAAAATCACCTTCACAATCTATTCTCATTGTAATTTCACTTTCCTCTTCTTTCAAATCCCAGGAAAGCATTGCAGTTGCCGAAATCATTCTACCTGAAAGCAAAGTTGCAATTGGAGAAAGGTCTTGTAAATCACGCATTGTTTGCACACAATTAGTACTATTAACGGCAAAAACGCGAAAATTATTATGATGAACTGTCCCCCGTAAAATGTAATCCTTAGTCATCAATCCATTCCTTGCTTATTGTTGTTCCAGGGTAGTAATGGAGTAAAATTTCGTTATATTTTGTTCCTTTTCTTGCCCTTCGTAAAGCTCCCACCTGACACATTCCGACACCATGTCCTGCTCCTCTACCTTTAATTTTTATAGTTTGGTAGGGTATAATTATTACTGTCTCCTTAGCTATCCGGTAAGGACCTTCAATATAAAAGAAGGAAGAAAGCAGGTTTCCAAAAACCTGACGGATTTGATATTCGCTATTTAAGAAAATTGTATCATTGCCAATCAGTTTTATTTTAGTAATCCGTCCTGAATAACCACGCTGAATGATTTCAATCCTGTTTATGGAAGTTAAACCTGCATTTGTTGCTAATTGATTATGTGAAATTGATTTATTCCAGGAAAGTGCACCGCGTTCCCAGGAACTCATTTCTCCTTCTGCCAAATATTTATCAATCCACTCGCGAGCATCTTTTTCTTTGCTTAAATTATAGGAATTAACTTTAATAATGCAGGAGACACCTTTTAAATAGTTAATTGGTTTACCGTTCCAGATAATATCGGCTGCTTCTGTTTTTCCTCCACAGCAACTATGATAGGTTGTCTCAGCAAGATTTCCGTTGAAAAACAAGACCTCCGAGGAACATTCATAAATTGCTTGCAGGATTTGTTCATTCAATAAATATTTTCCTCTATACACTTGGCAGTGAGTAGAATTGCACAAATCGTAACCATCAGCTTTATGTTTGTTATTTAAGAGCAGATTTAGAGCCTGAGTTCTGGCAGCAACTATTTGTGCTTTAAGGGCTTCCGCGGGAGCATTATCACCAATTTCATTTTGAACCACTCCGGCAAGATAATTCTCCAAAGGTAGAAATTGATTTAGGACAATCTTTTTTTTCACTGTTTTCAGGATAAAATCTCCGCTATAAGCATAACTATCACTGTTGAAACTAAGTTCTGCCTCAGAATGTATTTTCAGAGGTGTTTCCATATAGCATATATTTCCCGTAGCATCTTGAATCTGAACAGTGGAATTAAGCACTTGGACTTCTTTGATTTTATCAATAGGAATGCCTTGTTTTAAGGCATATTGTTTTGCCTCTTCTTCGCTAGTAAAACTTTCCGGTAGAAAGTGTTGCAGTTCTTTTTTAATCTTCAAGCGAGAGTTTTCCCAGGCAAAAAAATCCCGCACCACAGCGTTCTCATCTTCTTTTGCCTTATAAACAACCTCTGTAAAGTCCAAAATAGCATAATGAACAAGAGTTTCTGGATTCATAATGTTAATTGTAATGGAGGACTCAAATTTGCGGGATATCAGTCCATCCTTTTCCGCAACAGTTATATTGGTATTTTTCCCTTTGGGGGTAATAGTTAGCTGAGGAGAAGCAGTTAAATTGATTTCCAGATAGAGTTCACCGTTTACAAATTGAGCTCCTGCCAGCATTGTAGAACAAAGCAACAGCAATAATAACAGGAATTTAGGTTTCATCTTTTGTTTACAGTTTATTGAACAACCGAACCGGGAATTCCTTCTCCATCGGGAATTAAAAGCTGTAATTTTCCGTTGGAATCGGCAGCCAGAATCATTCCCCGGGATATTATTCCTCTAATTTTTCGTGGTTCCAGATTCACCAGTATTAAAACTGTTTTGCCAATTACATCTTTCGGTTCGTAATCAACTGCAATTCCGGCAATTAGTTCGCGTTGTTCAATGCCGATATCCACTTTTAGTTTTAACAGCTTATCCGTTTGAGGGACTTTTTCTGCGGTTAATACTTTAGCTAAGCGCAAATCCAATTTGGCAAAGTCATCATAGTTGATTATATTTTTTAGAGGAGCTATTTCCGGAGTGTCAAATTCTGCTTTGCCCAGTTCTGAGACCTTTGATTGTGAGTGCAGTTTGGCAATTTGTGCTGCAATTTCTTTATCTTCTATTTTATGAAAAAGCGGTTTGATTTCGTTTAACGCAATGTCTCCCGATAAATTATATGCTTCGCTGAACTTAAAGCTTTCACTTAAGTTCATCATTTTTCTTAAGCCTAGCATTGACCTTGGCAGAACAGGACTAAAAGCAATGGAAATTTTAGCCAGTAAATTAGCACAAACATAAAGAGTTTCGTTAGTTGCATCCCGATTTTCTTTCAGCTGAGCCCAGGGCTTGCTTTCGTCAAAATAGCGGTTTCCCAACCTGGCTATATCCATTATCAGGCGAGTATTTTTCTTCACTTGATAGTCCAGATAATTTTCTTCAATTTCTTTTAAGATGTTATCTGCCTCAGCTATTGTTTTGTTAGCGGGTTCACTTAACGCGCAGGAAGTTATTTTTCCCTCAAAATTTTTATGAGCAAAGGCAAAAACCCGGTTGGCAAGATTGCCCAAAGTATTATTCAAGTCGCCGTTTATTTTATTCTGAAAATCCTTAAAACTGAAATCGGAATCCTGCCTTTCCGGAGCATTAACTGCCAGATAATAACGTAGATATTCACCGTCAAAGTCCTGCAGAAATTCATCTACCCAAATTGCCCAATTTTTACTGGTAGATATTTTTTCCCCTTCCAGATTCATAAACTCATTGGCAGGAATATCATAAGGTAGGCAATAGGGAGCATCCTGACCCATCAACATAGAGGGCCATATTATAGAATGGAAAATTATGTTATCCTTTCCAATAAAATGAATTAGCCGAGTTTCAGGGTTTAACCAATAGTCCTTCCATTTTTCCGGCTGACCTTTTTTTTCTGCCCATTCTACAGTAGAAGAAATATAACCTATGGGAGCGTCAAACCAAACATACAGAACTTTGCCTTTTGCTTCGGGAAGAGGAACAGGAATTCCCCAGGATAAATCCCTGGTAACAGAACGTTCAACTAAACCCTGGTCCAGCAAACCCAGAATAAAATTCAGCACATTTTCTTTCCAATAGTCCTTTGTGGATAGCCACCGTTTTAGTTTTTCGCGAAATCCTTCCAGCTGCAAAAACCAGTGCTTGGTCTCTTTAATTACAGGAGTAGAGCCGCAAATTTTACATTTTGGCTCTATCAAAGTTGTAGTATCATAAATTTGACCGCATTTATCACACTGATCACCTCGTGCACCGTCAAAACCGCAAAGCGGACAAATTCCTTCTACATATCTATCAGGGAGAAAGCGTTTGTCTTTTTCGCAATAAAACTGGAGCGTGTTTTTGGGCTTGATATAACCCTTATTATATAATTGCAGAAAGAATTCTCTGGCAAGCTTATGATGAGGTGGACGGGAAGTTCCGCTGAAATTATCAAATTCAATACCTATACCGTCAAATGCTTTTTTAATGCTCTTATGATAATAATTTACTACTTCCTGAGGAGTAATTCCTTCTTTATCAGCCGTTATGGATATTGGAGTGCCATGTTCATCCGTTCCACAAATATAAATAACATCTTCACCCTTCAAACGCAAGTAACGAACAAAAATATCTGCCGGTAAATAGGCACCTGCTAAATGTCCGATATGTAATTTTCCATTAGCATAAGGAAGGGCACTGGTAACTAAATATCTCATACTGGTTCCTCAATGTAAATTTTATGCAGGGTTTTTACTGCTACGGAACAATTTTGGTCCAGCAATAAAAGTTCTATGCTCTGTTCGTTGTTAAAGCTACGCAGAATGTTAAAATTTTGGCAGTTTTCCATTAAAGTTGCTAAAAAAGCCGGGTCGTGACCTAAGCCCAATCCGATGAGATTTACAAAGGCAAAACCGTCTTTTTTGCTGATTGGTTTTATTTCTCTTTCCTGCAGAAAATAGTCCACTTCCGTTTCATATTTGCTTTCTATAAAAAGTTCCAGAAGACCTTCGTTAACAAAGCTTTTGTAGATTTCGTAATACCAGACACTGAGAGTTTTTAGAACCTTTTCCTCAAGCGGCAGAGTATAACGCAATAAGGCATTTTTATGGGCAATAGCAGTTACCTTATGTTCTTCCATAATATTTTCCTCATTATTTTCTGTCTTTTTATTGGTTATCAACGAACCGGGAGCAAAAGTGAAAGATGATTTTACTTCCACCTCTACACCATATTTAAGGGCATATTCCACAGCCCGGGGATGCAAGACCTTAGAGCCATTGTAACTAAGAGTTAACATTAGCTCAGGACTGATTTGCCTTAATAATTTCGGCTTTTCCACAAGCTTGGGATCGGCAGTAAAAACACCATCCACATCAGTAAAAATTTCACATTTATCTGCCTTTAAATAACAAGCTAAAGCTACTGCAGAAGTATCAGAACCGCCACGTCCCAAAGTAGTTATTTCTTTGCTGGTGCTAACACCTTGAAAACCTGCTACGATAACAACTTTTCCCTTTTCCAGTTCTTCCTGTATGCGAAAGGCATTCACTTTCAAAATCCGGGCGTTACCATGTTTTTCATCAGTTATAATTCCACTTTGAGAACCGGTAAATGAGATGGAAGGAATTCCTTCTTCCATTAAAGCTAACGACAATAAACTCATACTGATCCGTTCACCTGCTGTCAATAACATATCCAATTCCCGACGCGAGGGATGCTGAGATATCCCGTAAGCTAAAGAAAAAAGTTCATCCGTTGTTTTTGCCATTGCAGAAACAACTAAAACAAGACCTTCTCCTTTATGGTATTCACTGGTTAATCTATGAGCTATGTTTCGGATTAAATCAATGTTACCAACTGAAGTTCCGCCGAATTTTTTCACTATTATTGCCATATCTTTCTTTATTTAATGATTTGACCTTGCTGTCAAGAAAAAAAATCTCGCTTGCCTATAAGCATTGCTTATGCATTACGGACTCATTACGGATGCCATCCGTAATGGGTAAGCAATGGGTAGGCAATGCAAGTAAGGAAGGATGGGGGGAAACGGGATAATACCTTGTAATAAAAACAGTTATCAATTTTAACATATTTCCAGTAGAACGATGTCCCCGTCGTTCAATGTTAACAAAGCATTTTCCTTAGCTCTTGCCTTTCAGTAAAGAAAGGAAGTGCAAGAATTAGTTGACGAAGAAGTCAACCTTCCGATGTTGCCTTTCGGGCTTAGCCCAAATCTCAACACTCTAAACCTTCTCAACCCTCTCAACCTTTTCAACCCTCACAACCTTATCAACCCATAAACCCCTTTCCTTCTTTATTTTAAGAGAAGCATTTTTTTCATACAGGAATAGTTTTTACTTTCCAGAATATAGAAATACATTCCGGAAGCAACATTGCGATTGTTACTATCTTTTCCGTTCCAAACAATTTGATGCATTCCTGAAGGCAGAATTTCATCTATCAGCTTTTTCACCAGTTGTCCTTTAATGTTATATACATAAAGTTTAGCAGGAGCTGTTTCTTGCAAAGTAAATCTGATATTTGTTTCCGGATTGAAAGGATTGGGATAATTATTGAGCAATTTTGTAACCAGGGGAGGATGCAAAGGGTCTTCATTATTTGTTATATAATTGAAGTGCAAAATCTCAGAAGGCACACTGCTACCCTCAGAATAAACGCAGACCACATAAAAATAATAATCCGTGCCCAATTCTTCTAATGTTTCAGCATAAACAGGTAAATTGGTAATTCCTGCTAAAGCAAAAGCTCCAGCATTAATTCTACGATAAATTTCATAGTGCATTAAAGGAAATTCAGGTTCAGAAGGTGGATTCCAAATAAGATTTAAAACACTATCAGCTACATTATATGAAATTCCTGAAACGGGAGCAAAATAAGCCAGATAAAAATCCTGTTGAGCAGAAGGATTTGCCAAAGAAATCGTAACCTCTACAGAATTGGAATCCTGATAGCCATCTGCAAATGCTGATAAGGAATGCACACCAATAGGAAGATAGAAGGTATAATGCCCTTCAACATCAGGATGAGTAATCCAGGAATTAGAATTTTGCACATTTACTTTACTAAAATCAATATCGGGATTTCCACTTGTTACAGTTCCGAAAACCTTTCCTGCAAATTCAACAAAACCTGTAGTGCGAACATCATCAATAAACCATCCATCTCCTGTAACACCACTATCACTGGCAAAAGTGAAACGGAATTGAACACTCTGATTGGCATAAATTGAAAGATTGAAACGGGCAAAAACCCATCCGCCGCTGTTTCCATCATATCCCGGTCCATTTAAAACACCTAAATTAGAAGCAGGATAACCACCTTCCGGAGTAATCAAAGTCCAGGTTGCTCCCCCGTTTGTAGAAATTTTAACATTACCTCCATCATAATTTACTTCAGTATTGAAATAATGCCAAAACTCCAACATAAAATTGTTGCCGATATAAACACTCGGAGTAGTAAGCTGGTAATTAGCATTATTAGGATAAGGACTATTCAAGCGTGTTCCCCAAACTTTAGTTCCGGAATGAGCTCCAGCAACAGTGGAAACACCCCATTCCCAACCATTGGATGAAGGATTGGGAACAAAATTTCCGTTATTGTTTTCAAAATCAGCATTCATTCCTGTAGTGCCAACACTTAAGACCAATTGCTCATTATGGATAGTTGTTAAATCAGCCAAATATGTTAAATAAAAAGTAAGATTATTTCCTACAATCACATTTGGCGAAATTGTTATATTGTATACTGCCTGACTTATTCCTCCTGCAAGTAATGAAGAAATGATGCAGGAACTGTTATGAATAGTAACAAATTCCGAAAGACAAGTGATTGTTCCGCTTATATTAGTAGCAGAAACAGGAGTATTATTGGCAAAATTGATAATCAAATCCAGCGTTTCACCCGGGTCAATAAGCCCGTTTCCATTTCCCGAAATACAATCATTCATATACATTCCGCTATATTGTATATCAGGTTTATGAACAGTAATATAAACAGGAAAATCCCAGATGTTACCTGAAATGCTGATATGCAAATTAATCAGGATTTCAGCTCCATCGGGACAATTGGCATCAATTTGAAGAGTAATTGGAGTATTATTTATCTCTGTTGAATCTCCTGAAATGTTACTGTAAGTGCTATAAGCATTCATAAGAACAACATATTCGCTGGAGCAAAAAGCACTTAATTGAACTTGTGTTGCCGGGCTTAATCCTATATTCATTAGCTCAATACCTAGTTCAACTGTCTCTCCTGGTTCTATTATGTGGTTAAAGTTGGAATCATTGATGATAACTTCATCCAATATCAGAAAGGGGGATTCATATAAAACGGGAGCTGTAGTAATCAGCAGTGCAGAAGAATTTGTTATGGGAGCCGCTGCATTGGCATATTGATTGTTAAAAGTATATTCCAAACCAACGGTATTGGTATGATCTTTTATTCCGACAGTGCAGAAATTACCATGAGTAGGAGAGTATCCTCCCTGACCTATATCAACATTATTAAAATCCTGATACTGAAATTTAACCATTCCTTGCCCCATTGATGTAGGATAGAAAACAGGATCATAAAAAATAACTTCAAAGGTCTCCAGAGAAGAACGGTTGTAACCATTGCGCATTTTGTAATATTCTATAATAAATCTATGATTTTGGCTATCGTAATATTTGTATATCCCAGCATCATTTATCAAACAAAGGTCATCCCAGAAAGGAGCAAGCATAGGAGAGGGTCCATAGCCACCAGGAAGATGATAGTTCCGAAATTCACCATTTTCCGTAACCCCCATTACAATAAAACCATTTACACAAACAGTAATTTGATTGTAGTCAATACCATAAAAAGGAAAAGTGAAAGGCAAATCTATTTGCTGTAAAGTAATCGCCCCTGTTTGATCTCCTTCGTCACTTGAAGAACCGGGATCATAAAAAGTGGTTATTTTTGTTCCCGAACCCCCTAGGGAAGGATTAATTTCTATCCATTCATAAACAGGACAGTCAGGATAAGCAGTATCGGTTATATCATAAATAAAATAGCCATAAGCATCGGGTCCTAAAGGTGTGTGAGCATTAACCTGTCCTATCTGAATATTGAACTCGGCATATTGATCAAAGCCCCATTCGTTATAGAGATGCAAACGCAAAGGCATTTGCATTCCAGGAATCAATATAGGTCTGGCAAAAACAGTAAAACCTTCCACAGTATTGCCCAAACTGTTTCCTAAAATAGAACCCACATAAGAAGTAGAATCCGAAACCGTCAGCAGATCGTTTAAAGAAGATAATTCGGCATATACATCAAACACAGGAGCTATAGAATTATTTTTAATAGTTAAGGAAAGAAAACCGGCTTCACCCGGGTCAAGAATATTATTACTTCCTGCAGTAATTGTATAATTGTGAACAAGCAGAAAGGCATTATAGATAACAGTATGAAAAACGAAAGAATAAACATTCTGGTCAGCAGTTGTTAATGCCAAAGTAAAACGCACACTATGCTGAGGAGGCAAATTGTTTACTATACTGAAAGTGAAAACAGAATTAGACCAAAGCGTAGCATTACTGCTAATTGCCCCAAAACTGCTTTCAGAATTCAAAATAGTAATATAAGGATCATCAGCTGAAAGAATAGCAGTTGTTGCCGGAACAGTTGCTGAAGTTGTATTTTTAATTTCCAGGCTTAGAGCTATGGTTTCTCCAGCAGTGGCAAAACTATCGCCATTACCGTAACTTCCGTTAGTGCCATCATCAAAAATTATTTTGTTTAAATAAACCAGTGAACCCGTAGGGTCTATAGTTACTACTTTTTGGAAGGGCTTAAAATTATGCCTGGAAACAGTAACAGTCAGCTCATTTAACATTCCTCCGGAAATATTGATAGTCGCTTTTCCTTCGCTATCTGTAAAAACTTTACCAACTATAATATTCTGAGCAGAACTGTAAAGTGTTACACAGGCATTTTCCACTCCTGTTCCTGAGGAATCTGTAACCTCTATATCTAAGAGATTGCTACCCAAAGGTAAAACATCTGCACAAGCAAGATTAAAGACATCAGGAATTTGAGTAAAGACCTCTACTGTAGGGTCTCCCATTAAATTACACCAATGGGCAAAATAATTTGCTTGCGTATCATGATTAGAACCATAGACTTGTTTAATGTATAATTTGGCATTTAACAGTGCTTCACCCATACTGCGCATTCCGTAAGTAAAAATCCCGTCATAAATTCCAGCATTTAAACAATTGTTAAAAGTAGTATGAGTACCACTTGTAGACATTCCAATTGCTGTTATTGCTCCTGCAGGGGCTGCCGAAGTTCCTAAACGAATTAAGTCCTCAGAAGTAGCATTGTCATTTTCAAAATCGCCGGTGCTGCAGGTAAGTATTGTAGAATGAGGAAGCTTATTGCCATTAATTAAACTTCCGGAAGGACTCCAACCACTCATACTAATATATCCGCGATAATTAAAAAAGGCAACTCCCTGATTGAAACCGCTATTGATATAAGCGGCAAAGCCGCTGGAATAATTTTCTAAGAAAGTATAATCGGGATTAGTTCTTTTTGCAATTTCTTTGATGAATTTATTTATATAGATGGTAGAAATTCCACTTGAACTGGTGTCTCCAATCAGCAACATTTTATTCAGCCAGGCACCTGCATTTCCTGATACATTGACATTCTTTTCCACAGCGTAAATTTTGGTAAACAGCACATCCAGCTGACTGAGGTTTTCTGCTGAGATTCTACCGATAAAAGCATCACCCAAATAGTCATTTCCGGCTAAAAAAGTATAGGGATAGTCCCCTTCACCTCCATAACCTGAAAACTGTTCTGTATATGTAGGAATGGTGTAGCTGCCGTTTGTATCACCTAAAAGGATAATAAAATCGGGACGCGTAGAAACATTATCATATTGGGATTGAATGTAATTATGTATCGCTTGTGTAGAACTTCCACCGGTTTCAAGAGTGCTTACTATATTTACTTCATAGCCCTTCTGCCTTTTCCAGGCAACAAATTCATTCAATTTGGCAATAAAGACAGCATCCGTATTATTGCCGTAAATAAGCAATACTCTTGCAGGTTGAGGAGCCAATACAGCATCACGGTAATAAGCAAAATTGGCAATCATTGATTCATAGAGATTGGTGAACGCATAAGAATAGCCATTGTAATCAGCCATTTCATTTATTCCCGGTCTATCTTTAATTTCTATTTCAACTTCCATCTGTTTTTGAATTTTCAGTTCCTGTGTCTCTGCTATATATTGAACCGGATTAAGAGTAATCTGCACTACCCTGAAATCACGCATTATTTGGGGCTGACTATAGCTGTAACTATTTGCAGGATATAAAGAAGCACTGCTATAAACAGTTTTGTTATAGTCATTTGCAATTTCCTGATCTTTGGTTGCAAAAACTGGTTTGGGTACCAAACCTTGTTTCGTAATAACTTCGCCACCGGTAACTTTTATTTCTATATCTCCTTTAGGGGGAATAGCAATCCAGGCAGAAAAAACAGGCAATTCAGGAAAACCTGTTTCGGCTGTAACACTTGCACCTTGCATACTTAGGGCTTTAAAGTTGCTGTTGTTGATGTCTTCAATCTGCAATTCAGGAACCTGTAACTGCAGATTTATTTTGTCTGCATTTTGAGAAACTACTGAAAGGGATTTCTCTTCCGGTATAAATGTTTCTGCCAATAACACATTGAACAAACACAGCAGAATTAAAATAGCGATTTTAATTATTTTCATTTTCGTTAACCTTTATTCAGCATAAACTAAAAAGAACCTGAAGTTAATCTTCAAGCTAACTTCAGGTTCTTTCCCATATGCTTGTCTCTTTTCATTTAGTTACTTTATCTCGTAGATAAGAATACCCTGATCGCGGGCTCCGACTACTAATTTATCATCCATAAATTTAACTGTATTCGTATAACCGCAGGAAGTTAAATGCTGCAACAATTGCGGTTTTGAGGGAACACTAATATCAAAAAGATAAATGCCGCCTCCTCCGGAAGAAAGAGCAAGTTTATTACCTGAAACAGCTAAAGCAGTTGCATAACCTGTTGTATCAAAAGTAGACAGTAATACTGGAGAGGCAGGATTGCTTACATCTACAACCTGCAAACCACATTGCCTGCTTGCTACATAAGCTATATTATCACTAAGTTCAACTTTTTGAGCTTCTCCGCTTAAATGAATATAGCCAACGGGATGATGGTCATTACGATCATAAATATATAAGCCAAGCTGTTCTGCGGCAATATAAATATAATTTGCGCTTAACTTAAAGCCGGCTGCCGCTCCCGGAGAAATTGTAAATACATTGCTGTTAAAGATAGTTCCGTCATAGTAATCATATTTGAAACTTCCCGCAGCACAATAGGCACAAACCATTTTATAAGTTCCCTGAGAAAAAGGAACAGGAGTTATAGCAAAGCCATCCAGGTCTTTTATATTACTTGTTCCCCCAATAAAATCCAGCATATAAACAAGGGAATCAGGATCACTGGTGTTAATTACTCTTATAGCATCTGTTGCTTCTGTATCTACTAAAAACATAAAGTTATGCTCCGGCACTACAGCTACTTTCTTAATTCTGCCTAAAATCTTTTCACTGCCATCTGCAGCCCAAAATTCTGTTATCCACCTAATTTGATAGTTGCTTCTATTAATTCGGGACATTCCACCCTGGTCTTGTGCCACATAAATATAGTTCTCATCAATCTTAATATCCAGAGGATTACCCACAACAGGTAAAGCATATTTCAAAGTTAGCCATTCCTCTTCCTGATATTCAGTATTTCTTTTGGCGCATGAACTTATCACTATCAACACGATAATCGCCAGAGTTATTATATAACCTTTAGGCATTCGGTTCCTCCCCTGCCTTTTTCTTCTTTATCTATGAAATAAAGCAAAAAGCATTCCGAAATAAAGAACTAAAATAGCAATCAGCATAAAAAGAACTCTCTGCTTTTCACAGAGAGTTCTATTTTCTGCAGGGTTGGATATTACTATGTCATCATTTTGGCTATATCGCTATCCGCATCGGTAATTTGCTGCAAACCAAAAGTATCAGAAATTACTTTTGCCACATTGGGAGAAAGAAATCCGGGTAAAGTAGGGCCTAAAATAATTTTCTTAAATCCCAAAGAAAGCAAAGCCAGAAGGACAGCTACAGCTTTTTGTTCATACCAGGCAAGATCAAAAGAGAGGGGCAATTTATTTACATCATCCAAACCAAATGCCTCTTTCAACTTTAAAGCAATAACTGCCAGAGAATAGGAATCATTGCATTGTCCGGCATCCAAAACCCTTGGAATTCCGTTAATATCACCTAAGGGAAGTTTTATATAACGATATTTGGCACATCCGGCTGTTAGTATAACAGCATCTTCAGGCAATTTTTCTGCTACTTCAGTAAAATATTTCCTGCTTGGCATTCTTCCATCACAGCCAGCCATAACCACAAAGCGTTTTATAGCTCCACTCTTAACTGCATCCACTATTTTATCTGCCAGTCCTAAAACAGTGGAATGAGCAAAACCTCCAATAATTTCTCCGTTCTCAATTTCCTTAGGGGGTTGGCATTTTAAAGCTCTTTCAATTACCGGACTAAAATCCTTTTCTTTACCTTTTTCTCTATCCGGAATATGCACTGCTTTTGGATAATTTACTGTTCCGGTAGTAAATAAACGATCCAGATAACTACTATCCTTGCGTAAAGGAACCAGGCAATTAGTTGTCATTAAAATAGCACCGTTAAAGCTTTCAAAGTCCTCCAGTTGATGCCACCAGGAATCACCATAATTGCCGATAAAATGTTTATATTTCTTAAAAGCAGGATAATAATGGGCAGGTAGCATTTCTCCATGAGTGTAAATATCAACACCTCTACCTTCTGTTTGTTTCAATAGTTCTTCCAAGTCCTTCAAATCATGACCGCTAACTAATATTCCAGGGTTATTGCGGACACCAAGTTTTACTTTTGTGGGTTCCGGATTCCCGTAGGTCTTAGTATTTGCTTCATCCAATTTAGCCATAACTTTAACGGCATTTTCTCCTGTCTTTAAAACCAAATTTACCAGTTGATCAATAGTCAAACTATCATCCAAAGTAGCAGCCAGACCTTCCATAATAAACTTGTTTACATCATCATCCTGATAGCCCAAAACAGCCGCGTGTTCACCGTAAGCGCAAATACCTTTAATACCGTAAATAATTGTCTCACGCAAAGAACGGATGTCCTCATTCTCTGTTCTGAGCACTCCAACCTTTTTAGCAAATTCATCATATTCATCTTTTTTCAATTGAAAAGTAACTGCTTCCGGACAGGTCTCACATTTACCTGCCATCAAGTTACAGAGTTCATTTTTCCGCGTATCTCTCAAAGTAAGAGTTGCTTCAATTGTGTCTCTGATATTTTCTTCGTCCCAATTTACATTGGTGATGGTTTTAAATAAAGCGTTCATCACAAAAAACGAATCCTCAGGATAATATCTACCCTTATCCTGAAGCTTTACAGAAACATAAGCCAGACCCTTTATGCCATAAATCAACAGATCGAACAAATTGGCAAGGGTTTCACTTTTTCCACAAACCCCGCGCATTGTGCAGCCAAGGTTACGGGATGTTTCCTGACATTGATAACAGAACATACTCATTTTTTTCTCCTTTTTATGGTTTTGGCATTTTTATTACTAATAATCGCAAGTTCGTATCCCCTTCGTTAAGAACACCATGGGGAATGTTTTTTGGACTTTCAATCAGGGTATCCACAGGAAAGCTTTGTTTCTCTTCTCCAATTTCCAATGTAGCTGTTCCTTCCAATACATAGAAAGCTACATTCACAGGAGTGATATGTTTCTTTAAATGAGCCCCGGGAGCTAAATTTAGATGAACTATTTCTCCTTCGGGTGCCTCGTAGATTTTAGAACCCCGAATGCCATTGGCATTAACTTTGGGCTCAACATCATGCCAAGTTCTACTTTTCATTTTTTTCTCCTTATTGTTTTGTTTCTATAAGTTTCATTATTGTCTCTAATAGGTCCGAACCCTCTTTTTTCAGGTCAAAAGCACAATCACTTAAATTCCATTGAGTAACTGTAAACCGCATTGATCCCACAATAATTCTGAATAATTGAGTCGGCGATAAGTCATTTCTAATTTTGCCTTCCTGTTGTGCTTGAAGAATATAATTTTCTACTGCTTGTTTGTGTTTATGCATAATACACTGAAACTGACCCTTAAAAGTAGGATCATTCTTAAATAACTCTTCAGAAAACATCACTTTTGCCAAGTTTGGATGTTTACTAAAAAGAATATATCTATCCTCTACAAAATGTCGGATACTTTCCAAAGGGGAATAATTTGCTCCTCTAATTTCCTGTAAAACCTTGTTTGACAGCTCTTCAAAATAACCCAAAATCGTTGTTACTAAATCCCTTTTGCTTTTAAAATGTCTGTAAAGCGCTGCTTCTGTTACCCCTATTTGGGTTGCCAGATTCTTGGTGGTTAGCTTTTCATAACCTTGATTAGCAATTATGATAATTGCCGTCTTTAATATATCTTTCTGTCTCTCTGTAAGTTCCATTATATATTTCCTATGTAAGTAAGTATTTACTAACTAATATAATCAAGTCCACTCTGATGTCAAGAAAAAAGTTGGAAAAGTCCAGAGGGGTCAAGAGGTCAAGAAGTCAAGAGGTCGAGAGGTCAAGAGGTCAAGAGGTCAAGAGGTCGAGAGGTCGAGAGGTCAAGAGGTCAAGAAGTTAGTGATAAAGATGAAACACTACCTATAATAAAAAATCAGGATAGTTAATATTAAGTCCAATATGCAATGTCAATGGCAATCTAAAATGATACCGAATACCATTTACATCTCTTTGTAAAATCATCTCTTTCTCTCTTTTTCTCTTTGTAAAATAAAATTTCGGTGTTTTCGGTGTCCTCGGTGGCTAAACTTTTTCTCTTTTTCTCTTTTTCTCTTTGTAAAATAAAATCTCGGTGTTTTCGGTGTCCTCGGTGGCTAAACTTTTTCTCTTTTTCTCTTTTTCTCTTTGTAAAATAAAATTTCGGTGTTTTCGGTGTCCTCGGTGGCTAAACTTTTTCTCTTTTTCTCTTTTTCTCTTTGTAAAATTCTCTTTTTCTCTCTTTTTCTCTTTGTAAAATAAAATTTCGGTGTTTTCGGTGTCCTCGGTGGCTAAACTTTTTCTCTTTTTCTCTTTGTAAAGTCCTCTCATTTTCTAAATCTTTTCTCCGTGTCCTCAGTGTTCTTCGTGTCCTCAGTGTAAACAAACCTGCGGGAAACTTCATAAAATGGACTTGCTAATTGACTTTGTCACCTTAATATATTATTAGAGGAAAACAAATGCGTCCGGACAAAAAAATCTTAAGAGAGTTGCTTTCTACGGAAGGCAAAGAAAACCTGCAGGCATTATATAATAAAGCTTATGATGTAAAAAAACAGTATGTGGGAACTACTGTTTACCTGCGTGGTTTAATAGAGCTGAGTAATATCTGCTCCAAAAATTGCTATTACTGCGGTATCCGTAGTGGCAATAAAGAACTCACGCGTTATCAGATCAGTTATGAAGAGGCAATTGCAGAGGCAAAATTATGTCTGCAAATGCATTATGGTTCGATTGTTATTCAGGCAGGTGAACGAGAAGACAGAACTTGGATTGAATTTATCACAAAGCTCATCAAAGGAATCAAAGAACTTTCCGAGGGTAAATTAGGAATTACTTTATCCCTTGGAGAACAGAAGTTAGAGGTCTATCAGCAATGGTTTGAAGCGGGAGCACATCGTTATCTGTTGCGCATTGAAACCTCCAATAAAGAATTGTACAGGTCATTGCATCCTGTTAATCATAGTTTTGAAAAACGCTTAAAATGCCTGAATCTGATTCAGGAATGTGGTTATCAGGTTGGTACAGGAGTAATGATTGGTTTGCCGGGACAGACAATTGATGATTTAGCCAATGATATCCTCTTTTTTTATGATTTGGATGCAGATATGTTAGGAATGGGACCCTTTATTCCTCATCATAATACACCTTTGAAGTATCTAGCAGAAAGTTTTAGTCCACTTGAAGCATTAACAATGGGACTAAAAATGATTGCTGCCTGCCGCATAGCTCTTAAAGATATTAATATTGCCTCTACTACTGCTTTACAGGCACTTCATTCAGAAGGTAGAGAAATGGGATTAAAAGCAGGAGCGAATGTTTTAATGCCTAATATAACTGATACCAAATACAGAGAGGGTTATCAGCTTTACGAGGGAAAACCTGGTTTGAATGAGACCGCTTTGCAATTTCAAAAACAATTGGAGAAACGCATTTTTGCCCTTGGTGAAACAATCGGCTACGATGAATGGGGTGATTCGAAGCACTACCAAAAAAAGAAGAATTAAAAAATGAATGTGAAGTGTCCCGTGTGCAAAAAAATCTTTTCCTTGACGGATACACCTTATTCTAAGAAAAAGAACAAAAACATAAAATAAGGAGTTATTTATGCTTCCTGGTGGAAAAAATATGCAGCAACTAATGAAACAAGCCCAGAAGATGCAGGCAGAAATAATGAAACAACAAGAAGAACTGGCAAAAACAATATATACTGCTTCTTCGGGTGGAGGAATGGTAACTATTGAAATGAACGGTCAGTTTGAAGTTATTTCCCTGAAAATAGACCCTCAGGTTGTTGATCCTGAAGATGTAGAAATGTTGGAAGACCTTATTTTAGCTGCTATTCAAGAAGTTATCAACAAAGTGAATGAAGCATCCAACAGTGTAATGAGTAAAGTTACGGGCGGAATTAATATTCCCGGTTTGGGTTAAATGCTTTTTTCTGAAAATCTGGAACGCTTGATTCAGAGCTTTAATCGTTTTCCAGGGATTGGGCGAAAAACAGCTCAGCGTATTGCCTGGTTTTTAGTTTCGCAGGATAAAAACTTTGCCTTAAGCTTAGCAGAAACTATAACGACTACCATTGAGAGTTTTAAAACCTGCAGTCAATGTAATATGCTTTCCGAAAGTGATCCTTGTCCTTTTTGTACCTCTCAAGACCGTTCAGACAGCCATCTTTGCGTGGTAGAAAACAGTTCCGACATCCAGATAATTGAAACGATGAATGAATTTAAGGGCAGGTACTTTGTTTTAGGACATCTGCTTTCTCCTCTGGATGGCTACGGACCTGAACAAATTAACTCTGCTATGTTATTAGAGAGAATTGAAAACCTTCATCCGAGTGAAGTTATTTTAGCCCTAAAACCTTCTGCTGAAGGTGAAGCCACAATTCATTATCTTTGGGAACTGCTTAAAGATAAAGGAATTTGTATTACCCGTCTTTCAACCGGAATTCCTTTCGGAGGAGACCTGGAATACAGTAACTTAAATACTTTAGCCAATGCCTGGAAACGCAGATATACAGTTCAGTAATTATGTTTACAGGAATCATTGAAGCAACTGAAAAAATTGTTACTCAACAGACAATAAGCGGAAAAAAGCTGATAACTATTTCCCGACCTGTTATTTTTGATGACCTGAAAATTGGTTGCAGTATTGCCTGTGACGGAATTTGCCTTACAGTTATTCAGTTTGAGGATAAGACATTTACAGTGGAAATTATGGCTGAAACCCTTACCAAAACTTCAGCAAAAAAATGGTTGAACGGTAAAATATTAAATCTGGAAAGAGCTTTAAAACTAAACTCTCGCTTGGATGGACACTTTGTTCAAGGTCACATTGACGGAGAATTACGCATTATTTCTCGTTTAAAAATAGAAAACACAGATTATTTGCGTTTGGAACTTCTTCAGCGGGATAGAAATCTAATTGTTCCTCAAGGTGCAATTGCTATTAATGGAGTTAGTTTAACTATAACTGAAATACGTAGTAATTTTTTCAGTGTTGCCTTAATCGGTCATACTTTAACGCATACAAACCTGGGAACAATAAAAACTGGCGAAACGGTCAATGTGGAGTATGATATCTTAGGTAAGTATGTTTTAGCACAGATTCCGGAAGGTTGACCTCCCGGTCAACCAAAATTGAAGAATAATGCTATAGCCACAATGGATAAAATTTATGAAATTAAGTAAAACCTTTTTCTGCCTGTTATATCTCCTGATTATTGTTTTTCTCATCAGCGGATGTGGCAACAAACGCAGCCCTACCGGAGGTCCTCAGGATATTGATAAACCGGTAGTTCTGGAGAGTTCTCCGGCAGAATTTGGGGACATATCTTCCGGAGTTATTGAGATTTCTTTTTCTAAACCAATGGAAAGAGCTACCTTAGCCAATTCTATTTACATTTATCCTCCTGTCCAAAACAAGAAAATAACGCTGGATGGCGCCAATCTTAAAATCCATATTAAGGAGCCCTTAAAACCCGATACTAATTATTTTATTACTTTAACCAAGCGCCTTAAGGACTTGCGTGGCAACACATTGGAAAAAAATCAAACCCTTATTTTCCGTAATGGAAAACTTGCTACTCAGCGCATAGCCGGGACAATTACTTATGAAGAACCAACTGATAAAGGTTTGCCTTTGGAGCTAACTCTTTTATCTGCCGATTCTTTATTGGTTTTAAGTGGAGTTTTACAAGGGGGTGCTTATGCTATTGACAATTTGAATGCCCAGAAACATATACTGAGAACCTATATAGATAAAAATTTTAATGGTCGTTACGATTTTGGCAGTGAACCGTTTTTTGAAGGAATTACTGCCGGTTCTTCTTTCTCAACACTCAATTTTACAATGGCTTACAGCGATACAACGCGAGCTAAAATATCTAATGTGAATGTTCTCCACAACCGCGAACTGCAAGTTATTCTCACTGAAGATATTAAGAGCTATGATGAACTAATCATCCAGACAAACAATTCTCCTTTACCTATTGCCTATCAATTGATAGAAGGAAATATAATCAATTTATTGACTGCTAAAATGGACAGCACAGAATACACCTTAACTTTAACGGAATTGAAAGATAAAAAAGGTAACCTCAGTGATAAACTGGAAACTAAATTTAAAGTTAGACCTGTAGCCGATACTTTAGCTCCTAAAATCACTTTTACAAATCCCAGAAACGGTGCTTCAGTAAACACACTTTTGCCTATTCTGGAAATCCATTTCAGTGAAATTATTCCTAAAGGCAATATCCAAGTTAAATTGCTCTGCGGAAATCAGGAAATATCTCTTAAACATTTATCGGAAACGGGACGCATTCATCGCTTTCAGCCCTCAAAAGAATTGGATAATTATAAAAGTCATCTGCTGATAATAACTTCCGAAACAACCGATTTCAGCGGCAATCACCTCAAAAATAATTACGAATTGCAGTTCCTCCCCCTGCTGAGAAAATAGATTGCAGGATAAAAGAACCAGGATAAACAGAATTAAAATGATTTTCAGGTTTTTATAATTTCAGGTTTAGAAAGTTGAGAGGATTTAGATAGTGTAGGTGGTGGAAAGGGTTTGATCCAAGTTTAACCTTATATCTGTTTTTATTACAATTAATTGTGCTTTTTTCTTTTCTTCCTTAGTTGCATTACCTACCCATTGCCTACCCATTACGGATGCCATCCGTAATGGGTAGGCAATGGGTAGGTAATGCTACTTGGAGTAGTAACTTCCCAAAGTGTAATCGGAGGACGCCAATCCTCTGCAAGAATAAAATATAATATTCGGATTCCGAAAAGGGTTATCCGGAAGCTAAAAATCAATTAATCAGTACCCCTTTATGATTTATCTATAAAAAAAATTATATAAGTAGTTAAAAGGAGAAAAAAATATTCTGCTCAGCAAAATTACAAGCGGTTAACTGATATAAAAGAAAATGCCTTTACTATCATCAGATAAGTAAAGGCATTTAACATTTCAATATTGTTAGAAAGAGCTTACCATCTGAGATGAGCAAATGCTTTGTTTGCTTCAGCCATTTTATGGGTATCTTCTCTTTTCTTAATGGAAGCACCTTCTTTTTTATAAGCGGCAAGGAGTTCGGCGGCAAGTTTTTCGGTCATTGTCTTTTCACTTCTTGAACGTGCATTGGCAATAATCCAGCGGAAAGCTAATGCCTTACCGTTTTTTTCATTTACCTCAAGAGGAATTTGATAGGTTGCTCCTCCTACGCGTCGGGAAACAACTTTAACTAAAGGGCGAACATTATCCAAAGCGGTTTTGAAGACAACAAGGGGATCTTCTTTCGTCTTCGCAGCTATAATATCAAAAGCCCCATAAACAATTTTTTCAGCGATACTTTTTTTGCCTTTAACCATCAGGCAATTCATAAATTTAGTAACGGTAATATCGTTGTATTTAGGATCCGGAAGGACTTCCCGGACAACAGCTCTATGTTTTCTGGGCATAACTTCAATCCTCCCTTTATGTTACGCTTTTAGTTTTGGGGCGTTTGGTTCCATATTTGGAACGTGATATTTCGCGTTTTTCTACTCCGGCAGAATCAAGTGCTCCGCGAACTATATGATAACGAACACCAGGGAGGTCTTTAACGCGTCCTCCGCGGACTAAAACGATAGAGTGTTCCTGTAAGTTATGACCTTCACCAGGAATATATGCTGTAACTTCAAATCCATTTACAAGACGGACACGAGCTACTTTTCTGAGAGCTGAATTAGGTTTTTTGGGCGTTGTTGTATAAACCCGAGTACAAACTCCGCGCCTTTGCGGACATTCCATAAGAGCCCTGTTTTTTCTTTTCTTTTCAACTTCAGCTCTTCCTTTACGGACTAATTGGTTGATTGTTGGCACTGATTTTCTCCTTTTCTATATTTTTAGTGTTTTAAATTATATTTAGAAATCAAGGTAATCTCCGCTTTCTTCTTGTTCTAAACGGTGGGCAAATTCATCAATAATCTGGGCAACTGTTTTACCTTCGTTAACTGCCTTTTTAATCATATTATTATAAAGCTTGGTTCCGGTTCCGACAGGGATTCTGTGACCGATAATAATGCTTTCTTTCAAGCCCTCAAGATGATCAACTCTACCTTCAATAGCTGCCTTGGTTAGCACTTTTGTGGTTTCCTGGAAGGAAGCAGCAGAAAGCCAGCTCTCGGTTAAGAGAGAGGTTTTTGTGATACCTAAAAGCAATTGTTCAAATTGAGCAGGTGTTTTGCCAAATTCAATTGCTTCACGGTTTTCTTTCTCTACCAGAACTTTATCAACAATATCACCCTGTAGGAAACTGGTGCTGCCGCTATCTGTAATTCTAACCTTTTTAAACATCTGACGGATAATAACGCTTAAATGTTTATCGTCAATTTTCACACCTTGCTTGCGATAAATCTCCTGAACTTCATTTAGAATCAAAATTTGAGCTTCAATAACACCTTTCACTAACATATCATGAGGGTCAAGAGGACCGTCAGAAAGCGCATCTCCACTTTCTACATAGTCACCCTGATGCACTATAATTCGTTTTCCGGAGGGAATTATATACCTTCTGCCTGCAAGGGGTTGATGCATTGTAACGGTATCACCTGTTTCTACAATACTTTCTTGTTCCGGAGGAACAGCATAAAGTTTACCGCAAAGAGGTGTTCCTTTTTTAACAGATTCGCCTTCTTTAACCAGAATTTGCAAACCCTTAGGCACAGGATATTGAACCGGTTTCTGATTGCGTTTGGCAACCTGAATAATCTTCTTGCGGTTATTCTCAATTATACTTACCTTTCCATCATTTTCACTATAGACAGCTTTGTCGGAAAGAACAGCAATATACTGATTTTTATCTTCATCATAAAAGACGGAAACCTTTCCGTCACAAGGAGCGAAAAGTCCGTTCGGTGGGGTAACAAAAATATCGCGTCCGGTCTTCTTTAAGCCACCAATAGTAACAATTCCATCAATATCAGAAATTTTTGCCTTATCTTTAGGAACGCGTGCTTCAAAAAGGTCTTGCACGCGAGGTAAACCACCTGTGATATCTCGTTGTTTAATTGTCATTCGGGATGTTTGACCTAAAATATCACCAATATGGACAAAGCTGCCATCTTCCACGCGCACAATTAGTCCTGTAGGTAAAGGTATTAAACGCACTGTTCCGTCTTCACCTACAATTCTGAATTGAGGTTGTTTTCTGCGATCCTTGGATTCAATGATGGTAAGTTCGCGAGCCATAGTGATATCATTGTATTCTTCTTTATAGGTTATGTCTTTAATAAAATTCTCATAATGCAAAACACCCCTGGCTGTAGAAATAAGAGGATTATTGAATTGGTCCCAAGAAAGAAGTTTTGTATCTTTAGCTACTTTTTGACCATCCTGAACATGAACAGTAGCTGCATATTCCACTTTAAATTCTTCCAAAACCTTATTTTCGTCATTTTCATCCACAATTAAAATTTTGCCTAAATAGCTTACGGATATAAGCTGATTTTCGGTATTAGTAACTGTATTCATCCTGTCAAATTTTACAATTCCATCATTAGAAGCAACAACTTCTGCCAGTTCGGTAGCTGTTGAAGCAGCTCCTCCAATGTGGAAAGTTCTCAGCGTTAATTGTGTTCCCGGTTCTCCAATACTTTGAGCTGCAATAATTCCAACAGGATCACCAATAGTAGCAGGTTTTTGAGTAGCAAGATTGCGACCATAACATTTAGCGCAAATTCCTTTCTCTGCTTCACAGGTAAGAATGCTGCGCACATGAACAGAAATCAGACCGTGATTTTGAATGGTTCTTGACATTTTATTACTGATTTCTTCACCTGCAGAAACTAACACTCTACCTGTGATAGGACTTACGATATCATCAACTGCTGTTCTTCCCTGAATGCGTTCTGCCAGGGTTTGCACAATTTCATTGCCTTCTTTTAATGCAGTCATATTTACACCCCTAGTGGTTCCGCAATCATCCATTGTGATAATAGCATTTTGAGCCACATCTACTAAACGGCGTGTAAGATATCCTGCATCTGCTGTTTTAAGTGCTGTATCAGCTAATCCCTTACGAGCTCCATGAGTGGAAACAAAATATTCAAGAACAGTAAGTCCTTCTTTAAAATTACTTTTAATCGGGGTTTCAATAACATCTGCACCACCTGTAGAACCAATTTTAGTCGGTTTATCCATTAAACCACGCATTCCACCCAATTGTTTAATCTGGTCTTTACTACCGCGTGCTCCCGATTTATACATCAAATAAATAGAATTTAAACCATGTCTTGTTTGAGAAAGTTCTTCCATCATTTCGTCTGTAACACGCACTGTTGCTTTCTTCCATTGATCTACAACTCGTCCAAATCTTTCATTTTCCGTTATTCCACCTTTCTGATGCAAATCGGTTATTTTTTTTACTTCTGCTTCAGATTGAGCAATGATTTCAGCTTTACGCTCGGGAACTACGATATCCGCAAAACTGAAAGTTACTCCTGCACGTGTGGCATAATGGAAACCAAGCTCTTTAACCTGATCCAGAATTTGAGCTGTTCGCCACTGACCCACTGCATCAAAACAAAGCATAGCTAAATCATTTAATTTTCCTTTGTCATAGACGATGTTTTGAAAACCGACTTCCGGAGGCATAATCTGATTGAAAATAACCCTTCCTACAGTTGTAACGATATATTCAGATTCCAATTTCAAGCGGATCCAAGTATGCAGGTCTAAATTGCGTTCATAAACTGTCTCACCTTTGGAACTGCAAAATTGTTCTTCTGCTTCATAAGCAGCTATAACTTCATCGGGGCTGTAAAAATGACGCAGTTTTTCTATTTCCCCGGGAGGCGGTGTCTCTTCCATTGTTAGATAATAACAACCCAAAACGATATCCTGATTGGCTGCCATTGCTAAACGTCCATTTGCCGGTAATAATAAATTTCGGGTAGAAAGCATCAGGACTCTGGCTTCAATTTGTGATTCTATAGACAGAGGAATATAAACACCCATTTGGTCACCATCAAAATCAGCATTAAAAGGAACACAGACCATAGGATGCAGTTGAATGGCTTTATTATCTGTTAAAACAGGCATAAATGCCTGAATACCTAAACGGTGAAGAGTGGGAGCTCTGTTTAACAAAACCGGATAATCTTTGATTACTTCTTCCAAAATTGACCATATCTCGGGCTGTTTTTTCTCAATTAGTTTCTTGGCATTTTTAACTTTATCTACTTCTCCAATTTTCTGCAGTTTTTCAATAAGATATGGTTTAAAGAGCTCTACTGCCATTTCTTTGGGAAGTCCGCACTGATAAAGTTTAAGTTCAGGACCAACTGTAATTACGCTACGTCCTGAGTAATCCACTCGTTTGCCTAAAAGATTTTGCCGGAAACGTCCCTGCTTTCCTTTAAGCTGATCAGTTAGTGACTTTAAAGGTCTGTTGCCTCTTCCTCTTACTGGACGAGCTTTTCTGCTATTATCAATAAGAGCATCAACTGCTTCCTGGAGCATTCTTTTTTCATTACGAAGGATAACTTCCGGTGCACGGATTTCCAATAACGCTTTCAGACGGTTGTTTCTGGTGATAACTCTTCTGTATAAATCGTTAAAATCAGCAGTAGCAAAGCGTCCACCTTCTAAAGGAACTAAAGGTCTTAAGGTTGGAGGTAAAACAGGTAATGTCTCCAAAATCATATCTTCAGGACGATTACCGCTTTTTATAAAAGCATCTACTATTTTTAATTTATTGATTAGCTTCTGTTTGCGTAAAGCTGATTCTTCAAATTTAAGGCGCGTTCTGAGGTCAAGTGCTTCATTTTTTAGGTTGATACGTTTAAGCAATTCCCGGATTGCCTCTCCCCCCATAAGAGCCAGAAAGTTATCTGCTACCTTATCTTTAATCTCATAATATTCATCAACTTCCAGAAGCTCCATTTTTTCAAAAGGACTATCTCCCGGATCAATTACAATGAAGGACTCGTAGTAAAGCACTCTTTCCAGGTCTTTAACCGTCATATCAAGTAAGGTGCCAATTTTGCTGGGGGCACTTTTCACAAACCAGATATGCGCAATTGGAACTGCCAAATCTATGTGTCCCATACGCGTTCTGCGAACTCTGGAAGTGGTTACAAGCACTCCACATCTATCACAAACGGTCCCCTGAAAGCGTTTCTTTTTATATTTTCCGCAGGCGCATTCATAATCTCTTTCAGGACCAAAGATTCTTTCACAAAATAAACCATCTTTCTCAGGTTTGAGAGTGCGGTAATTTAAAGTATCGGGTTTTGTAACTTCTCCATACGACCATTCATTTCTGATAGTTTCAGGAGAGGCAATTTTAATGCGCACTGAATCATATTCATTGGGTTTGATATCGTGTTTACTTTCTTTTAACATTTTCTCTCCTCTTCTACCTGTTCCCTTCTTCTTTGATAAATTCAATATCAAAGCCCAGCGATTTCAGCTCACTTATAAGAACATTAAAGGATTCAGGAACCCCTGGAGGAGGTGGATTATCACCACGAGTGATAGCTTTAAAAGCATTATTGCGTCCATCTACATCGTCACTTTTGATGGTAAGCATCTCTTCCAAAACACTGGCAGCTCCATAAGCTTCCAAAGCCCAAACTTCCATTTCTCCCAAACGCTGACCTCCATGTTGAGCTTTTCCACCCAAAGGTTGTTGTGTAATAAGAGAATAGGGTCCCGTGGAACGAGCATGCATTTTATCCGCTACAAGATGATTCAATTTCATCATATAAATAATGCCAATGGTCACTCTTTCTTTAAACGGTTCACCAGATTTACCATCATAGAGAACTGTTTTTCCATCTTCCGGAAGTCCTGCTTTGCGTAATTCAGAAACAATATCCTCATTAGACGCACCATCAAAAATAGGGGTTTCTACTTCAAAACCAAGTGTCTTAGCAGCCCAACCCAGATGGGTTTCCATTATTTGTCCTATATTCATTCGGGAAGGAACGCCCAAAGGATTTAACACAATATCCAGGGGGGTTCCATCTTCCATAAAAGGCATATCTTCAATTGGAGCGATAATTGAAATCACACCCTTATTTCCATGACGACCTGCCATTTTATCGCCTACTTCAATCTTGCGTTTTTTAGCAACATATACTTTAACCATTTTCCGCACACCATATTGAAGTTCATCTCCATGCTTAATCCTTTCGCGAGATTTTTTATAGATATTATCGCTTTGTTCCAGGGACTGCTTTATTTTCAGGACAATCTGTGAATAGATATAATCGTTTACTTCTCTATCTTCAACCAGTTCAACATTCAGATCCAGCTTTTTGAAGTTTATTCGCTTTAAATCCTGTTTCGTTATCTTTTTTCCGGGTGCTATAAAAGGAATATTAGTTTTTTCATCCCAAATATTTTTAGCAATTTGTCCCACTAAAACTGCAGAGAGTTTTTCTTCCTTAAATTCTTCAATTTTACTGCGACGCAATGCTAATTCTTCCTTTAGTTTCTCTATCTTATCTTCATTTTCTTCTTCTAAATCACTACCTTCTTCCAAACGGGAAAAGACCTTCACATCAATAACCACGCCCTCCATTCCGGGTTTGGCTTTTAAGGAACTATTGGTAAAATCACCGGCGCGATCTCCAAATAGTGCTCGCATTAAATTTTCTTCCGGTGAAGGATCAATTTCTACACTCTTGGGAGTAACCTTACCTACAATTATGTCTCCTGCATGAATCACACTTCCTACTCTGATAATACCTGTTTTATCCAAATTTCTTAATGCCTGAGCTGGAACATTGGGAATATCATAAGCAAGCTCTTCACGACCGTTTTTCACATTACGCACTAAAACTTCCAGTTCTTCAATATAGATGGATGTTAAAGTATCTTCACGGGCTACCTTTTCGCTAATAATGACGGCATCTTCATAATTATAACCATACCAGGGCATAAAAGCAACCAATAAATTAGTTCCCAATGCCAAACGATAATCTTCTACACAAGCACCGTCAGAAATTGGTTGTCCCTTTTTTACAGATTCCCCAACACGCACAATAGGACGCTGATTAATACAAGTATCTTGATTGGTGCGCACAAATTTTTTCAGATGTATACGATTACCAATAGAAAGATAATATGCTTCATCTTTTTCATCTATTGGCTTCAGGTCTATATAGGCAGAAGTGACTTTTGTAACTATACTATCATAAGGAGCTACAGCAATAGAAGAAGTATCCATTGAAGCGATCTTTTCCATACCGGTTCCTACTAAAGGTGCTTGAGGATTAATTAACGGCACTGCCTGACGCTGCATATTGGAACCCATTAAAGCACGATTCGCATCATCATGTTCCAGGAAAGGAATTAGCGCTGCTGATACAGAAACCATCTGCTGAGGAGCTATATCCATATACTGAACAAGTTTAGGGCTAACTTGAACAAACTCACCTCGGTCTCGGGCAAAGATCATTTCATCTGTAATTCTGCGCTTGTCATCTAAATGGACATCACTTTGAGCAATAATGTATTTCTCTTCTTGTGCTGCATCAAGATATTCATACTCATCAGTTACGCAACCATCAACAACCTTGCGGTAGGGGGTTTCCAGAAAGCCGAAATGATTTATACGGGAATATATTGCCGGAGATACAATTAAACCTATGTTTGGACCCTCAGGTGTTTCAATCGGGCAGATTCTACCATAGTGAGAAGAATGAACATCACGAACTTCAAAGCCAGCTCTTTCACGAGCCAAACCTCCTGGTCCCAAAGCAGATAAAGCCCTTTTATGTCTTAGGGCGGCTAAAGGATTTGTTTGTTCCATAAATTGAGATAACTGACCTGTTAAGAAAAACGATTGCACTACAGAAATAAGAGCATTGCTATTTACCAAATCGTGAACAGTAACTTCATCAATATTGGAAATTGCCATCCGTTCCTGAATAATTCTAGCAACCATAGCCATTCCGGAAGTATATTGTTCCTGCAGCAATTCGCCTACAGTCCGAACTCTGCGATTTGCCAAATTATCTATATCATCAACATCATCTTCATCATGGTAGATATTAATAAGAGTTTTGAAAATATGGACAAAATCCTCAACAGTGAGAGTCATTATTTTAGGATCAACATTGATACCTAAACGGTTATTGATTTTATAGCGGCCTACTTCTCCAAGATTATAACGCTTTTCATTGAAGAACATTCTATCCACAAGTTGTTTGGCAGCTTCCAGAGGAGCATCTTCGCCGGGACGGATTAAATTGTAAATTTTCTTTAGAGCTTCTTCCTGATTGGTTGTAGGGTCTTTTGCCATTGTGTTTTCCAGCACTTTTCTAGCAATTTCATAATTGTAATCAATTACTTCCACCTTAGTAATCTTCTTATCTGATAAAAACTTCATTAAAGAATCCGTTATTTGCTCGTTAGCCATAGCTATAGGTTCAGGATTGTCCTTTTCATAAATATCTGCAAAAAGATGACGACCTTTGGCATCTTTTAAATTACAGGTTTCGGATTTATAGAATGTCTTCCTCAAATCCTCGTTGGTGGAAATTCCTATTGCCCGGAAAAGAGTTGTTACAGGAAGTTTACGGCGTTTATCAATATGCACAAACATCACATCATGAATATCAATATCAAAATCCAGCCAGGAACCACTGTAAGGAATCACTTTTGCTGAATAGAGAGTTTTTCCGCTGGGATGTTTTTCCTCCGAAAAGAAAACACCCGGAGAACGCTGTAATTGTGATATAATTACCCGTTCTGCTCCATTAATAACAAAGGTGCCCTGTTCAGTTATTAGAGGTATTTCGCCCAGGAAGACCTCCTGTTCTAAAGTATCTTTATGCTCGCGGACACCTTCTTTGTTTTCAAACACACTTAAACGCATTTTTGCTTTTAAAGGTGCCTGATAAGATAAATTTCGTTCGCGACATTCTTCCAGGGAATATTTTTCCTGCAACACATTGTATTCTATGAATTCTAACAAGAAATTACCCTTCGTATCTTCAAGGGGGAATATGTTTTCAAATACTGCCTGCAACCCTTTTTTCTCTCTGCGTTGAGGGTGAATATCCTTTTGCAAAAAATCGTTGAAGGAATCCACCTGCATAGCCAGAAGATTGGGTATTTCTACTTCAGGAATACCCAATTCAGCAAATCTTCCGGAAATTCGGGAATAACTTTTGACCTTTCTCAAAAGCGCTCTCCTTTTTGGTTCTTATAAACCAGAATATTGGCTCTTAAGTGTTAATATTTTCTTTTTCACGCTTTTAGGCGACATTGAGAATGATAAACTGACTAATTGGCTTTTTCCAAACCAAAGTTTAAGGTTAGATGTTTTCAGAAATTAGTCCAAAAAAAGTCCCTGCGGACTTTTTTTGGACCTTTATCCTGATTAGGATTTGGTTATTTAATTTCAACAGTTGCACCGGCTTCTTCTAATTTTTTCTTAACTGACTCTGCTTCTTCTTTGCTAACTTTCTCGGAGACCATTTTAGGAGCTCCGTCAACAAGGTCCTTTGCCTCTTTCAAACCAAGCTTGGTTATCTCGCGCACGACCTTGATCACATTGATTTTCTTTTCGCCGGCACTGGTTAAAATTACATCAAATTCTGTCTGTTCTTCTTTTTCTCCACCTTCAGCAGTGGAACCTTGTGTTGACATAACAGCAGCTACTGGAGCAGAAGCGGATACGCCAAATATTTCTTCCATTTCTTTCACTAATTCAGAGAGCTCAAGAACTGTCATCTCCTTAATCAGATCAATTACTTGTTGCTTTTTATCGGACATTGTTCCTCCATTGGATATATGAATAATTTTTCTTAGCTGGCTTCAGCTTGTTTTTTAGCTATGGCATCAAGGGCATAAACAAATTTGCGAATGATACCCTGGTTAATGCTTACAAAGTTACTTAGCGGTGCATTCATACAAGCAAGCACTTTGGCAAGCAATTCTTCACGGGGTGGCAGTTTTGCTAAAGCAGTCAATTCAGCAGCATCATAAATATGCCCTGCTATATAACCGACTTTAAACGAAGGAAAATCCTTATTTTCCATCACCTCTTTCAAGAATTTCATTAGTTCGCGGGCAGGGGAGACCTCATCCAGTTTACTAACTGCCACAGCGGTTGGTCCCTTTAGATAAGGGTTCAGTTCTGTAATACCCAAGCTATTTAAGGCAATTTTAATCAGGGTATTCTTTTGGACGAAGTAATCTACTTGACTTTCTCTGAAGCGGTTGCGCAATTGATTCACTTGTTCAATATTTATTCCCTTGTAATCTACCAATACAATCACTTTTGCGCCGCTTAATCTTTGTGTCAAGTTCTTTACTATATCGTATTTAACGCTTTGCACCATTTTCCTGCTCCCTTAACTTCTTGCTTCTGAGGTTGCGCTTGCGACCTGAATTTTGATTCCGGGACTCATAGTTGTGCAGAGGGTTATGCTTTTAATGTAGACCCCTTTAAGTGTGGACGGTCTATCTCTAAGAACAGCGGTAAGAACAGCTTTGATATTGTCTCTAAGCTTGTCTTCATCAAAGCTTAATTTTCCCACTGGAATATGCAGGTTGCCAAATTTATCTACGCGGTAGGTTATTTTTCCGCTTTTTGCTTCCTGCACGGCTTTTCCGATATCCATTGTTACTGTTCCCACTTTGGGATTTGGCATTAATCCTCTGGGTCCGAGAACTCGTCCCAGTTTACCGATTCTGCCCATTAAATTGGGAGTAGCGATCACAATATCAAAATCAAACCATCCGTTAGATATTTTTTCAATGAGATCATCTACACCCACATAATCGGCTCCTGTTTTTTTGGCTTCTTCTGCCTTGTCGCCTTCAGCAAAGACCAGAACACGCACCTCTTTTCCTGTTCCATACGGTAAAACAAGGGAGTTACGAATTTGTTGATCAGCTTTACGAGGATCTACACCCAGATTGAAATGGAGTTCAACGGTCTCATCAAACCTGGAGGTTGGTAAACTCTTTAAAAGTTTGATTGCTTCGTTAAGATCAAATCTTTTCTGGCGGTCAAACATCGTATAGGCAACATTATACCTTTTGCTATGTTTCATTGACTCTCCTTATGAATACTATCTCCTGCATAAGCGAAGTATCAGTCCTCTATCGTAACACCCATACTTCGTGCAGTTCCAGCGATCATACTCATAGCAGATTCAAGGGAATTACAATTCATATCTTTAATTTTCAACTGAGCTATATTTTTTAACTGTTCTTTTGTGATTTTGCCAACTTTAACTTTATTGGGAGCGGCACTTCCCGTAGCCAAACCGGCTTCTTTTTTTATCAGTACAGCAGCGGGAGGGGTCTTTATTTCAAAAGTAAACGATTTATTCTTTGCCACATAGATTACTACCGGAAACACCATTCCTGGCTGATCAGCTGTTTTTTCATTAAATTGACGGCAAAATTCAGGAATATTAACTCCTACCTGACCTAAGGCAGGTCCTACAGGAGGTGCCGGAGTAGCTTTTCCAGCTGGAAGTTGCAGTTTTATTGTTGCTACGGCATCTTTAGGTTTAGCCATTATCTTACCTCTATTGCATCTTTTTTATTTTTTAATTAATTCTACCTGGCTGGCATTTAATTCCACAGGTGTTCTGCGTCCAAACACAGTTACTTCAATAATCAGTTTGGTTCCGTTTTCCGTTGTTTTTTGGACTATGCCCTCAAAATCAGTAAAAGGACCGGAACTAACTTTAACCATATCTCCAGGCATATATGAATAGACCTTAACATCGCGGTTGGGATCTGTTATTCCTAACAACCGATCCACTTCTTCCTGAGATAAAGGTATGGGCTCTTTATGCTCTTTATTTATTCCCAAAAAACTTGTTACTCCGGCAATTTGAAGAATATAGGTCTTCAGTTCTGGAGTCATATCTGCTTCCATAATTACATAGGAAGTAAAAAGCTTCTTATCCCTTTCTATTTTTTTCCCTTCTCTAATAACGAAGGTCTTGCGAACAGGAACCAGTAAACGACCTACCTGTTTTTCTAAAGGTGTTCCCATAAGACCCTTTTCTATTGCGGTCTTAACTTTATTTTCGTGACCTGAATAGGTATGAATTACATACCACTTCATCTGCCTGCACCCATTTCTTAGAATACCAGTTCTATAATCTTGGTAAAACCAAAATCAACAAGGGACAAAAAAATTGCTACAATAGCAGACATAATAATCACTACTAATGTACCTTCTTTCAAATCTGCCTTAGTAGGCCAGCTTACACATTTCATTTCGGAACGAACATCCCGAAAGAAACGAGTTACTTTTTCAAATTTCATAACATTACTTCTCTTTGTTTGCGGAAAAGAAAAACCTGATTCAATAAGTATAACACCCCAAAAATGTTGTGGCAGGACAGGCAGGAATCGAACCCGCAACCCCCGGTTTTGGAGACCGGTGCTCTACCAGTTGAACTACTGTCCTGTGCAACATTTTACAGGGTAAATTACTAACGCTGTTTATGAACAGTATGTTTCCGGCAGGTGGGGCAATATTTTTTCAGCTCCATTCGCGTCGGATGCTTTCTTTTATTACGGGTAGTTGTATAATTACGATTCTTGCATTCTTCACAGGCAAGGATAATTATATCTCTCATTATAGTTTTTCCGCTTCTCTTATTCTATTATTTTAGAAACAACACCACTGCCGATTGTATGACCACCTTCCCGGATAGCAAAACGCAAACCTTGTTCCATAGCGATTGGAGTTATAAGCTCTGCTTGAATTTCTACATTGTCACCAGGCATAACCATTTTCACCCCTTCGGGAAGTGTTAAGCTACCGGTAACATCTGTTGTCCGAAAATAAAATTGGGGACGATAACCTGTTTGGAAGGGCCTATGACGACCACCTTCTTCTTCAGTAAGAACATAGGTCTGCCCCAAAAATTTAGTATGTGGAGTAATGGATTTGGGCTTTGCTAAAACCATACCGCGCACCACATCTTTTTTGCCGAAACCGCGTAAAAGCACACCTATATTATCGCCGGCTTGTGCTTCATCAAGAAGTTTACGGAACATTTCTACACCCGTGCAGGTTGTTTCTACTGTTTCCCTAATTCCCACGCGTTCAACTTTATCGCCAACTTTGATAACACCACGTTCTACACGACCTGTAGCCACAGTTCCCCGACCCGGAATACTGAAAACATCTTCCACAGGCATCAGGAAGGGTTTATCAATAGGACGTTCCGGTAGTGGAATATAATTATCAATGGCATCCAGAAGAGCTTGAATTTGTTTCTCACCTTCAGGATCTCCATTTAGTGCTTTAAGAGCTGAACCGCGAATTACAGGAATTTCGGAACCTGGAAATTCATACTTTTCAAGTAATTCACGCACTTCCATTTCTACTAAATCCAGCAATTCAGGATCGTCAACCAAATCACATTTGTTCATAAAGACCACTATTGCCGGAACACCAACCTGACGAGCAAGCAAAATATGCTCACGAGTTTGAGGCATAGGTCCGTCATCCGCACTCACAACTAAAATAGCTCCATCCATTTGAGCGGCACCAGTTATCATATTTTTAATATAGTCAGCATGCCCAGGGCAGTCAATATGAGCATAATGACGATTTTCTGTTTCATATTCTACATGAGCTGTGGCAATAGTTATTCCGCGGGCTTTTTCTTCCGGGGCATTATCAATACTGTCAAAAGAACGGAATTTTGCACCGCCTTTTTTACTCAGATACAAAGTCATCGCTGCAGTTAGCGTTGTTTTTCCATGGTCAATATGACCAATCGTTCCCACATTCAGATGTGGTTTAGTTCGAACATATTTCTCTTTTGCCATTGTTCCTCCTGGACTTGAATTTTTCAAGCCCGTCTCGTTATCTTAATTTATCAAAAAATATATACCTAATAGGCATATATATTCCTCTTATTTTTTTTCTTAATATCCTAAAACCGCTATCAAATTTTTAATGTGGAGCTCAAGACCGGACTTGAACCGGTGACCTCCTCCTTACCAAGGAGGTGCTCTACCTGCTGAGCTACTTGAGCTTTCACTAAAAAATTATGGAGCGGGAAACGGGGTTCGAACCCGCGACCCTCAGCTTGGAAGGCTGATGCTCTAGCCAACTGAGCTACTCCCGCTTTACTTTTTTTCTCAAAATTTTCTGGTGGAGAGGGGAGGATTCGAACCTCCGAAGTCATCTGACAGCAGATTTACAGTCTGATCCCTTTGACCACTCGGGAACCTCTCCACGACTATAATTTCTGGAGCCGATGAAGGGAATTGAACCCCCAACCTATTGATTACAAATCAATTGCTCTACCTTTGAGCTACATCGGCAATAAGTTTTGTCATCAAGTTTTAACACCCTCTTTTTGTCAACTGCTTTTTTTGTATCACCCTATATTCTTATTATTTTTCACACTTGGCGCTAACAAATTTTACCCTCCGTTTCTGTCAATACTTTTAACCTCACATTTGGCAAATAGCTATTTATGAATTGGAGAGTATGAAGAGATCAGTAGTTTTTATAAACAGTAGTAAAAAGGTCCGAGTTAAAAAAAGTAGCAAAATCAATCACAGAAACGCCAACAATATTACGCATTTGAAAGAAATCAGGTTCTCCCTGTTCCAGATAAACATTGCGTAAAAGCTCCGAACAGTATAATCGGGATGAGTCATTGAGATCAAAATCGTTATCAAAAGGGATTTTTTGCCTTAGGAGTGTGAGGCATCTTTCTTTCATTGAAACAGGATTCAGTTTTTTATGATAACGGATAATGCAAATACGATTTTGTTTTGCCTCCCGCACAAATTCTTCCAATGTATTAATGCGTATACCATCTATATCAGAAAGGGATTTGGAAATAGTATGAATCACCTGATATTGGTCATCAATCTTAAAAATAAAACCGCAATGAGACATACCCTCAGCAGCAGGAAAATTTCTGGCTATCAGCTCTGAAAATACACTATTACCCTTTCTGAGAATTACATCACCATCCTTCAGTTGCAATAAAGATAGCGGAGGAAATTCACAATTTTCTTCCTTAGATAAATTGACAGTCCGGCTTGAGAATATTGCCGAACTGCCAGTTAATAAAATTATTAGTGAGGTAAGACCTAATAGGCTAAGGTCTTTAAAGGACATTACTTTCCTTTAAACTCTACCAACCATTTACCGTCTTGTTTAACCATATTCATATCAAATTCGTCTTGTTTGCCATCTTCAGTAGTATATTTTACATTGACGGTAGCACTGTCTCCAGTAACCTTCGTTTCACCTAAGGTAACATCTTTAACCTTAAACATAGAGAACATACCCAGTAGATCTTTGCTTTCCGGGGTGGAGAGCTTTTCCATCGTTTTCATATCCTGGCTCTTCCATGCAGAAACAAATTTTTTGGCAACACTTTCCGGACCCTTTGCACAGCCCAGAAGAATGAAAATTAGGGCAAGGGCGATGATTACAATCAGTAATTTTTTCATTGTTACTCCTTAACAAGTTTTTAATGATTTCATTCATTTTTAATATTATTGTCTTGTCAAGTATTTTTTTTCAGGAGGATTTTTTTCTCATATTACTTTTTCTCCTCTTTATTTGAAACCCTGGATAGTTAGCTCAAATAAGGTAGTAATCTCAATTGGAAGATATAATTAGACCTTATATTACCGAATTCTAATTATGTAAATCTTAACTTCTGCATTATATGCTAAATTTACATTTTGCAGTAAATCCACTTTGTTTTTTTGTTGACTTGCCAAAATTGCTGTCTATTTGTAAATCTCGTCTTATTTTTAAAAATCCATTGCTATTGCTAAAAAAGTAGAAATCCTGATAACTTTTTCATTGTTCTTAGTTTTTCAAAGAAGATATTGAAAAAAAGGTCTGGAAATCATATAACTTACGGTGCTCTGGAATTATCTACAATTCTCCCGTAAGGAGTTCATAGTTCTTAACAGGGGCTAATAATCCCGCTTCAATTGCCTGTTTAACGCTATTGCAGGGAAGGTTTTGGCTATAGATTTGGTCCCGAGTGAGGGTGCTGAGATTTACTGTTTCGGGAAAAGCTTTTTGCAAGGCGAACATCAATATTGTGTAAGCATTTGTCCAGGTGTGTAAGGGTTTTTTCCCCTCCGGCAGATTAGTGTTGAACAAAGCAACATAGGTCTGCAAGTTCTGTTTATATTCCTCTGAAGGTGCAAGAGCATAAATGTTTTGAATGATTTTTGTAAATACCGGGTGAGCAGGATGATTTTTGAATTTGAAGCGTCGGCGCACATAAAGTTTGCCATTTTTCTTATTACGGTAATAGATCAGTTCATCCAAGTGACCCGTAAATTCACCCAGAAGATGGGCATGTGTTGCTTTCATTTTTTTTCTCCTTTTTTGAATTCTTCGGAAAATCAACCGAAACAGAATTCGGCAGATCAATTGTATTTCTTCCATATTATTATGGTGTGACAAAAAGCTGTCTGCGGTGACAAACTTGGAATTTATTTCTTACTTGCACTGCGGATGCATTGCTCACCCATTACGGATGGCATCCGTATTGGGTAGGTAATGAGTAAGCAATGCAATTAAGGCAGAAAGAGTAATTATCTATGTTTAGTTATAGTTAGGGAAAATTCGGGAGAGGGAAAAATATTGTATTGCTAAGTGTATATTTATTAAGAGGTTGACGGGGACATCAACCTTCCTGTGTCGCCCTCAGGATTGGAAATAGGATTTCAACTTTCTGTATTTTATCAACTTTCTCAACTCGCTCAACCTTTTTAGCCACAAACAATCTAAATTAAAGGCAAGCAGTTTTCCGTGCTTGACAAAAACATATCTATGCAAAAAAAGGAATAAAAATAGCATTTTTTTTGTTTACCAACTTCAAAATTAACGAAAACAGAGGATAAAATGCAGGAAATTATCATTGACGGCAATTCCTTAACCTTAGAGGCAGTAGAACAGGTTGCTTGCTATAATACACCCGTTCGTCTGTCTGATTCCAGTAAGGAAAAAGTGGCTAAATGCCGTGCTTATGTAGATAAAATAATAGAAAATGGCGAAATTGTCTATGGGCTGAATACTGGTTTCGGCAAATTCAGCAATGTAATTATCCCCAAAGAAAACATAGCTGAACTGCAATTAAATTTAATTCGCAGCCATTCTACAAACATTGGTGAACCTTATTCTGAAGAACAGACGCGGGCAATAATGCTTTTGCGTATTGCAGTTTTAGCTAAGGGTCACTCCGGAATTCGTTTAGAGACATTGGAAACCCTGGTGCAAATGTTGAATAAAGGTATTCAGCCAATCATTCCCAAGCGGGGATCTGTTGGAGCTAGTGGAGACCTTTCTCCGCTTTCACATTTGGCATTAGTGCTAATTGGTGAAGGAGAAGCAATTTATAAAGGAGAGCATCTTTCGGGTGAAGCAGCAATGCTAAAAGCGGGTATAACCCCTGTCCAACTTGCTGCTAAAGAAGGACTTGCGCTTAATAATGGTACTCAAGTTATGACTGCTTTGGGTGTTTTAAACCTTTTGGCAGCAGAGCGTTTGTGTCGTTATGCAGATATTATTGCCGCTATGAGCATAGATGCTTTAAAAGGTACTCCCAAAGCATTTGATGAATTGATTCATAATTTACGACCTCATCCCGGGCAGAAAATATCGGCAAAAAATATCAGAACCCTTTTGGAGAGAAGTCCTTTACGGGAATCACACTTAAATTGCGGTAATGTTCAAGATGCTTATAGCTTGCGTTGTACTCCTCAAGTTAATGGTGCAGTGAGAGATGCCTGTTCTTATGTGCGAGGTGTTTTGGAAATAGAAATAAATTCGGCAACGGATAACCCGCTTATTTTTCCAGATGAAGGTAAAGTTATTTCTGGCGGAAATTTTCATGGTGAACCCTTAGCCATTGCTTTGGATACTTTAGGTTTGGCAATTAGTGAGCTTGCTTCCATTTCTGAACGCCGAATTGAACAAATGTTAAATTCAGCACTTTCGCGTGGACTTTCACCTTTTTTAGCAACGCGTCCGGGAATTGATTCCGGTTTTATGATTCAGCAAATGACGGCAGCTTCGCTGGTTTCTGAAAATAAAGTGCTGGCTCATCCTGCTTGTGTTGATTCCATTCCTACTTCTGCCAATCAGGAAGATCATATATCTATGGGTTCAATTTCAGCAATAAAACTTTGCCAGATAGTGCAAAATGTGGCTTCCGTTCTGGGAATTGAACTGCTGATTGCCTGTTCTGCACTGGACCAGAGGCAAATTTCAACTTCTCCGGTTTTGGAAAAAGTAAAATCAGCTTTAAGAGAAAATGTTGCTCCCTTAAATGGTGATAGAATTATGTATCCTGATGTAAATAAAGCAATTGAATTGGTTCGTTCTAAGCGTTTGGATGAAATTTGTTCCGAAATTGGTTGACAAAAATATACGGTTTAAGGGCTTTTGAACTATGAAAATCAGGGATATAATTATCTGTATGCTTTGTCTTACAGGCATTTTTGCCTGCGAAGTGAATACTTTGTTCAATGCCCGAAACTATTTTAAGTCGGCACAATCAAGACCTTTAACCAGTAATGGAAGACCTAATGCCCAGGCAATTGATGAATATACGAAAGCGATAAAAAAATGCGGGAAAATTATTTCTACCGATAAAAAGGGGAAAAGGGTAGAAGAGGCATACTATCTGATGGCAAAATCCCTTTATTACAAAGGAAATAGTGCTTTTCAGGCAAAAGACCAGTTTCAAAACCTCGTTATTCGTTTTCCCGATAGTAAATATGTTCCTGAAGCATATATTTATATTGCTAAAATTTTAAGAGAGACCAATCAGCCCAAAGAAGCAGAAAAATTACTGGATGAATTTCTTCGCAATCCTAAATATCGGAAAAATCATCCTGAAGCGTTATTCGTTTTAGCTGATTTTGCTATTAAGGATGAGGATTTTATAAAAGCACAACATTATCTGGAAAGGATAATTACGGAATATCCTAAAACAAAAGAATACCGGGAAGCGTTTTTCCTTTTTGGGAAGAATTATTACGAACAAAAGGATTATGATAAATCGCTGGAGGCATTTAAAAAAATGCAAAAAGCGCGCGGTATTGATAAAACAATAAAACTTGAAGGAACCTATTATATCGGTTTGAACGAGCTGGAACTCGGGCAGACAGAAAAAGCATTAAAGACAGCTAAGAGCTTGATAAAATCCGAATCCCGTCCTGATAAAATTCCCTTTGTCCGTTTGTTGAAGGCAAGAGCACAATTTGCTTTAGGTGATACTACCGCAGCAAGAACAGAAATTGAATTCATAACTAAAAACTATCCGCGCACTGAGGGTTCCGCAAATGCCTGTTATTATCTTGGAGAATATTATTATTACACGCTGGGTGATATTCCCAATGCGGTCTTAAACTACAATCGGGTGCGCACTGAATTTTCTAATTCCCCCTTGGCTAAAACCGCTCAGGCAAAAGCTACTGCCCTGGGATTAATAGCTCCGCGCGCAGGTCTTGATTGTGAAACAGGGCTTTCTCAATTTCTGGATTACCATTATCAGGCAGCCGAAAGTTTTTTGAATGTTCTGTCTTTGCCTGATTCTGCAATTACCCGCTACCAAATTGTTATTGCACAAAAAGATACTTTAATTGTTAAACTTGATTCCTTACAGGCGGCAATAAACAAAAATAATGCTATTTTGGATTCGCTAAGAGCAATTTTACCGGCACCGGAAACTCCTGCAGTTGATAGCTTAGGCGTTTTAGAACAAGCGGAACTTACTGTGACACAAACGGATATAACATCCGAAACTGCTTTTTCCGAAACTCCGGCAGAAATAGTTATCAGCAGTTCAGATAGCTTAAAAACCTTTGCTGATACATTACAAATAGTAGATTCAGAAATTCCTGTAACGGATAGTTTATTGATGGAAGAAACAATTTCTGCAGGCGATTCCTTAGCCATTGAAGAAGAAAAAACACAAGATAACGGTCTGCCCAATTCCGCTTTAGAAGAAGAAAAAGATGAATTAACCCCTCTGCTTACCGAAACAGCAGAGACAGATTCTTTAACTTTGGCAATTGGTCAACACATTCAAAACCTGGAAAAGGAAAACGAAAGATATAGCCAGCGACTGGAAAAACTGGAAGAAATTATTGAGCGTTTTGACAGTGAAATAATTCCTTTTTGTATGTTTGCTATTGGTTCCATCTATTATAATCATTCTCCTGAAAGTCCTGAAAATAGTGAAATTATGGCTAAAATGCAGGAACAATACCCGGACAATAAATTTACCAAAGCCCTCTATGCTCTGCAGAATAACCTGCCTGTGCGTTTAATTGACCCTAAAGAAGAAAAAGCAGAACAGCTTTTAGATATGTATTTAGAACAAATTTACACTGCTCCTGATTCTGCTCTGGCAGGTTTACAGGAACTAACAAACTCACCCTATCATAAAATTAAGCTGGCTGCCAATTACCGCTTAGGCTGGTATTACAGTTTTGAACAAATTGATACGCTGCTCGCAAAGCCCTATTTGAAAGCTGTTTTAGATGAACCTGAAGCCGGCGAATATGCTATTGTTGCCCGCAGATTCTTTGATGGCAATAATTATCTTCTGCGAGGTGCACCTGTAATTTCTCTTCCGGAAACTGATACTACGGCAGTTGATTCCCTTGGAGCTGACATAAAAGAAAACATTAAGGACTGGTCTTTTCCCTCTCCTGCAGAAATTTATGCAACCTTGCCAGACAGCTTGAAAATTTATAGTGGCATTCCTGGATTGATGGATTCTTTGGCTAAAGCTGTTTTTCCTGAAAAAGAAAATAGGGAAGAGAAAAATATATCTCCTGAAATGGAAACGCCGGAAGAAAACATTCCCCAACCGGAAGAAAATCCCGTTCCCGCTTTACCGGAAGAGCCAATTCAGGGAAAAAAAGAGGAACCGCTACTTGAATGAATTGGTTTACTCATTCTCTTCCTGGGCATTATTTACGGAAAAACAATGTCTTCGTCGTCCACTTAATTTTCTGGAAAAACGACATCCTTGTCGTTTTTATGAATTGAATGAAGTTGTTGTATCATCCTGTTTCGGGACAGCATTTTTATTTGAAATCCGCTGTTTTTTTAACAGGTCTGGTTATCGGGCTGGATTCTTCGCTGCGTCAGCTGCTAATTCAATTGGTCTTAATTTTAGTTATTTTGGTTTTTGAGCCGAAATTATACCTATCTTTACTCAATGCTTTGAAAAAATTACTGCCTTTCTTTGCTGGTTATTGGGTTTTTGCTACTCTTTTTGGGCAGGAATTTCTTACTACTGTGTTCTTCAGCGTTCAGATATTATATTTGATTGCAGTTACGGTTTATGTATTGGGAAATGTGAAACTGGAACAAATATCAAATCAAAGCAGAGGAATAAGAAAATGGAAACCGGTAAATTCCTGCTTTTATTATTTGTTTACCACAGTGTTCTTTACGAGGTTATTCTTTACAGAATACAAGAATATTAAATTGACTAAAAAAAACAATCTTTCCCTGGCTCAGCTTTTTGCTGTTTTAGAAAATGTTTATTCAATGTCTCCTCAAATTAGCAATTCCGTCACCAATCTGTTAAACTTTGAAGAGGATAATGTAACAAGCAACCGTAAAGCTAACTATTTAGGGGTATTCTTTTTAGCCCTCTTAATTATAGTGCACGGCATATAAAACAGGTTATCTATGGCAAGATACTTAATGAAAATATGTTATGATGGCACTGGCTATTGCGGATGGCAAAAACAGAAAAACGGACTTGCCATCCAGGAAGTGATGGAAAATACCCTTGCTCTGTTTTCCGGTAAAAAAACTTCAATAATTGCTGCAGGAAGAACTGATGCGGGAGTTCATTCTTTAAGCCAATATGCTCATTTTGATTATAGCGGTTCTATGCAGGATAAGCAATTGCTTTTAGCTTTTAACAGATATTTGCCTGATGATATTAAAGTTTTGGAAATAATGAAAGTTAGCCCTGTTTTTAATGCTCGTTATCAAGCTTATGAACGCAGTTATCGCTATGTTTTAGCTAAAGAAAAAACTCCTTTTAACAGAAATTACAGCGGATATTTGCTGCGCTTGAATTTGAACCTAAAAAAAATGCAATCCTGCATTGAGAATCTTTTAGGGAAACACGATTTTTCTTCATTTGGGAAAAAGAATCCGGAAGTGCCTAATCATATTTGTGAACTAAAGCACATAACTATAAACGAAACAGAAAGTTACTTTATATTTGATTTTACTGCTGACCGCTTTTTGCATAATATGGTTCGGAGAATTGTAGGAACTATGGCTAATATATCCCATCTGAATCTATCTAAGGAAACGATTCTGGAAATTTTGGAGAATAGATGCCCACGCCAAAATTTAGTGATAACTGCCCCTGCTTCAGGACTTTATCTTATGGAAGTAAAATATCCGCCAAAGTTTCTTGACGAATCTTACAACCCCGATTTTAAGGAAAATGAGATGACAAATTCCGCTTTGCCACACTCCATAAAATAATATGATGAGGAGAGAACAATGAAATATAACATCCCTCGCGGAACTTTTGATATTCTGCCTAAAGATAGTTATAAATGGCAATTTTTACAGGACAGCTTTCGTAAAATGGCAACTTGTTTTGGCTATGAAGAAATGACTACTCCCGTTTTTGAGGTGGCTGAACTCTTTGAACGCAGTTCTGGAGAAAGCTCTGATGTTGTCCAAAAAGAAATGTATCGCTTTCAGGATAAAAAAGGTCGGAAGTTTGCTTTGCGTCCTGAAGGAACGGCTCCAGTTGTTCGCAGCTATATAGAAAATCATCTGGATAAACTTTCTTCCCGCACAAAATTGTTTTATCTGGGTCCTATGTTTCGTTATGATCGTCCGCAGGCAGGAAGATACCGTCAATTTTATCAATATGGAATAGAATTTATAGGCAGTAACAATCCTTATTACGATGCAGAAGTGATAGCGATTGCTTTTTTATGGCTTAATAAGTTGGGTTTGAATAACTTGCGTTTGGAAATAAACAGTGTGGGCTGTCCTGCTTGTTCTGCTGTTTATGATAATGTATTGCAGGAATATTATAGACCTTTTTTACCAAAACTATGCCCCGATTGTAGGAAACGGCTGGAAACAAATCCCCGTCGCCTATTGGATTGTAAAGTTCCTTCCTGTATAGAATTTAGAAAAAATGCACCCTCACAAATGGATTATCTGGATGAGCTCTGTAAAAAACATTTTTCTGCTGTTTGTAACTATCTGCAAGCAATGAATATTACATACACTGTCAATCCGGGAATAGTTCGCGGGCTGGATTATTATACAAACACTGCCTTTGAAATTATCTATGAAGGCTTAGGAGCACAAAATTCTCTCGTGGGCGGCGGAAGATACAACGGGCTGATTGAACAAATCGGGGGAAAAAGTATTCCTGCAATCGGTTTTGCCGGCGGATTTGAACGCCTGCTTTGGGCTTTGGAAGAAGAGAATATTGACCTTGCTTCGGCTCCTAAACCGGATGCCTACTTTGTTTGCGTAGGAGAAAATACCCGTATGCAAATTCTGCCTTATCTAAATGCCTTAAGAACTAAAGGACTCTTGGTGGATTACGATCCAGATAAGAACTCGTTAAAAGCACAACTTAAAGCTGCCGATGCCAGCGGTGCAAAGTATGCTATAATTATTGGTGAAAATGAACTTGCTGCTAAAACCGTAAACCTTAAAAATATGCAAACCGGAGAACAAATAACAATTCCAATGGATGCAGAACAAACCATAAAAAGAATGAGGGGTTTCTAAAAAATAGTGGACAAAAAATCAAAAAAAACGGGTTAGCTGCAATCTATTATTGGCATAACTTATTTACATTGGGAAAGTTATCTTTCAGGTAAAAGTTATAACAGCGCCAGGAACTCTTTCCTTACTATTACCATATATGAGATTTTCAGAAAACCTCACCTTCTTCATTTCTAAAAGGTTACAGGTATTTATTGATTTTGGATTCTATCAGGTTTTTTATTTCATTCATCCGGGTTTCGGTTAATGCCTCATAACGGGTAACAATTACAGGGGTTGTATTGGAAGCACGAATTAAACCCCAACCATCAGGAAAAGTTATTCTAGCACCATCAATATCATTAACATCGTAGCCCTCTTTTTTGAATTCCTCACAAACCTTTGCCACTACTTCAAACTTTTTCTCATCCGGGCAATTTGTATGCAGTTCCGGAGTATTATAAAGTTTGGGTTGATCAGCTAAAAAAGTGCTAACAGGTTTATGCGTTTGAGAAACAATTTCTACAAAACGGCAGCTGACATAGATGGCATCATCAAAGCCCAAATATCTATCTGCCAAAAAGATGTGTCCACTCATTTCTCCGGCAAATTCTACTCCCATTTCTTTCATAAACATTTTGATATTGGCATGCCCGGTTTTATACATAATTGGTTCACCGCCATACTTTTTGATGTCATTAAACAGATTCATACTGCATTTCACATCAGCAATAATCTTTTTCCCGGGGTTCTTTTGCAAATAATCCCTTGCTAAAATATTAAGTATCTGGTCTCCGAATAACATTTTACCTTGCTCATCCACAACTCCGATTCTATCAGCATCACCATCCAAACCAATTCCAAGTTCATATTTATTGTCTACCACGGATTTTGAAAGGGCTTCCATATTTTTGGCAATTGTAGGATCAGGATGATGATTGGGAAAATCACCATCGGGTTCACAAAACATATCCATAACTTCACAACCCAAACGACGCAAAATTGCCGGTAAATAAGGACCGCCAACACCATTTCCTCCATCCACAATCACTTTTACCGGACGCTGAAGTTTAATTCCGTTTACTATGTAGTCAATGTAAATATCACCCATTTCGTTGTTTTTCACCAGATTGCCATTTCCTATAGCAAAATCACCCTTTTGAATGATATGTAACACCTTTTGCAGTTCATCAGCATAAACACTGCTCAAACCAAGATTTAATTTGCAACCGTTATATTGAGAAGGATTATGACTTGCCGTAACCATTGCTCCTCCATCACTTTGCAGTTTCCAGATAGAAAAATATAAAACCGGAGTAGGAACGATTCCTAAATCAATAATATCGCAGCCGGTTGTCAAAGCTCCTTGGCTAAAAGCATTCATAAAGGCGGGAGTGGAATGCCTGGCATCTCCTCCCAAAACGATAGTTTTTAGGCTCTTATTCCGCAAATAGGTACCAAAACCTTTTCCGATCAGATAATAAGTATTTTCATCAAGGTCTTCATTAACAATGCCCCGAATATCGTATTGACGAAAGATTTCCGCTTTTATCATTTATAACTCCTTTTTTCAAGTATTGATTATCTTTTGCAGCACAGGGATAATAGCTTTTATGGCTATAGCCCGATGAGAAAGGCGATTTTTTTCTAATGCCTTCATTTCAGCGTATGTCTTACCGTTTACAGCAAAAATGCTATCATACCCAAAACCGTTATTGCCATATTCTTCTGTTGTTATTTCACCATCCAATCTACCTTCAATAATTGCCATAATGCCATCAGGAGCAGCTAAAGCAACAGCGGTTTTAAAATATGCTTTCCGATTTTGTATATTTTGTAGAAGCAGTAAAACCTTATGTCTATTTTCAGAATAGCTGCAGGAATTGCCGGCAAAACGAGCTGACATAATTCCCGGGGCATCATTTAAGGCAGCAATAAAAAGTCCCGTATCATCTGCCAGAGTAATTAGACCGCTAAATTTTGCTGCCTCCAGTGCTTTTTTCATAGCATTTTTTTGTAATGTATCCTGATCTTCTTCTGGAGGGAAAAAATCGGGTAGTTCATGCAAAAAATGCAAACGGAACTGTAAGGGATTTAGCAAATCCTCCAATTCTTTCAGCTTATCAAGATTATGAGTGGCAATTAAAATGTCCCTTTTCATAAGCGTTTCAGCACATTCTTAATTTTTTGCAGTAAGTGTTTATCCAGGAAGCGTTCTGCTAAGGCAGTAATTTTTTTTAAGTGTTCTAAAACCTCACCTTCTCCACTCCAGTTATCCAAAAGAATTTTAGAGTCAATTTCATTTAAAACCATATTAAGTCCCATAACTACAAGAACCAAATCATCTACAAAACCAAGCACCGGAATAAAATCCGGAAGGAGATCAATCGGCATCATTACATAAGCTACAACTCCGCCCATAATCATCTTCTGTTTTACAGGGACTCTTTTATCCAATGCTAAACGACAAACCAAAATGAAAAAATCCGGTAACAGGAAAACATATTCACCCAGTTTTCCACCCAGGGAACCTAATTGTTCTTTTGTCCATCCCATAATCTTTTTGCGCAGGTTTTCATAGAATTTAAGTTTGGTGGAATCAATGTCGTCAATGATTTTATCCCTAATCTTTTCCTGCTCTTCAACAGGAATTTCTTTGCTGTCAAGGACATCATCGTTTTTCATAATAAACCTCCATTTACTTATAATTTAATAATAATTTTGAGGTCAAGCAAATTATTTGAGGGCGGGAGGTCAAGAGGGCGAGAGGTCAAGAGGTCTATAGGGTGAGAGATAAAGAGGGCAAAAAGAAAGAAGTCCTCACTGCCATTTTCATTTAAGAGTAGCATAAAAGATATTTTGACAGTGAGGACTCCCGATATTATGTGTAGCTGGAGCGCGCTGAAGCTCCGCATTTTTTACACTGTTATTTCCCTTTTTACTTTTTCGCTTTTGGCGAAGGAATAGCGTCCTCTATTTACATATAGAGTGTTCTTCCGGGTTAATCATTCAAAGCAGCTATGGCAGCAGCGACACGAGCAATGGGAACTCTGTATGGAGAACAGCTGACATAGTTCATTCCAACGGAGTGGCAAAATTCCACACTGCTTGGCTCGCCACCATGTTCTCCACAAATTCCAACTTTCAAATCAGGCCTGGTTTTTCTGCCGCGTTCCGTTCCCATTTTAACTAATTGACCTACTCCCTCTCTATCCAAAATTTGGAAGGGGTCTTGTTTCAACAGGTTTTTTTCCAAATATACGGGTAAAAACACACCTGCATCATCGCGAGAAAAGCCAAAGGTCATCTGGGTTAAATCATTAGTTCCAAAACTGAAAAATTCTGCGTGCTCGGCAATTTTATCAGCAGTTAAAGCAGCACGGGGAATTTCTATCATTGTTCCAACCAGATAATCCACGCGTTCTTTTTTTTCTTCAAAGACCTTTTCTGCTGTTTTGCGAATAATATTTTCCTGCATTTCAAATTCTGCAGCAGTGCTTGTTAAGGGGACCATAATTTCAGGTAACACAACAATTCCGCGTGTTTTAACCGCTAAGGCGGCTTCAATTATTGCCCGCGCTTGCATTTCTGTAATTTCCGGATAGGTATTTCCCAAACGGCAACCCCTATGACCAAGCATAGGATTTACTTCATGCAAAGAGGCAACGCGGGTTTTAACCTTTTCCAAAGGTATTCCCAGTTCGTCTGCAATTTCCTTTTGGGCGGATTCTTCCTGGGGCACAAATTCATGCAAGGGAGGGTCTAAAAGACGGATAGTTACAGGAAATCCGTTCATAGCAGTAAAAATGCCTTCAAAATCAGACCGTTGCATCGGCAGTAATTTTGCCAGAGCAGTTCTGCGTCCGGTTTCATCTTCTGCTAAAATCATTTCCCGCATTGACTTAATTCGGTCGCCTTCAAAAAACATATGTTCCGTTCTACAGAGTCCGATTCCCTGAGCACCAAAATTTCTGGCAACTGTTGCATCTTTTGGAGTATCGGCATTAGTGCGGACTTTCATTCTGGTATATTTATCGGCAAGTTGCATAACGGCACCAAAATCACCGCTAAGTTCAGGGTCTTGAGTATCAATTTTGCCTTCTAAAACCTGTCCTGTAGAGCCATTTAACGAAATCCAATCCCCTTCTTTATATACCTTTCCGTTCACAGTCATCGTTCTGTTTTTATAATCAATGCGTAAAGCACCGGCTCCAGCAACACAGCATTTTCCCATTCCTCTGGCAACAACAGCTGCATGAGAAGTCATACCTCCACGAGCAGTAAGAATTCCTTGGGCGGCTGCCATTCCGCGTAAATCTTCGGGAGAGGTCTCTTCTCTAACCAAAATAACTTTTCTCTTTTCAGCAGCCCAGGATTCTGCTTCGTCAGCAAAAAAGACAATTTGGCCGGAAGCAGCACCAGGAGAAGCAGGTAAACCATTAGCAATCACTTTTGCTTTTGCCAGACCTTCTTTAGTAAAGACGGGATGAAGAAGTTCATCCAATTTGGCAGGATCAATTCTTTTAAGAGCGGTTTTTTCTTCAATCATCCCTTCGCGGAGCATATCCATAGCGATTTTTACCATTGCCGGACCCGTTCTTTTGCCTGTTCTGGTTTGTAACAGCCAAAGTTTTCCTTCCTGAATGGTAAATTCCAAGTCCTGCATATCGCGGTAATGATTTTCTAGTTTTTTCTGAATTGTAAAGAGCTCTTTATATGTTTCCGGCATTGCTTCTTCCAGAGAAGGATATTTACTTAAGCGTTCTTCTTCACTGATACCAGCAAGTTTTGCCCAACGCTGAGAACCAATTTTGGTAATTTGCTGGGGAGTTCTAATTCCGGCTACAACATCTTCACCCTGAGCATTAATCAAATATTCACCGTTAAAAAGGTTTTCTCCGGTAGCAGCATCGCGGGTAAAAGCAACACCGGTAGCACTAGTATAACCCATATTGCCAAAAACCATTGCTTGAACGGTAACTGCAGTTCCCCATTCATCGGGAATGTTATTCAATTTACGGTAGAACTTTGCGCGTTCATTATTCCAGCTGTTAAAAACAGCAAAAATTGCACCCCAGAGTTGTTCCCAGGGGTCATCCGGGAATTTTTTGCCGGTTTTTTCCTCAACTGCCTGCTTGAATAGAGTTACCAGATTTTTTAGATCATCAGTTGTCAATTCTAAATCGCTACTGATTCCTTTTTCTTTTTTCACGGTGTCTATAATCACTTCAAAGGGATCGTGTTCTTCTTTACTCTCTGGTTTAAGACCTAAAACCACATCAGAATACATTTGCACAAAACGACGATAGCTATCCCAGGCAAACCTTTCATTATTGGTTTTCGTAATTAAACCCTGAATAGTTGTTTCATTCAAGCCCAAATTCAAAATAGTATCCATCATTCCAGGCATTGAAGCCCGGGCACCTGAGCGCACTGAAACCAAAAGTGGATTTTCAGCAGAGCCAAATAGCATATTTACAAGACCTTCTATATGCTTTATGGCATTGTGCACATCAGCACTTAAAATTTCTCTCAACTTGGCAGAACCCAGTTGGTTATATTCAGTGCAAACCTCAGTAGTAATAGTAAATCCTGGTGGAACCGGAACGCCAATAAGATTCATTTCTGCAAGGTTGGCACCTTTTCCTCCGAGGAGATTTTTCATTTCTGCGCTGCCTTCGGCTTTTCCATTTCCGAAGAGGTAAACTCTTTTAGGTGTATTCATTTATCCTCCATAACTTTAACATCATTAAAGAAATTTTTTTGCCATCCATAATCTTTTCTACGGCAAATCTGTCAATAGCTTTCTTGATTTTCAAGGAGCATTGCTTAAGCATTGCCTACCCATTACGGATGCCATCCGCAATGGGTAGGCAATGCATAGGTAATGCAATTAAGGAAGACCAGCCGGATATTTTTGAAATGAGCGTTATAGATTACACTAATTTAGGCGTAAAATTACAGAAAACGCTTATCTTATATCTTCGCTATTATTTTTCCTCCATAAACTTATATAAAGAAGAATGCTTAAAAGAAAACAGGTGCGTATCTAAACGATACGCACCTGTTTGATTAAGGAGAAGATGTTTTATTTAAGTAGGGAGATTTTATGGGAGGAACGATAGTTAGGGGCATTCATCAGGATAATATAAGTTCCGGTAGAAACATTATGCATCTTATTATCTTTGCCATCCCAAAGGACACGATGAGATGCTGCTGGACGATTCTCATCCAAAAGGTCTCTAATCAATTGCCCTTTCAGATTGTATATTTTTAAGGTTACCCTGCCATCTACAGCAAGATCAAAAGGAATAGTTACCGAAGGATTGAAAGGATTGGGAAAAGGATCAAGCAAAGCAGTAATTTTAGGTATTACTATATCGGGGTTTTCACCATTAGTAACCTGAACAGTTAAAGCCGCAGAATAGGATATACCCCCATCCAAATCTTCTATTTGTAACCAGTAATAGTAAATACCATTACCCGGAACTTCACTATCAATAAATGAATAGACAACTGTTGATGAAGTATTCGCTGCTGCAATTAGAGAGCTTACTGCTATAGCTGTGGAAACTTCAGCAACTGTATTACGCAAAACACGAAATCCTGAAAGATTGGTTTCGGATTGAGTTACCCAATCCAGACGCACTTTACCCTGAACCATTAGAGTAGCGGTAAAAGATGTAAGTACAACAGGCAAGGTCTGACCACTTTCGTCATTGAGAACAATTTGCAGCTCATAAACTGCTTTGCTGCCTTTGCTTAAACTGCTCATTTCGAAAGTAACTGTCTTGTCCGAAGTGTTTATACCGTCTCCGCCTACACTGTGTAAGACACCTCCATTCAAACGATAACCAACATCTGTAGGGTTATAATTTAAGCCGCTGTAAGATAGAATAAATGTTCCAATGCCAATGCTAGCGTTATCAAAGGCAAGGTTATACTGCAAACCCTCAGGAGTAGTTCCATAACTCATAGAAACAGTAATGAGATTATTTTCAGAAGGACTAAAAGCTGTAGGATCAACTTTCACAGTAGGGGTAATAGTTCCGTGTCCAGAATCATAATTCCCTACATTTATTGTTGTTTCTTCACTGCTGTTGATTTCTGTGCTGCCCTCGCCAGCGGCAACATTTTCAGTTGTTACTTCTTTAGTAGTAGAATAATTACTATTCAAATCTGGATCACTGGCAACTGCTTTTACCCGATAATAATATGCTGTATTATAGTTTAGGCCATTAACAATGCAAGAGGTAGAAGTTAAACTCTTATTTTGATAACCGGGAAGGAAACTGGAAAAAGAACTGTTGGTAGAAACATCCAGTAAATAACTTGAGGCACCTGAAACCGCACCCCATTTTGCCTGAATACTGGAAGTGGTTGTAGTTCCATCTTCAGTTACGGGTGTAGCCAGAATCTCATTGACTGTTACTACATAAGAACAAGTAGAAGCATCATTATTAGTAGTTAATATATAAGTAACGGGATTAGTAAAATTATTGGCTGTAGTGCCACTGGTCTGAGTTGTTTCTCCAACCTTAACAATTGCCCCGGTTGCTGTAAAAGATGCTATTAAGGCAGTTCTATCTGTTCCATTCGGGACAGCTACTTTGATGGTTTTATTAGTATGATCAATAGTTCCTGTAGCTGGGGGATTGCTAAAAGAAAAGGCAGTGATAGCAAGCGGAGTAGCTAATATTACATCAGTAGACATTTCATCGGTGCCATTAAGATATTCTGCTAAAACTTTATAAGTATATTGTGTCCCATTGGAAACGCCGTTATCGGTGTAACTATAAAGAGAAGAACTCACACTCGTTAAATATGAATCATTACGATAGATATAGAAATTACGCAGTCCACTACCAGAACTTAAAAGACCATCTGGTGTTACCCAAGTTATTTTAACATAATTATTGCCTACACTATCTAAAGCTAAATTTTTCGGAGGATTGTTGGTAAAATTAATAGTGCAACTGTTAGTTGTTTGTTTATCTCCTGCAACCCCAACCAATTTCGCATCATCAACAGTAATTTTAACATTATTTTTACTGGCTGCAAATTCGTGTTCAGTAGCATTTCCGGTAAGATAAACCCTGATATTAGATGTCTCCAGGCATTGAACTTCACTAACCTCAAGCCCGGTTGGTAAATTTTGAACGGTAATATCATTTTTTGTTATATCAGAAACAAAAATAGTATTTGTAGCATCTATCCTAAGATATGTCTCGGAACTAACAGCTCCAGTATTGGCAGATGTTTCTGCAATTGTCTTAAAAGAGGCATTGAATTCTAAAACAGGAGAACCTGTAACCGGACCTGCAGGATCACTAAGAACGGCAGTTCCGGTTCCCGGTTCTACTGCATTTTTAGGAGTAACTTCAAATTTCAGATATTTTCCTAAATCGGCTTGAACAATTGTATAGGATTTATTTGTTGCTCCACTTATCGCAGTATAAGTTCCTGATTGACTGTCACTTATTAACCAACGAAAAGTGGTTCCGCTTTCTTCATCATTTTCGTCATCATTATAATCATAATCACCATAAATAGTTTGCCCTACCTTAGCGTATACCGGATTAGTAATTTTAACATTTGTAGCATAAGGTGCAGTATTAGTATTTATTTGAAGATAGGCACTGTATCCGGTAAAATAACCAGTAGATGTTACTAAACTGGATGTTATAGTATTGGCATCTCCATCATCACCATACACTCTAACCCTGATTTTAAAACTATTAGCGTTTTCAGCAGCACCTGTAGGAGTTGGTAAAGTAATAGAAACTGAATCAATATAAGTAACCGAATTTACTATTCCTCCTCTCTCAATACGAGAAGCAGTAGCATCAGTGTAAGATAGAGGACTTCCGCTTCCATCAGTACTTTCGTACCAATAAATTCTTGCTTTATCATAAGGACCTGAAGTAGAGGCACAAACACCATCTACTGAACCAAATTCCTCATCAAAATCCGTGAGAGAATAATCTACTTTTATATAGACAGTTTGCCCTGGAATTACAGGATTACTACTCGGGCCTTTAATTCCTACATGGCTTAAAGAAATTGATGCTCCAGCTAAACTGAAAGCCCAAACTAAAGCGACTAAAAAAACGAAAAATTTCTTTTGCATTTTATCCTCCCGGATTAAGTGACTTTTTTATTAAAACCAATAAACCGAACATTGTCACTCTGTTATAACAGAGTGTGTTTAATGAACTTAGTATCTTTTTATACTTTTCCATACTAAAACTCTACCTTATCTAAAATATATACTAAAGCACTCCGCTATCTTTGTCAAGCAAAAAATAGGGAAAAAAGGACTTTTTATAAAATAAATCTCAAAACCTTGTCGGAATGATGATTCTACCTCTATAATATTTTTCAATTTGACAAACCGATAGTTTGATAACGACAGGAAGTTTTTTCTACTCTTTATGATTTTTGTATCTGTAAATGATGTCAACTGCTCAACACATTTTCTGATAAACTATTAGAATGTAATTTAGATAATGTATTCAGTAAATTGGTTGCTGAATAGGCATTATAATAATTTCTGCTTACTTTTTTGGGTATAAATAAACCAATTTTTTCAGATTTTTGGTCCTGTGAAAATAATCAACAATTTAGCTATCCTTTTTGAAAAAACTAAAAAAAATTTTGAGAACGATAGAAATATCAATATTAAGGAAAAAAAACAGCGCAGAAAAAGCAAAGCAAAAAAAAACTGGACAGAATTATGGCTATTCTTAATGTGACTATCTATGGAAAAAAACAAAGTTTCAAAAAGTATAAAACTTATAAGGTAAAGCGATGAAGAAGTTATTAATAATACTCTTCGTTCTGGCGGGGCTATCTGTTTTAGCAGCCAAGGTGGATTTAAATACAGCATCTTTAGCTGAATTGATGCAGTTGCCCATAACAGAAAAGCAGGCAAGAGATATCTATGAATATCGGGAATTTGTGAAGATATTTG
>ERZ1026814.140-NODE-140-length-59224-cov-11.508824_pt1 | contig 59224 bp, 41 predicted proteins | sample MGYA00520871_ERZ1026814 | MGnify/ENA primary metagenome ERZ1026814 (study PRJEB33270, sample SAMEA104284478) | anaerobic digester metagenome | biome: Anaerobic digester microbiome; feature: mesophilic sludge digester; material: Anaerobic digester biomass | place... | reverse complement strand
GCACTAATTGCGTCGTTGTTATCCGTCAATCAGGACTTACACCTGTGAATTATTATGGCTATTTATCCGATTCCGGAGATTTATGGACAGTAACTACTCTGCATTATGACAGTGTAAAGGGTTGGAGTGTTAAACCGGCAAATTCCTATTCCCAAGTGAATATGGCTACTTTACCTAAAAAATAGAAGAAAGAAAATATTATCCGGAAGGGGAGTTGATGCCATTGCTAACTCCCCTTGAGTTTTTAGTTTCGTTACAGATAAGATAGAAGTAACTAAAAATTTGCCTTGCCATAGAATGATAAGTAAAGCGTGTAACCGAAATTAAAGACGACAAAGAAGTTTTGACTTACAATTTTCAACTGCCTTCCCGGTAGGAACAACCCACGAACTATTTCTCTCATAACCGAGCTTGCACAGATAAAATATATACTTTGAGATTGGTTAAATATTGTAATATTTTTAATATCTATCATAAATATTCTAATCCTGCCAAGAAGTAACAACACCGTCCTCTAAATATACATAAGGACCAAAATCACCATAAACCCATTGTTCATCAATTGAATACCTTGTTACAGTTCTATTGATATCCTTGGGTTTTCCCCAAGCCATAATAAGTTGTTCTTTAGTCATACCCATAAAAATATATCCTTTTGCTATATTTATGCACTCTTCTTTATTCCATCCGTATTTTTCATATAATTGCTTTGCTCTTAATTGGGTATTATTTTTTACTTTATAAACATAATCAATAGAATCACGAGTATACTCAGCAAATTTTATTGGTATTTCTACAATATTTTTGCTAATTTCTTCCTCTGTTTCCCAATCTTTAAATATAGTTCCTTTTTTGTAAGTAATAACATAATTATTTAGGATATTATAAAGTGAATCAATCTTAATAATCTCAGATTGAATATTATTTCTTTGTATATTATCTTCCAAGCTATTAATTCTATCCGATATATATATTAACTCATTGTATGTTAATGGGAATAAATGATCAGAATTAAGATAATTTCTTATATATTTATATTCCTCTTCATAAGATAATTTAAGATCCTTAATTTTTTTTGCTTTTGAGTAAGTAGAAAAATAATAATTTATTATAATGCTTATAATAAATATAATAAATATAATTATAATATATTTTAAGATATTCCAATTATAATGATTGTTTTCATCTTTCGGTGTATTTTCGTATGTATTCTGAGGTTTTTCTAATTCATCCATAATTACTCCAAATTAGAGTATCAATATAAAGCAATTTCGTTCATAAAAATACCCTAATTTTATATAGTATTCTTCTCTAATATTATTATAATTCATTTCAATTATTTTGTCAATCTCTTTTTTCTTTTTCCATAAGTTATCTGTATCTAAACAAGATTGCAGGTTAAAGTATTAAAGAGCTTCCCTGCTTGAGGGTTGAGCGCAGATAATTAGTGTAAAAAAGAGTTCTCAAACTTAGTTTTGGTGCATATAAACAGACATATTTGTGGCACTTAAGAGGGCAGTAGGGAAGGAGGGAGAGAGGTGTTTGTAAGGAAGGTAAGGTGCTGATGATATAAAAGGATAATAAATTCATAAGTTACCGAGCAGGACTGTTAATTTATAACATACACAAGTACAGCAGATTACATAATAAAATAAGATAAATTCGCAAGTTACTGTAACTATATAGAGAGGGAGTAGTTAGTAATAATAATATATACAGATATATATAATGATATATAATAAAGTAAAATAATAATACCAGAACTCATATATGACTATTCCCGAAAAGTGTTAATTTATCTGAGTCAATGCTCTAACTTGTTGATGTATAATAGATAACATAAAGGACTTGAGGGTAAATTTTAGTGTGAATTTTATGTGAATTTATATAAATTTTGCCTTCGGGTTTTGTCTAACCTACACCTCCCCAAACCCATTTCTGCCTTTTTCAGGTATAGGATGATGTAACCTTTAGTGGGGATTGTTGCTTAAAACAGCTAATATTTACGCTTATATCGGCTTTCCAGAACCAGATGAATTCCGGGACAGCTCTAATAACAAGCGAATAAGCCGGCTAATGCTTTGTTCAGGACTGTAACCCATAGCCGATAAATAACAATAGCCCCTGCGCCATAATAACGAGGGGCTATTGGTGACGGTGTTAAATTTTAATGAGGTTTACCGGGAAGATTATAAGTATCCCAAGCAATGGGATTAAGAGTATAAATTAATTTCTTCTTGTAAGTTCCTAAAGATTTTTCTTCTCTTACAGTTATTGCATCCTGCTGGATTAAGGTTTTTATAGCATTATTAAAATCCTTAGCATTAAGATGAGCTCTTCTCAGTAAATCAGAGTGTTTTGCCGTGTAATCAGGGAAGAGATATAGCTTTTCTATGATTTTTGATTCGTTCTCTAATTTACCGGATTCAATGATATTAATGAATTTCAAGGTATCATTAAAGAAATAATCACATAACAATAACGCTTGGGTTACCTGTTCCTGGTTAATTGGTACAGATTTAAAAAAATCAGCCCATTTGCCCGTTTCCATAGCTTTATGCAGTGCCTCTATATTTTCCATCATAAAAATGATTATAGATATTTTTAAAAAAGCTTGAGTATAAATTCTAACGCCATAAGACCAGACAACATTTCCATATTTATCAATAATTTCATTTTTACGGAAGTTCACATAGTCAGTAGCGTATTTGTTAGCGGACTCACTTAATTTGATTTCAAAAGGACCGGGAATATTTCTAAATAAGTTGAATATCTTTTCGTAATTTTCTATTTCTTCTGCGCAAGCAGTATTATCCTTAAATGTTATATCCGTATATTCCGATGAAGGAGATATAATACAGTATAAAGCCCTTTGTAAAAAGCCCGAGTTCTGGTCGGCATTTGTTTTAAAATATTGTTGCATACTGGAATCAGTGCAACAGCTAAGAAACGATAAGGCGCAATCTTTAGGAATAATATTATTACTCATAGAATTATAATTGTATTCGTTACGGTCATAAAGATCAGTTAAAGTTTGAATCATTCCTTTATTTCCGGAAGAATGTGCTAATTCTAAAAGATTCCCGAATTCGTTTAAAAATAAAAGCCGACTATGATTTTCCTTCAGCATAGACCCGAGTTTAGTTTGAGTTACTCTGCCTATAATAGGGTTTAATTTGTTATAATCCGTTTCGCTTTTATTGTCTAAACTTCTTAAATAGGGATTTAGAGTTGATATAGCCATATTCGCTGCTGTACTTTTCTGAGATTGGCTGGAAGGTCCTATTAAAATAACCCATAAATTAGGATAGATTTTATTGCCGTTGTTAACTATATATACATTATTGCCAAGCTGAACGGAGATAACAGGCAACCAGGATGCCACTAAAGCTTTAGGAGATGCATTACATCCCTTTTGGACAATTTTCAAGTATTCCTTCAAAAAATCAGGTAGTAAATCCACATTAAATTTGCTTTCCTGTTTGTTCCCGCCGATAATCGGTTCGGTTAATTCATTTTGTTCGGTTATAGGTTGTAATGTATTATACTGCATATATTTTTCCTCCTTTATAAGTATTTTCATACCACAGATATTTTCTGGTTAGATAGATGAAAGTTCCGAAATGAACATTATCGGTTATAGGAAAGGAATTCCACTTCTTTATCAGTTCCTCTTCCGTATCCTGATAAGCAGAATTATAGGCAAACAGCAGCCAAAGAGATAAACCCCTCTCCCCGAATCTATTCTTCAGCGCTATTCCCATCCTTATCCAATCATTATAATTAATAATAATACCGTTCAGTTTGCTAATTAACTGAGCGGCTTGGTCGTAATCTTCCTGAATATCATAATAACCGGCAGTAGGGGAATCAGATTTTGTTATTGTTTTTTGGATAGGTGCCAAAGGTGTAGGATTATTGTTATATCCAAATATAGCATCCATAATAGGGATAAGCTTATTCGGATCATAATCCGTATCCTCTTTGTTTACAGGCATATTTACCCATTCATAAAAACCTCCATTCGTTATGATGGACGGGGGAGCAAAAATCAGCCCACCCTCAGCCCGGATATCAATACCTATATTCTTGTTTGTAGTAGTAAGCGTTTTACGTCCATAACGCTTTTTCCACAGTTCCGAGTGCGATAAATTAAGATAAATATGCATTCCCCCGGAGGGTGTAAGGGCATAACAATAATTGTCAATTTCCAGACCGTATTCTGCGAGTAATGCATAAATATCTGCATCTCTTTTATCAATATCAATCACCATCAGCTGGGATGCCTCACCAGTAATGATGGCTATCGCATTATGTTCCTGTTTAATTGACTCTACCGATAAAGAACTATTTTTCCACTGAGGCATATTACTGACTACTTTCTTACCCTTTTTCTCTTCCAAAGTAAATGTAACCAGTTTATAACCCAGTTGTTCGTAATAAAGCCAAGCATCATTCAAATCCACGAAAACAATTGCTTGGTGTCCTTTCTTCTTGTTTTCGGGCTGTTCTGCATCATAGTAGTTCGGAGAAGTAAGAAGTTCCCCTTGGGTTTCACTAATTTTTCTTAAAATAAATCCTCCTAATTATTAAGATTTTCTTTGTTTGACTATTTCCACAATTAATGAAAATAGCTCTTTTTGATAATGAGCAAATCCTACAGTTATTTTACTTGCTTTAATATATAGGCATAAAAATGTGAAATTGGTATCCAGAAAATAATAAATTTATATCTTATTCTTTTCTATTCTTTTTCCTCACTTTTACGATTTACTCTATAAATATTATCGTAACCATAAAAACCATTGCTGTTAGTATGTCAAGTAATATTTTTCATCTTTATCGCCATTTTTTTAATTATATGATAGTTAGAGAGTTATTAGCCAAATCTGGTAAAGAAGTTAAAACGCTCTATCTATCTTTCTGTAAATAAATTATAATTATAGTAACTATCCCAAACAAAACTCAGACCTCTTCTCATACAGCGCTTAACAATAGCCACTGCTTCGCTGTAGCCATCCTTTTCCGCTTGTTTCAGCAGGGTGTCTATATCTTTGCGCAGGCGGTCGTATGCCTTGGAATCGTCATCATTAAAGCATTTTATTTTACCTGTAGGCAAAGTGGTTTCCTTGCGATACCGAATGAGGGCTTGAATTTCGTCGTCATAAGCGGTTGTAGCATTGAATGCCTTAAGTTCAATAAGACGGTTCAGGCGTTTATCTACACAGCGCAAGGTCTGTTCATCAGTCATACGAATAGGGGCAAAACGGTAACGGTTGCGGTTTATGAAATCAGGAGGAATTTGTAAGTTAAGAGCCAATTCCATATCCGCAGCCGGAATCGGGGTATCAGGATGGGCATAAAGCAGGTCTATCACTTTGCTACCCTTAAAGTTAGGATAGGTCTGCAGCATTGTTTGGATAGGTTCAACGGGCTTAGTCATATTTATCTCCTTATAGTAACTAAATACCTAATACCAATAATAGATAAACAATATCTTGTCAAGTAAAATATGAGAAAAGAGGGGAGAAATTATTAGAAAAAAAGAGGGAAGAATGAAGAGGGGAGAGGAGAGTTTTATAAAGAGGAAAAGAGAGAAGGAGAAAATAAAATCTGCGTGAGTACCAGGGGAAACAAAAATATTTGAGAAATAGGGGCTAAATTTCCGGCGTATATATATAGGAGGATAAAATAATGATTGTAGAATCCAAATTTGAATTACTCTTCTGCGGTAACTGCGATGGAATGGTATATTATTACAACAAACGCTTAGGCAAAATGATTGCCAGGAAATGGGTGAAACCTAAGACAACGGCAGCAAACCGGCGTTTGGGAGCAATTACCCGAAATTTGAAGTCCCTGAAGCCATCAGAAGGTTTTATCAAAGACCTGCGAGTTTATATCGCACTCTATGATTATTCTCCCGGTGAAAGACATTATATGAGCTGGCAAAATGTATATTTAACGCTGATGTATGCGTTGGCAAAGCAAAATCCAGCAGTTGATTTATTAACAATTACCCGAGAACAAATTACATCTGATAACCTGCCCTGCAAAAGTGTGAAAGACGCTATTGAAGCAGGGCTTCTGCGTGAGGTTAACGGATATGAGAATTTAACGCAGGAAATATAAAACACTAAATATTACAAGGAGGGCTTTCTATTATGAAGGTCAAATTCAAGTATGGCATTAGAACCTATAGTGGAACTCTGGATGAGTTAACTTTTGGTTCCTACTTCAAAGACCACGTGTGTATTGCACGCAGGTATGTAGTTCCTCGGCTTACAGATCAAAACAATTTGATTGGTGGCAAGATGAAGAACCTGGCTGTTATTTATGGAGATGTTTCGGAAAGCTACAAAGCAGAACTGAAACAATACGCTGCTATGCATTCCATTTTAACACCCAAGGGAAAACTTCCGGCTACGGCTTATGCTTTGTGGGTAAAAATGATGTTCCAATTTGCCAGTGCGGATGCGGAACATATTGACCTATTAACACTTACTTATTCGGATTTGCAAACCGTAGGTGACGACATTCTGTCTATTGCTTCCGCTGTATCCAACGGGTTTATGGATAATGTTCCCGGAGCGGATAAGCTGACGGCAAATATGTAAACAAGGGCGGGACTTAGTTCCCGCCTTTTTTTTCGCTTATTTTACACAGATTTATTTTATAAAATATTCTTGGTAGTCATTAGCCATAAGCTCCCGAAAAATTATCTAACAGGCAAAGGTTAAAAAAGGTGCTATTGATTCCTTACTTATTTCCCGAAGAATGACAGGGATTTAGTTTTTCCTCTATAAAGAGAGAAAAATGGAATGTTAATTGCATTTATGAAGATAGTCGCTTTTTGCTTAGCCAAGTGCAAAGCTGGAAGTGGATGTAATATAATTACTAACAGAGGAATAGATGACTGTTCTGATAATAGTGACTTTGATACTGATAACGCATTGGATTATAGAATATCAAAGGCATACAAAAAATGTTCTGTCAATTCCCATTCGGATTCATATTAACGGGACACGGGGGAAATCAAGTGTTACTCGTCTTATAGCTGCCGGCTTAAGAGAAGGGGGGAAAGTAACGGTAGCCAAGACCACGGGAACCTTACCCAGAGTTATTCTTCCGGATGGAAGAGAAGCAGCTATACTGCGTTTGATGGGTGCTAATATTATTGAACAGAAATATATCTTCCGTCATGCTGTAAAGCACAAACCGGATGCCATAGTTATTGAATGTATGGCAGTAAATCCTGTTTTACAGTGGATAACGGAGCGTAAATTTATTCGGAGTACAATTAGTGTTATTACCAATTGTCGGGAAGACCATCTGGATTTAATGGGTTCTACTGTGCAAAGCGTAACTATGTGCATTAGTAATACTATACCGAAAAAGGGAATATGTTACACAGCAGAAGAAGAACAATATCCCCTTTTGGAAAAAGTGGCAAAAAGCAGACAATGTCAAATTCATAAGATTCGTCCTGTAGATGTTACGGAAGAGGAATTGAATAAATTCAGATATATTGAGCATAGTGAAAATGTCCAATTAGCGTTAGCTGTATGTGCTGCAGCGGGAGTTCCCCGAGATGTAGCTTTAAGGGGAATGCAAAAAGCGACACCTGATCCTGGTGCCTTAAAAAAATACCCAATTAAAGATAGAGGCAAAACAATAATATTCTATAATGTATTTGCTGCAAACGATCCTCAGTCAACAGTAGAAATCATTCAAATGGTTACCGGCAATTTGCAAAATATAGAAAAGATTATCATTTTGAATAGCAGAGCAGACCGCCTTTTTCGTAGTCATCAATTAGTGGATGCGATCAAGCCCTTGGATTTTTCCTATTTATTGCTAACGGGAGAAATACCTGATAAGATAGAAAACTATGCTATTCAAGCAGGTATCCCTAAAGAAAAAATATTTCCTTTAGGTGAACCCTTACCGGAAGTTATCTATCAAAAAGTGTGGGAACTTACTAAGGATGAATCTCATATTTTGGGAATCGGTAATATTGCCGGAACAATAAAATATGGGGCACAAATAGTAGCCCACTTCAGACATAAAATGAAAGAGTGTAATGAAAGGAGCCGGATGTGATTGATACAATAGTTCAAGCCGCGGTTGGGATGGGTGTGATTATTTCACTGATGTTCAGTGAATTACTTGGTGCTTCTGCGGGAGGAATAGTAGTTCCAGGTTATATTGCTTTATATTTGGATAGACCTTTGCAGATTTTAGGCACTTTAGTAATCAGTTTATTAACCTGGGCAATCATACGCATTATCGGTAATTTTACCTTGCTTTTCGGTAAACGGAGGATGGTGCTAAGTATTTTAATTGGCTTTATTTTGGGTTGGCTTTCCCGTATTTTGGTAGTTCAAGATATTACAATTCATCAATTGCAGATGCAATCCATTGGTTACATCATTCCCGGGCTTATTGCTAACTGGTTTGAACGCCAGGGTTTTTGGAAAACAGTATCTTCTATGGGGATAGCTGCAATAGTTGTTCGTTTGGCTTTAATGGTTATATTTAACGGAGAATTGTAAAAATGATGTATCGTCCTTCACTCAAATCCAATCGTTCGTTAATCATTCTTCTTTTATTAGCCATTGTCTTGTTTTATATAGCGCAGACCAGTTATGTTAATGTAAAAACGGATAATTATGAAATCAAAATAGCTGCTGCACAGCTGATGAAATCGGCAATTGATTCCTTATCTGCTGAAATAAATAAAAGAGGAATAGAAATAGACCCTATAGATGACCCTCTGCAAACCGGTTTAATCGGAATGCGTTTAAGTTCTATAACTACGGATAGGGGTTTGCTTTCGGAAAAAAGAGCTGCTATTAATCCCAATTTAGCGGCTGTATTTGTAGAAGAACTATCCAAGATGAAACTTATGCCCGGGGATTATATAGCAGTAGGAATTACGGGAAGCAATCCAGCAGTTAATATAGCTCTTTATTCAGCCATCCAGGTAATGGAGCTGAATCCTAAAATAATAGTTGCCCTATCTTCGGCATCTTATGGAGCAAACCGTCCGGAACTTACCTGGCTGGATATGGAAAGCATTCTGAAAGAAAAAGGTCTCTTTGATTTTGGCTCCAGTTATGCCTCTTTTGGAGGAAAGGATGACCTGGCAATTGGCTTATCGGATAATGGAATTAAAGCCCTTCGGGAAGCAATGCAAAGAAATAATGTTCCGCTTTTGATCGGTAATGATCTTGAAGATAACATAGCTATCCGAATGGCAGCTTATGAAGAACTATTGCCGGAAGGAAAACGCTATAAAGCATTTGTGAATATTGGAGCTGGTTTAGCTAATGTAGGCAGCGAACCCAATGCTAATCTTATTCCTGAAGGAATTAATCGCAGATTAGCTGAACATAATTACGAAAAAGAGGGCGTGATTATTAAAATGGCAAAAAATAATGTTCCCGTCTTGCATTTTCGCCGTATTTTACGCTGGGCAAAACGCTATAACCTTCCGACTTCTTTTGACACGATGCCTAAAGTTGGTGAGGGAAAAATGTTCGGTTCCCGCATCCATAATCAAACCGTCAATATCATTTGTTTAACTATCTTACTTATTGCCATAGTAATTGTTATTATTTTTGACCGTCACGACCGTCGGTTTATGGCTAATATTGTAGACCTTGATGAAGAACTTTAAGGAAACTAAAAAATGCATAAACATTTTATATCCGTCTTGCTAATCATTCTGGGAATCAATTTGCTTTTGGCACAAACAGTAAACAGGTATAAAGTCCTGCCTTTTGATAATCCAGGCACAAAACTTCTGCTCAAAACCGAAGCAGGAAACTATTATTATTATCGCGGTTTGCCGGAAAGACCTCTAATTTTAAATACTACGGGTGTAGAAAAAATTGAACTCCGTAGTTTCAGTAAGGAAGCAGTTCGTAAACCGGAAATTGTAATCGTTATTAATAAACAGAGAAAGACCTATCCACTTTCTTTTAAGGAAAAGAAGGGAAACTATTATCTCTATCAACCTCTTATGATAGATATTCCGGAAAACACTAAGGAAATTCAGATAATATGCTATGACCGTTCAATTTATATGCGCGCTTTCAGTGTTTTACCTCCAAAACCCCCTAAGGCAGCAAAACAACCTAACATAGCTATTAAAGCTCATAGCGGAACAGTAAGTTTACAACATAACGGCTCCAACAGCGATTATTACACTTTTATGCCCAATCAACCCTTTAAATTTACTCTTAATAATGGCAGAAACGCCTATGTTTATGTGCGTCCGCGTTTGCTTGACTGTTCTTTGCCTAAAATAGGATTATATGCCAACGGGGAATTAGTGGAAGTTATTGATTTTACTCTCAAACGCACGACAAAATACAGCTGCCAGGGAATTAGCAGTTTGGGAATTGCCAAAAAAATTGTTTTACCGGCAAATGAAAAAAGTACTGATTATGAGTTGCGCGCTTTGAGTGACCATCTGTTTTTGGCTAAACCTATTTTAATGAAGAAGTAGAGCTGTTTTATGGCAGATACAAATCCGAAAATATTTCCTCAAGAAGCAAAGCCCATAGCGGAATTAAAAGAAAAAGAAACTATAGCTTCCCTTGATTCTCTTTCCCCCAAGCAAACAAAGGAAAATAAGACCGTTAAAAAAAGCAAGATAAGAAGAAAAAACAGTATTCGTCCTATAATCCTTCTTCTTACTTTTTTCCTTTTTTTCGGCTTTTCCCAAGTTGAAGCGCAAATAAACGGTTCAGTTAAAATTGGAGCTGTTTATTCGGATAATGTGTTTCATCTTTCGGAATATGATATTGACCGGTTTGATGACCATCATCCAAATCTAAATTTTGTAGATACTATTGATGATTTAACCCTAAATACCCGCATTGAACTTAAGTATCCGTTATCTTATCGCTGGTGGAAATTTACTCCTTCAGTAAGCGGAAATTTTTCCCAAAATATTAGTAATGAAGATAAATACCGCACTGACTGGACATTAAAATTTAAAGTTGACCGCTATTACTGGAATTGCAGTGTGCAATATACAAGCAATCCCTATATTTATTTCCGTCATTTTGTAGATACGGATGGAACAGGTGAACTGGAAAAATACAGTTACAGCCGAGATACTTATCGCGGTGATTTAGCTGTGAAGCCCCTTCCGAAAACAACTGTGAAAGCCAATCTGCGCTATGAACTTTATCGCTATAATAAATATTTTACGGAAGCTGACGGCAAAGCCATAACCGGAGAAGCAGGTGTTAGCTACAAATTTCCCTTTTTTACAGTAGAGGGTTCTTATGGCTATCGAGATTTCAGCTGTGATAAACGCATAGCTAATAAGGATTGCTCCTATCAAAGCAATATTTATAAAGGAGCTTTAACTCTGCCCAAAATGCCTCTTTCGGAAAAAGGAAAAACCCTTATTCAACCTTCTTTTGCTCTAAATTATGAACAGCGTTTTTACCAGGGAAGCGGTTCCTGGTATGGAGGCAGAGCTGATTATACCTATTCTTTAATGGCTGGTATGGAGCTGTTTTTTTCTCCTAAAATGAATTTATCTCTTGACTACTCTCACTATTTCAGGAATGTAGAGACAGATAACGAAACGGTGCAACGCTTGAAAGAATATAGTGAAAATCGTTTAAGCGCTGTTTTAAGTTACAAATTCTGAATTTAGAGGTGATAAATGGTTTTTAAAAAAGAGAATGATCTCCGAAAAATTAAGGAATTCCTTACTTTAGTGGAAAATCCCAAAGTGGAATTACGCCACTATAAAAAACCGGTTTTAGTTTGGGCTGTTGACGAAGGAACTGTCTTTTATTCTTTTTGGGAAGAAGAGATGCTCACCCGTTTTGGATTGGAAAATGTGGACGGCTGGGATTTCCAAGAAGACCTTCTTTTTTGTCCCGACTGGATTGGAGATACTGAAGAAGAGGATTTAGAGGATTTTGATTTGGACGATGAAGATATTGAAGAACTGAGCCATTTCCTTCATCGCAATATGGATGATAAGGATTAACTTTGCGCATTGCCACTCTTGGAGGTGGGGGATGGGGGTTAGCATTATCTTCTCTGCTTTCCGAAAACGGGCATCAAATTCTGGTTTGGGAATATAATCCTGAATATTTAATATTATTAAAAGAAACACATTCTAATCCGCATTTACTGCCGAATATTACGCTTCCGGAAGAAGTTTGTTTCACTAACGATTTTCAGGAGATAGTTGCTTTTTCTCCGGAAATTATTATTTTAGCAACTCCTTCGCAGTTTCTACGCTCCACTTTACAAAAGACACCTGTTTCTTTATGGAATAGACCTGAACTTTTAGCAGTGGTAAATGTGGCTAAGGGTATTGAGGAAAATACCTTAAAGACACTTGATGCTGTTATCAAAGATGAACTGCCTTTTCTGGAAGAGCACAAAATTTGTGCCTTATCCGGTCCCTCCCATGCCGAAGAAGTTGCCAGAAAAATACCTACTACTGTAGTTATTGCCGGTAGCGATGAGGATTTGCTCTGCTATTTGCAAACCGTTTTTAGCAATTCTTATTTCCGGGTTTATCGCAATTTAGACCTTATTGGAGTGGAAATCGGCGGTGCAGTTAAAAATATTATTGCTATTGCAGCAGGAATTATTTACGGATTGGACTTTGGAGATAACACTATCGGAGCTTTATTAACCCGAGGAATTGTGGAAATACAACGCCTGGGAATTGCTCTGAAAGCTCTTCCGGAAACATTTTTAGGACTTTCAGGAATAGGGGACTTGATTACTACAGCCACTTCACTTCATAGCAGAAACCGCTTTGTAGGCGTGGAAATAGGAAAGGGAAGAAAACTTTCCGATATTTTAGCGCAAATGGAAATGGTGGCTGAAGGAGTAACAACCACGCGGAGCGTTTATTTGCTGTCCCGAAAATTAAGGATAGAAATGCCCATCGTAGAAAAGGTCTATCAAGTCCTTTACGAAGATAAAGAACCCCGAAAAGCAATCTTAGAACTGATGACCCGCGAACTTAAAGCCGAATAAAAATCCACAGATGAAGGAAAAATAGTTTTATTTCACGCTGATTTCGCAGATCTCGCAGATTTTATTTTTACAAAGAGAAAAGAGAGAAAGAGTAAGAATGAAAAATTTAGAATGATAAATGTAGAATGTAGAATTTGGAATGTAAAATTGAGAATTGACTTTCCGGAAGAACGATATCCTTGTCAACCTCTCCTAAAAAAGCTTGAGAAGGGTTGAAAAGGTTGAGTGGGTTTGTAGAGGTTTAATGGTTGAGATGGTTGAGAAAGTTTAGAAGGTTGAGAGGGTTTAGAAGGTTGAGAGGGTTTAGAAGGTTTAGATGGTTGAGATGGTTTAGAAAGTTGAGAGGGTTGAGAAAGTTTAGAGGGTTTATAAGGTTGAGATTCCATAAAAGCCCGGAGGGAGACACAAGGATAGCGATGGGTGCGTAAGCCCCTCGTAGAAATGAAAGCCCCGAGTTTTTTCTTTTTTCCTTTCCTTTTTAAAAAAGCCCCTTAGGGCGACACAATGATGTAGAAGGTGGCGTAAGCCCCTCGTAAAATTTGCGAAGTACCCCTGGGAAGTTTTGGCTTACAATTTTCACCTGCCTTCAATGAATACACAACCTTCTATCTATTACACTTACAACCGAGCTTGTACTGATTTCCGAATTAAAAAATTGTGAGCTAAAACAAAAAGCAGAATGCGAAAAAAAGAAATAGTTCTTGTTTTAACTCACAATTTTGAAATGAGGAGACCAGTAATAATTTGGTTGTAAGTGTGGATAAATTGATGGTTTTTGTTTCTGTGAGGGCAGTGGCAAAATTGTAAGTCAAAACTTTCTCCCCGTTGAAAATTGTGAGCTAAAACAAAACGTTTATCTGGTCTAAAAATTGCTTTTATAAAAGAAAAGAAACAAAACAGAGGAGGAGATAATGCTGCAGAAGTTTTTAATGAGCGTAGTGATTCTAATGTGCGTCTATAGTTCTCTATCTGCTCTTCGCTATACAACTTTGGAGGATTTTGAAAGTGGTGTTGTTTCTTTAAACTCCTGGAGCATTGAAGAGGATTTGCAACCAGATGCCTGGAGCATAGATACTTCTACTCCCGATAGCAGTTCCTATTGTCTTAAATTAACGGGTAATTGTTACAAATTACAGCAAATAACTCCTTATGCTATAGACAGCACAGGTGTAATTCAGGTTCAAGTAAAAACCAGTTCAAACCCAAGGATTCAAGGCATTGGTTTTACAGATGGTGTGCATAATATTCTTTATAGTTTTGCGGGGAGTAGAATTTTAGATATTGAGGTTTGGATTCCGGTTTATCAAGGTGCTTTTAGTAACGGTGTCTGGAATACCTTTCAATTGCCTCTGGCATTGGATTGGCAGGCATTTTGGGGTTATCTTCCTGTTATCAACGGCATAATTTATATTAACGATTTGGATGGAATTTCCTCTCGCAGTGTGTGGTTTGACAATATAATAGACATCAGTTCCGACCTTCCTGTTCCACCAACTGTAAGCATATCAACTTCTTATCCCGTAAAAAATACCGGGGTTTATTTCTATAGCAATGTTATTGATCCTGATAGCGATACATTTACTTATGAATGGTCTTTTGGCGATTCCACTTTCAGCAATTTACCCAATCCCTATCATTTATATACAATTGCTTCCGCTTATCCCTATACAGTAACACTGAAAGTGACTGATGATACGGGAAAAGTTGGTTTTGCTTCAACGGAAGTTACATTGGAAACAGGTGCTTCCCATTTGCCTGTAACCCTTAATTTTGTAGGGGACATAATGCTTGCCAGAAGATATGAGAATCCCGGAGGTATAATTCCCACTTTAGGAGTTAATGCCATTTTTTCGCCTACTAAACCCTATTTTGGAGATGCAGCGGATATTAGTGTGGCAAATTTGGAAGTTGTTTTAGCTAATGTGGGAGTTCATCATCCTACCAAAAGTGTTTATTACAGAGGCAATCCGGCTAATGTAAGCGGTCTTGTTTACGCAGGAATTGATGTTGTGAGCACAGCTAATAACCATACTATGGATTATGGCATTGAAGCATATCAGCAAATGCAGGGTTTGCTAAATAACTCGGGAATTAAATATAGCGGTTGTGGGGCTAATTCTTACGAGGCATATTTACCTACCTTTTACCATTGCCGTGGTTTGAATATTGCCTTTTTACGTAGTTCGGACAGAACAGGACAATATAATAATGCTCAACCGTTTTTACAAGCTGGATACAATAAACCGGGTTTTGCTTATATGACACCTTACTATGTAGAACAGCAACTTCAAGCAGTTGAAGGAATTGCCGACCTTAAAATTGTTGAAATGCACGGAGGTAGTGAATATTCTATTGCTCCAGGTGCCGGTTATGATAAGGAATTCAATCCCTTTTTAGAGGATACGGAAGATGAGGACTATTTCTATCGGAATGATGTTCCTCATCAATGGGATATAGAAATCAGGCACAGTGCTATTGAAAGTGGTGCCGATTTGGTTATAGTTCATCATCCGCATATTATTCAGGGATTGGAATTATATCAAAATAAGCTGATTGCTCACTCTCTGGGAAATTTTGTTTTTGATTTGGATTATCCAGAAACGATGCCCACAATGATTTTGTATGCAGATGCCTATTTTGACGGCTTTAGGAACTTTCGCATAAAACCGTTTTATATAGACCAATACATTCCAAAACCGGCAACAGGGCAATTGGCTGTTTACATTTTGGATTATATTGCCAGCAGGTCTATGGATTTTAACACGCGCGTTATGGTAGATAAAGAAAATCTGGAAGCAAGAGTTTTAATGGAAGATGAAAATCCACCCGTTACTACAAATGCCTTCAGTTCCTGGCAACATTTACTGTTTCACAGCGGGGGGATGAGTTATACTTCACCTATTAAATTACCCCGGAGAGGTTCTATTAGCAATATTATTAATGTTGAACCGCCTGCTGAATATCAATTTCGCTTAGGTCAGGAACATATCTGGTTTGGTAATTTTGAAAATGAGGGCTCAACTCTTTGGATTCCACCTGATTATTCTACAACGGACTTTATAGATGGAGCGCGTAGTGCAAAACTGACTACTACCGGAGCAGGTTCAGTAACTTCTACAATTTCCCAGCGTTGTAAAATCTATGATAATACCAAAAAATACACTCTGCACGGTTGGCTGAAAACCGAAAATGTATCTCTTGCCAATATTTCCATCAGATTTTATACATCCAGAACAGCAGCAGTTGCGTCCTATACGGATTATGTAACGGAAAACATTATAGGAACAAACGATTGGACATATTACTATAAAGAATTGAACCTTCCTACCGATGTTTTCTATTATGAAATCCATCTACAAATGACTGGCAGCACAGGAATGACAGCAATCGCGTTATTTGACAATGTGGGTTTGATTGAATGGACGGAATGGACTGCTACAGCGGACTTAATTAATATACCCTGGCCTAATAATTATTACTGGATTCAAGCGCGAACTGCCGATACCCCAAAGTCAATGAGTTTTTCCCTCGTAGAACGCAGTTTTGGAGTTCAACGAGCAAATGCCTCAAACCATTTTTCCAAGATGAAACCGGAATTAAATATCAGCCCCAATCCTTTTAATCCTGAAACTATAATATATTGTGTTTTACCTGTATCTGGCAAAACTACTATAAAAATATATAATATTAAAGGGCAATTGGTGAAAGAATTGTATAAAGGAGAACTGGAAGCGGGAATTCATCGCTTCAATTGGGATGCAAAGGATATTGACAACCGTTCCGTCGGCTCAGGAGTTTATTTCATTTACCTGGAAAATGGCAGTAGTAAGGTAATTCGTAAAGCAGTCCTAATGAAATAAAAGGGAATTTTCTTGACGAAATTTACCTCTAATAATAAAGGGTTAAATAATAAAACAAAATTAAGGAGCTGAAAAGTGCGTAAATTTCTTTTAACCTTAGTTCTCCTGGTGCTGGCTTTTTGCCTTATGGCTGAAGAAGCAGACACGCCAAAGATAAATTTTGCCTTACTAAATCCTAAAGAAATTAATCTTGAACTACGTGTCTATGCTCCTATGCAAAGAGTTTATATTACAGCGGATTTTTCTGTGGAAAAGGATTCTCTTCCTGACGCAGTGTATCATAGTTTATTTTTAACTAAGGATGCCAGAATTGAGTATTTTCTGATTAATGATAAGTTTGTTCCTCCTGTTTATTCTACTAAACTCGTTCCGGAACATTTTAATCCTGTGTTTCCCTATCCGGAAATGCTGAATGAAGATAGTAACTTGAATTGTTTCAGTTTTTATCTGCCAAACTACGAAGGCAAAATAAAATTCACTTTACGCTATTCTATTCCTATTCCGGAATGGGTGAAAGAATCCGATATTCGTGGCTATGTTACTTTCTCTTCGGCTCAAAATTGGTATCCACGAAATCTTACAGGTCCTTGTAAGGTCTATGCACGTTTGATTAGTTCAACCTATTATACAATGGAACTCGGAACTCAATGCACGATTAAAGAAAAGGATGATATCCGCATAACTGAGGGATATTTTATTGATTCTCCCGCAGAACAATCAATTTTTAAAATTATTAAAAGCTAAATTAGCTCAGCTGGCAGAGCAACTGATTCGTAATCAGTAGGTCGGGGGTTCAAATCCCCCATTTAGCTCCATTTGTTACAAAGAGAAATAGTGAGAGGGTTGAGAGGGTTTAGATGGTTGGGTTCTTGTTTTAACTCACAATTTTGAAATGAAGAGACTAGTAATAATTTGGTTGTAAGTGTGAATAAATTGATGGTTGTGGTTTCTGTGAGAGCAGTGGCAAAATTGTGAGTCAAAACAAGCAGGAAACCATTTGTAGTGCGGTTGGAAGGGTAAAAGCAAGAGGTTTTATGATAATTGTCAGAGCGAGTGAAAATTGTGAGTCAAAACTTCATCTCGGGTGAACATTGTGAGTCAAAACTTTCCAGTTTTCATTTCCGTGAGCGGTATTTTTATACTTGGCGTGTTCCTTTGAGGGAGGAGACATTTATGGAAAGAGGGGCATAATTTTTAGTTAAAAATTTAGGAATTGCTGCTGCTCCAACCATAGCCGCATTATCCATACAAAGAGTGTTTGAAGGATAGAAAACTTTGATTCCATATTTTGCTGATGCTGCTGTTAGCTGTTGGCGTAAAGCAGAATTAGCTGCAACTCCTCCTGCCAAAAGAATATAGGGTATTTTATGCTGTCTTGCCCAAAGTACTGTTTTATGCACTAAGGGTTCAATTATTGCTTGCTGAACGGAAGCAGCGATATCGGGAAGTTTATCTTGAAGCGTTTCCGGATTCTGATTTACAAGCCAGGTACGAATAGATGTTTTTAGTCCACTGTAACTGAAATTGAAGTTATTTTTTTGGGGTAAGGCACGAGGAAATTTAATAAAATTGGGGTTGCCTTTTTGGGCTAATTCATCAATAGCAGGACCACCGGGAAAGCCCAAACCAAGAAGTTTTGCAGCTTTATCAAAACTTTCTCCAGCGGCATCATCCAGGGTTTTTCCTACTACGGTAAAAGTGGTTAAGGTATCAAAATGGACAAGTTCTGTATGCCCTCCGGAAACAACAAGGGCTAAAAAAGGGGGTTCAACAGCTTTATGTTCAATAAAATTGGCAAAAATATGCGACAAGATATGATTAACCGTTATTAAAGGTAAAGACAAGCTCCAGGCAAGTCCTTTGGCAAAAGCCAGACCGACAATTAACGAACCAATTAAACCGGGATTGATTGAAACAGCTATTGCACTGATATCTTGTAAGTTAAGCTTAGAAGCATTAAGAGCCGCCTTGGTTAAGGTAACTATGTTCTTTAAATGCAAGCGGGAAGCCAGTTCGGGTAAAATACCTCCAAATTCCAGATGTTCCGGTTGACTGGAAATAAGGTTTACAATTACATTATAATCCGTATCCACAATGGCTACAGAGGTATCATCACAGGAGGACTCAAAAGCCAAAATATATTGAACAGGCATTTATTTCAGGCGCACCTTTTGAGGTGTAACAGCAATCAATTTCACTGTATCGGGTAGTTCTACAAGGACAGGATAAAAACCCTGTTCATCAGGTTGGGAAGCAATACTAACTTTGAGTTCTGTTGGCTTCAGGTTTTGTAAAATATCAGAATTGCCGGAGAGTTTTACAGTTACAGATGAAGGTATAGAGCTTTTTCCAGGTGGCACGGTAAGAGGTAGATTATGATAAATTTTGGTGGTAATATAGGAAGTGGAGAGATAAATTTTAACCTGTTTTTCAGAAGCGGAGACCTCACTTCCCAAAGGGTTTATTTTTAAGGTAACTTCACGCTGTTCAAGCATTTCGCGGGAAACAGGTTCGGTAGTAACGCGATCAATTTGTTGAACTTTGCTTTTAGGACCGGAGATGGTAATTTGTTCAGGAATAATAGTATAATTTAGGGCAGTAAAATGCTTACGGGTATATGAATCGGCGAAAGAAAGTTCTACCGGCACTTTTTTCTGATGGAAAACATCAGCATAAACCGAAATTTCCCTTTGCTCTACTGGACCTAAAATTTCTACTTGAATATTTTCCTGCAGGTCAATAGTATAATCGCTTACAGAAAGAATATCGGAACCGGGTTTAATTTTGCTGGCATCAAGCAAGACCTTGGTGCGGGAAAATTTTAGTTTGATAATTTCCAAGCCCCTTCCACGCACATTGAAAGGTATGTGATTGGGAACATTATCTAAAGTAATGTTTTTAGGAATAGAACTTAGGGCTACAGGTAAATTAACTACGCTTTTCTGTTCTGAAATCAACAAGGACTGCAACCAAACAAAAACAGCTATTAATAGCGAGAGGATTTTTAAACCCAGGTTTTCCTGCAGCACTTTTAGTCCTCCATCTTTAGATGATTAATTCCGAGGGATTTGATTTTTTTATACAAAGTGGTGCGTTCAAGTCCTATTGCTTCTGCAGTTTGGGAAATCCTCCAATTGTTCAAGGATAAATAATACAAAAGATAATCCCGTTCAAAAGAAGCGACACTATCCTTGAGATTATGAATTTTGGTATATTTTTCGCTGCTATAGTTTTTAGAAAAGCGGAATTGGTTTATTTTCTGCTGAAGGTGTTTTTTAATAACATTATTATTTATTTTCTGTTCATTAATCATAATGAACTTGCAAAAATTACGCAGTTCTCTTACATTTCCAGGCCAAGAATAGTTAAGTAAATCATCTTTCAGAGCAGGTAGGTCTAAACGGTCAATAACGCGGTATTGAGAAGAAAAACTGGTGAGGAAATAACAAATAAGAAGCAGAATGTCATCATCTCGTTCCCGTAAAGGTGGAAGCTCAACAATGTTACCTTCAATGCGATAAAACAGGTCTTTGCGGAAAATACTTTCATCGGAGAGTTTTTCCAAGCCAGCATTAGAAGCAAAAATAAGGCGGGTATCAACCTTTTTCAAGTTTCCACCTACAACCTGTATTTCTTTGTTTTCAATAGCGCGTAGGATTTTAGATTGAGACATTAGGGAAAGATTGGTTACTTCGTCTAAAAAGAGAATGCCATTGGAACATTCTTCAAAAAAGCCGGTTTTATCGCGATCAGCACTGGTGAAAGAACCTTTTATGTGACCAAAAAGTTCTGATTCTATAAGGGTTTCGGATAAAGCACTGCAATTTACGGTATGAAAGGGTTTGTCAAAACGGGGAGAATATATGTAGTAATAATTTGCAGCTACTTCTTTGCCTGTTCCCGTTTCGCCAATGAGGAAAATATCTTCATCCACAGAGGCAAGGCGGATAATTTGTTCCCTAACTTTTTTAATAGCATTACTTTCACCGATAAAGGGAAAACTTCTGGCAAACTGTTTTTTGAGGTTGATATATTCTATCTGCAAGCCAATATGTTCTTCTTCCTGTCTTTTTAGAGTGATGGCATTTTCTATATGCAACAGCAATTGATTGATGGAAAAGGCAGAACCCTTTTCAATAAAATGATAGGCACCCAAAGTGCGGATTTCATTTATTTGAGAAGAAGTGACCTCTCCCGAAATAACTATTACTTTATAATTCAAATCCATATCGTTTTTTAAGTGTTGCAAAACCTGGATACCATTAAGTTTGGAGCCAACTAAAAAAACATCAAGCAGAATCACATCCGGTTGAAATTGGCGTAAGACCTCAAAAAACTGATCGCTATTAATAGTTTGCATAACTTCATAGTTATAGTGCTTCACCACATTGGCAATTTGTTCGGAAAGAACTATGTCATCTTCCAGAATCAAAATTTTTCCTTTCATATTGCATTACCTTAAAAGAAGCTCTTCCAGTTCCGCCAGAGCATTAATATAATAGATATATGCTTGATCCGGTGAATCGTAAGGAGAGAAGTATTTATGCACATCTCCATCCTGAAAATATTTGGAACACATATAATAAAAATGGTCGGAAGTGCTAAGCATACGAGCAGTTCTAAGCAACTCTTTATCTCCCTTTTCCTTAATCCTATTCAGCAATTCATAAAAGGTCTCACTGGCATTTTGTTGCATTTCGTTTCCCAGCCAGGCAGAAATATCCCTTTGTTCATCAGCCCAGGAAACCGGTTCCGGAAAAGAAAGCGATTCCTGTTGATAATTAGCCAGATGAGAAACATCTTTAGGATTGGCAAAACCCAAATGTTCTCTTTCTAAAACAGCATCGGGGAAATGACGCATAAAATCAAAAATACCTGTGGAAGCCCATTGATGTTCTCCGAAGGTTTCATAGTCCATAAAAAGGTTCAGAAACAGGTTTTTTCCGCCTTTTTCCGCTAAGGTGAGCTGGTCTATCCAATGCACGAATTTATCTACGGTTAAAGGATATTCAGGCCAATCCCGATTGGAAAAACGGAAAGCAATATCATCTGCCAATTGATAATACTTAAGCAACAAATTCATATTTTTGGAATAATTCTTATAGGCATACAAAGGACTGCGCCACTGGAGAATTCTATCTACACCTTCGGTAAGAATGGTCTTGAATCCTTCAATTTCAAAAATAATATCAGATAAGCGGTCTTGATAGATTAATTCCGTATTGCGGAAAGTGGTTGTATAATAGCCAAATTCAGTTTGCATCAAGTCCCGATGGAGATAAACCTGATCAAGAAATTCATTGGTATCAAAAAGAAAAGCCAAAGAATGATAATAGGTCTCACCTAATAATTCCACACAACCGGTATCCACTAAACGCTTGAAGGAATCAAGGGTTTCAGGAGAATAGAGTTTGAATTGTTCCAAAGCAGTGCCCGAAATAGAAAAAGCAACCTTAAACCTGCCTTCATATTTTTCAATAAGCTCCAGAAGCAACTGGTTAGTTGGTAAATAACATTTATTTGCTACCTTACGCATTATATCGCCATTTAGCTTATCATTGAAAATCTTGGCATTATGAGCGATATCAAGCACATTAAAATGATTTAGACGATAGGGTTGATGCACCTGAAAGTAGAATACAATATTTAACATCGCTGTCTCCTTATAATTCCATTCGTTTGCTATACTCAGAAAGCGTTTCGGCATAGAGCTGACGGATTTTATCCGCGGCTTCATTCCACTGAATTTTTTGGACTTCTTTTCTGCCTTCCATTCCAATTTTAGCGCATTCTTCAGGATTTTCTATTAAATGATTGATGGTTTCAGCCCAAAGGTCTATATCCCAATAGTCAATCTTAAAGGCATTATGCACAACTTCAGCAACTCCGGATTGTTTGGAAATTATAGCCGTTATTCCATAAGCCATTGCTTCCAGAGGAGAAATACCAAAAGGTTCGGAAACAGAGGGTAAAACATAAATATCAGCTGCCTGCAAAATTCGTTCAACCTGTTTACGATTCAAAAAACCGGTGAAGAGAAAACGGTTTTTCAAGCGTAAGGCGGCAGAACGACGCAAAATCTGACGTTGCATATCTCCTGTTCCAGCAAGGATAAATCTTGCTTCGGGATGAACTTTCAGAACCTTATCTGCCATATCCAGATAATAATCAGGACCTTTTTGTAAAGTTATTCTTCCTAAATAAAGAATAGTAGGACCCTTGAAAATGCGTTTCTTGTTGTGAAGAGTAGTTTCCGAAACGGTAAAAGCATTATAAATTATGCGGATTTTACCGGTATCTATCCGATAGCGACTCATAATCATCTGAGCTGTATATTGAGAAACGGCAATTACTTTATCGGCATAGTTCATTCCGAGATGTTCAATTTTATGAATTCTTTCGTCTCCAGGACCACCTGCTCTATCAAATTCCGTGGCATGAATATGCACAATCAATGGCTTACGGGAAATCTGTTTGGCTAAAATTCCGCTGGGGTAAGTAAGCCAGTCATGCGCATGAATCAGGTCATAATCCAAAATTTCGGCAAAACGACTTGCTCTCAATGTATATTCCTGCACTTTCCGAATTAAATCTTCTTCACCAATGAGATGAGCAGTCATTTCTTTCCAGATATTATGTTCTTGGGTGGTAACAGTTTCAGTAAGCCAGAAGGTTTTTTTAATGGAACTTACATAGTCCTTAATTTCACTCAAGTTAAAATAACTTTCCGGATGGGTGCTGGCTCCGATATATTCCAAGCGTTCGTGCAAAGTAGAAAAAGTCCGCTTTGTATATTCCTTGTGTTTTTCCGGTTCAATAAACACGGCAGGAAGGGTATCGGCATCACTTTCTTCCCTTAAAGGAAAATAAACCAGTTCTTTGGTTGGTAAAACGAGGTCTATTTTTATTCCTTGACTAAGCAGAGCTTTCACCATTCCATAACATGCCATACCTAAACCCCCGGAAATCAGAGGTGGAAATTCCCAGGTGAACATTAGAATTTTCATTTACCCTCCTGCAGAAAAAGAATGTAATTTTCAATATTGTATAAGGCAGCTACACTCCATGCCTGAGCCGGTGCTCCTTTAGGAAAATGGGGAGCATCTCCATCCCAGATTTCAGCAATGGAAGCAATATGTCCTTTCATAAAACTGTTGCGAAAAGTGGAAATAAAGGAAGTGAGGGCTTCAATTATTTCTTCTTTGGTCTTTATACCTTTATAAGCTCTTTCATACAAACCGCAAAAAGGACCTAACAGCCAAGCCCAAACACTGCCATTATGATAAGCAAGGTCTCTTTCTTTCTGTGTTCCATAATATTTCTTATGAAAACGGATATCTTTAGGACTCAAAGTGCGGATTCCATAGTTGGTGTAGAGCTCTTTAAAACTGCGTTCCAGAACCTGTTGCAGAATTTCTTGAGAAAATGCCTGCCAGGGCAAGGCAAGAGCAATAATTGCATTAGGACGAATTTCCATTATAAGCTCTTCACCTACAATTCTATCTGCCAGATAGCCATCTTGATAGAACTTTTGCAGGGATTGTTTTACCAGCTCTTTCAACTGGACGAATTCTTCTTTTGCCTGATATTTTTTTCGGGATTTCTGACAGTAGGCAAGGCACATAGCTTCATAAGAACATAAAGCGTTATACCAGAGGGCATTAATTTCTACTGGAGCTCCATTACGAGGAGTTATCGCTTTTCCATCTATCCGCACATCCATCCATGTACCATGAGCAAAATCGGGAGGCAATTCAATTAAACCATCGTAACGCACACTAAAGGGATGGGATTCATTATGCAAAAAGCTGTTTATGATTTCTTCCGTTAAGGCAATAACATCTTTCCAGTATTTAACCGTTTGCTTGCGTTTACCCAATTTCCACAGCAGGATAATATACCATAAAGTAGAATCTACACTATCATAATTTGTTTCCCTGCCGGATTCTGCAATCATATTAGGAATCAGACCATTTTTAATGTAGCCGCGATATTTATTGAGGATTTTTTCCACTGTTTCCAGTTGATTGGGACAATGTAAGAGAGCATTTACCACAACCATTGTATCTCTTCCCCAAGCACCGTAAAAAGGAAAGCCGGCTACAATATCGTCATTGGCTAAAAAATCCTTCAGGGCAAATTCCAGGATTTTAAGATAATTGTCATACGGGAAAATAATATTATCGTTATAATCCAAGTTATTCAAAAGGGTATCATTTTTATCGGAAGCATAAGGATAATCCAAAGGTTTGGGAAGGTCTGCATAACGATTTTCAATCCTTTCAATGAGAGTTTTGGCATCTTCAATTGCTGTATCACTGAAAAGAAGATAGTTGCTTTGTCCCACCCTTAAATCAAAACCAAGCTGAAAAAGAGTTATCTGATCACCAATACCTTCATAACCACTCATCACTTCCCAGGGATAAAAAACATTATAATAAACATAGCGATTGGGAATAACTTCACCTGAAAGCAAAGCACCATAAAGTTTTATATTATTATCCTGCCTCTGAACACTAAAACGAGTGAATTTATCCGGAGTTTCAATTTCCGTAATAAAATTCAAGAAATCTAAAGTGCCAGGTTTATTGAGCTCATGATGAGGAATCATCGTAAACTTGGGATGAAGCTCAAAATGCAGAAGATGATGACCCAAATTGGTATATTTCACCAAAGTTGTATTGGTGGATTCATCCATCATTATCTCTTTCAGAATCAAAATATCGTTCTGATGGGGAAGAGCTGAATACAAAAATATCGGATAGGGACGCAACCAAGGTTTTACTAAATGCAGAAAACCCTCAGGATATATACAATTGCTGTAATTATTGCTGTCCAGGTGAAAAAATTCTCCTCGCCATTCAACTTTTTCTTCAATGCCAGCCACCAAATGAAGGCGATTGAATTTACTGTCGCTGCTAACCAGTAAACCGTGATATTTTCGCTGGTTAATCAAATTTCCTGTTCCTAAAGCATAACCGCCTCTACGGTTAGTTAGAATCCATTCATGATGATGGGTCTCCATAAAATAGTTGTTCATCAAACCTCCTCAAATTCTAATCCTAAGTTGTGTTGATTTTTTTCCATATTGGTTATTTCGTCAAGTCCTTTTTTATAACCTCTCACAGATTCCACTGATTTTGCAGATTTTGATTGATAAGGGGTAGGAGATGAACAGGATTTTTAGGATTTTTTTTACAAAGAGAAGGAATGAAGAATGAATTTAAAAGAGGTTTAGAGGGTTGAGAGAGTTTAGAAGGTTTAGAAGGTTGAGAGGGTTAAGAGGGTTGAGATAGATGTTTGAACGAGCTCTTCGTGCAGGGAAAGCAATAATAATCTGTCAAATCTTGACAAAAATCTATGGATATTATAAATTGTTGCCTAATGGGAATAATTTAATAAAAACTAAAATAAGGAGAAGATGCAAACGCCTTAGCGGAAACATTATAACTATTTGATAAAAAAATTTGATTTGGTTTGATAAAAGGAATTTTTTCTCTTTAGTAGCTATATTTTTTCGCCGGGTTAAAACCTGTTGTTAGTATCTCCTATTTCTACGGAATTTTTACTACAATATGGTTAAAATGAGGGAAATGATAATAACCATTATTTCTACTGTATTATTTGGTTTAATTGGTAGTATTGGTATAGTTTCTAATGCCTTTATTGATGAGTTCAATGGATTCAGTTAGGGAAGGCATATTTGAGAAGTATTTACTATAAATAATCTTCAGGTCTTGATGTTCTTCATTCAAAGGTTTAACATCCGGAAGTTCATAGAGTAAATCATAATTTCCACTGGCTTCAACGGTTGCATATTCATAATCCACAGTGCGAAGATAGTTTCCTTCTTCATCAAAGAGCCCGAGAATAAAATAGCCGGAAATTTCTACTGGTAAATTGTTATACAAAGTAACATAAACATCGGCAGGATGAGGCAATTTGGCAACATCGTAAAGAAAAAGTTCATCTTGCGAAACAGGAACTACATTAATTTCACTATCCAAATCAAACGCTTGTTCATCCAACCAGTTTCCGGAATAGGAACGAGCGGATTTAAACCCACCAAAATAGGCGAGGGTTCTTTCTTCGTATTCTTTCATTCCGGGGTCATTGATAATATAGGAAGAGGGCTTATTTTTAGGACCGTCCTGTTTGATTACCAGAACCCAATGACTTCTTCTGCCGGCAACTTTTACAATAACTTTGTTTCCTTTCTCCAATTCATTGGAAAGAAAATCCCAATCATTTCTAACAGTGCTTTGGGCAACAAGCTCCAGTCCTAATCCGCTGCCGTCAATTTCACCGGGAATTTGCCAACGCATATTACTTCCGGAATAGCCGCCATTTTTTTTCAGCCATTCATTTAAACGGTCAGGAGTCATATATTCATTGCTTGCTTCGGCGTTTAAAAGCATAGAAAGGCAGCTTAGTACACAACCGCTGCTACCTATTGATCTTTTTCCTGAACCCAATTGTTCTGATTTCCATCGTTCATCATTCTGTGAATACCAGTTAAAGCTACCTGCAATCAGTGGCACACACAAAATCATTGTGATATATATTAAATGCAATCTCTTCATAAGCAAGTCACCTTAGCTAACAACTACAACAATATAGAAATTAACTTTAAGAAACCACTATTCTGGAGAGGGAAATATGTCAAACAATTTTTTGTTTTCAATAAGCAAAAACAACTCCACTAATAGGAAATATCCATTCATCTGGTTTACTGGAAACTCTTATTTCTCCGTTCTTTCTTTGAATGATAGGGTCTTTATCCTGACCGGAGAAAAAAGGTACACAGTCCACAGTATTTATAGTCAGTGGATACTGGAAGGAAATATCCACCCCGCGAGTAAGTTCCGTGATAAAAACACTAAATTGATGCGAAGAACAAGGATATAAAGTAAGAGTATTGATGGTGAAATGAACTCTCTTTCCTATTTTTTTCTTCAATTCGGGATGGGAACATCTAATTTCCAAACAGCCATTTATATAATGCAAAGTGGTTTGCAAAATAAGATCATCTACTTTTGCCAGACAAACGATAAAGTTTTTACTATCCAGTTCAAAGCTATCATCCATCAGCCAACGGTATTCTACATCGCTCCTTTTAAAATAGCGACGCAGAACTTCATCGGAAGAGGCACAAGCAACCATAAAATAGTCGTTACTAAGCACTTTATCAAAATTGAGGGTAGTTGTAGCGTTAAAATATCCGGCATTTAAAGCATGGGAAAAAATAACCTGATGTTGGAAGTTATGTCTGTAGTGAATATCTTTATCCTTATAATAAAAGAAATCCCTCAGCATTTCGCGATAAATGAGCTCTCCTATTTCAATGCTCTGTAAGCGTTGAGCAATTGCTGATTCAATTATTTGATTCAATTTGCTATCCGAAAAATCATCAGGAACGAAATCACGCCGGGAAAGAGGAGTGCTATAAATCATTTTCCCGTTTTGAAAATAGTATCTTTTAGCTCTACGTCCTACCTGACAGAGCAGTTCATAAGAATTACCTCCATACTTGGATACCAAATTTTCTGCTCTTGTTTCTAAAGCCGAACCCCCTAAAAGAATAGCTACATCACCAATGGCAGGATTTTCTATCGGGCTCAAATCCACACAAATCATATCCATTGAGATGCGACCTATAACATTGCAGAGCTTATTATCCAGTAAAACAACGCCACAATTGGAAAGCATAAAATCGTAGCCATCAGCATAGCCGATTGGTAGAATTCCATATAAACAGTCCTTTTTTGCTGTCCAGGAACGATTGTATCCCACCGATTCACCTTTAGCAATATGTTTTATTTGCGAAAGTATTGTTTTGAATGTCATAACAGGTTGCAAAGCGATGTCTTTATTTCCGGGAACTTGAATTCCATAAGCCATAATTCCCAAACGGACTAAATTACTGTGTTTTCCCAAACCGTTTACCAAGGCATTGGAATTATCAATATGGAGATATGTGGGAGTAAAAGGCAGGTTATCTATTATGTTCCAGAATCGTTCTTCCTGTTGTTTACTGAAATCCGGATCGTTTTCCGCAGAGGCAAAATGAGTAAATACACCTTCAATCAGCAGGTTGTCCATTTTAGCTATTTTGTTAAAAAAATCTATAAATTCGCTATCTAAAATTCCACTGCGATGCATACCAGTATCAACTTTCAGATGAACAACTGCCTGTTTGTTTTTTGTCTTAGCGGTTTTATTTAACGCTCTGGCAAAATCCAGAGAAGAAACATTAACAGCCAGGTCATTATCCAAAATGGTATTAATTTCGTTACTTAAACAAGGAGAAAGAATTAAAACAGGTTCCTTGCAACCTTGCAGTCGTAATAAACGACCCTCTTCAGGATTGGCGACTCCCAAATAGACAGCTCCTTCCTCACAGGCAATTTTACTTATTTCCCTGGCTCCATGACCATAAGCATCCGCTTTCACAATCATCATAAATTGTTGTTGCGGTTCCAGAAAGCTTTTCAGGATATTCAGATTGGTTCTGAAAGCGGAAAGGTCAATTTCCACCCAACTACGCTCAAAAATCTTTCTTCGTAACATAGTTTATAAATACTTGGCAGCCAAATCTGCCAGAGCACTGCGTTCACCTTTATCTAAAGTTATATGTCCTACCAGAATTTCTCCTTTGAATTTTTCTACCGAAACGGAAAGCCCGTTACTTTGGGAATCCAAATAGGGAATATCTATTTGATAGGGGTCTCCTGTAAGAACAACTTTGGTGTTTTCTCCCGCACGAGTAATAATGGTTTTCATTTCATGCGGACTCAAATTTTGGGCTTCATCAATAATAAAGAATTGATCGGGCAAACTGCGTCCCCGGATATAAGTTAGCGGTTCCAGTTCCAGAAAACCGTAATCCATTAAATCATTAATATCGGTTTTTTTTCTGCTTGAAGAACCTTCATGGCTTTTATCCGTATGTGAAGAGAGCAGTATATCCATATTATCATAAATGGGCTGCATCCAGGGATTGAATTTTTCGGTTTTAGTGCCGGGTAAATAGCCCAGGTCTTTTCCCAAAGGAGAAATTGGACGGGAAACTACAAGGCGTGAATATCTTTTTTCTTCCACCACCTTTTGTAAGCCGGCAGCCATAGCTAAAAGTGTTTTTCCTGTTCCTGCCTTGCCGGATAAGCTTACTAACTTTATACTGTCATCCAAAAGAATATCCAGAGCCATTTCCTGTTCAAAATTGCGGGCTTTAATGCCAAAAACCTGTTGTCCCGTATAATGATTGATTGCATAGAGTTGATTGCGTCCATAATGATACCGCAAGGTCTTATATTGATCGGGCTTATCAGGAACAGAAACACGCACAAACTGATTGGGGAAAAAATCACCGAAGTTATTGTTTATATATCCTTTTTCTTCCAGTTCTCTGTATTGTTCCGGTTCCAAATCAAGGAATTCCCAACCGGTAAAAAATTCCTCGTATTTAATGGTATCGGTTTCAAAATTTTCTGCATTTATGCCTACACAATCTGCCTTAACACGCACATTTACATCTTTGGAAACAAGAGTTACAATGGATTGAGGATATTTTTCCTTGAAATACAAAGCAGTACTTATTATTAAATTGTCATTTCGGTCAAGAAACAACAGCTCCGAAGCGGTGTTGGTTATTTCTTTATTCACTGTTACTTGAATTGTGCCTCCATTTTCTGTGGGCACACCTTCCTGTAATTTTCCTTTTTTGCGTAAAGCATCAAGATAGCGTCCAACTTGACGCGCGTTACGGCTTTTCTCATCCACGCCTTTTTTAAACTGGTCAATTTCTTCTATTACTACAATAGGCAAGACCACTCTATTATCCTCAAAAGAAAAAAGTGCTTGGGGATTGTGAATCAGGACATTTGTATCCAGAATAAAAATTTTCCTTTCCATTTGTATAACTTCCTTTGTTTTTTTGATATTTATCACGCAGTTTCGGGTCTGTTACCCTTCTAACGGGGTTTGTATCTTGAATCAAGAACAATAAAACAAAAATTACAATAGGGCAGGGATAGTCAATGATTATTTTCCTGATAATGACTGCAAAAAAGGATTGATAGAAGTAAAAAAACCTGTAGTTAATAAAAAAATGGTGCTGAAGGGGGGATTTGAACCCCCATGAGCTCATTGCTCACTAGTCCCTGAAACTAGCGTGTCTACCAATTTCACCACTTCAGCATTGTATATTAAATCCCTTTTCTTAAGAAAGAAGGATTTTGTCAAGGTTTTTCCTACAGGTATTTTTTCCGCAGATTACGCAAATCTTACGCCGATTTTACAGATAAAAGAACAGAAAACGGATTTTATTTTGTAAATTGAAAAAGAGATAATTTTACAAAGAGGAAAAGAGGAAAAGAGAAAAAAGAAGAAGGAATTTAAAAAGGTTGAGAGAGTTGAAATGCTCTCTCTGCCATTCCAGATTTTCCTTGACGGTAAAACGCTAATTAAAACGGTGAAAACAAATATGTAACTATAATAAATTAAAGGAGATTCATTAATGAAACGCAAAGTTATCATTATGGGTGCAGCGGGAAGGGACTTCCACAATTTCAATGTTTTTTTCCGCAATAACAAGGATTATGAAGTTGTAGCTTTTACTGCTACACAGATACCTGGAATTGACGATAAAAAGTATCCTTCCGCTTTAGCAGGAAAGTTTTATCCTGAAGGAATCAATATCTATCCGGAAAGTGAACTGAAAAACCTGATTAAGAAACACAAAGTTGATTTAGTGGTCTTAGCTTACAGTGACCTTCCTTTTGAGGTAGTTATGCACAAAGCATCCTTAGTAAATGCTTGTGGTGCCGATTTTATGTTGATGGGAAAAGATAATACAACCCTTAAAACCAGTAAACCCCTTGTAACTGTTTGTGCAGTTAGAACCGGTTGCGGTAAATCACAAACGACCAGAGCGGTTGTGAAAGCTCTCAAGGCAAAAGGGCTGAAAGTTGTTTCCATTCGTCATCCTATGCCTTATGGCGATCTTGTTAAACAAAAAGTTCAGCGTTTTGCCAAACTGGAAGACCTGAAAAAATATAACTGCACAATTGAAGAAATGGAAGAATACGAGCCGCATATAATGATGAATAGTGTTATTTATGCTGGAGTGGATTATGAGGCAATTTTAAAAGAAGCGGAAAAAGAAGCGGATGTAATTGTTTGGGATGGAGGTAATAATGATATTCCATTTTATACTTCTGATAAAGAAATTAAGATAGTTGTGGTTGATCCTCATCGTCCCGGAGATGAAATTTCTTACTATCCGGGTGAAACAAATGTCTTTTTGGCTGATGTAATCGTTATCAATAAGATTGATAGTGCCGATTTTTATGATATCAATGAGGTTCGGGATAATGTTCGGATGATCAATCCTAAAGCTCAAATTATTGAAGCTGCGTCACCGCTTTTTGTAGACCATCCTGAAATGATTTACGGTAAAAAAGTTCTGGTTGCGGAAGACGGTCCTACTTTAACCCATGGAGAAATGACTTATGGAGCGGGAATTGTAGCTGCAGAAAAATATGGTTGTGCCGACCTTGTTGATCCGCGTCCCTGGGCTGCAGGTGAAATTAAGCAGACCTACGAAAAATATCCTGAAATCGGAACTTTGCTTCCGGCAATGGGTTATAGTTCCAAGCAGATTAAGGATTTGGAAAAAACAATCAATAGTGCTGAATGTGATTCTGTGATTATTGCCACTCCAATAGACCTGCGTCGTTTGATTAAAATCAATAAGCCCGCTTGTCAAGTGCGTTACGAATTGCAGGAAATTGGAGTTCCTACAATAGCGGATGTTCTGAAGAATTTCGGTAAGAAATCCTCTAAAAAATAATAGTTTCTATAAAAGGAGGTGCTTTGTCGCCTCCTTTTTCCATTTGTGATCCTCCGGCAGTAAAGTTTATTCACTTTTTTACATTAAAAGGAATTAACTTTTCTGCTTCATCAAAATTTACATTAGATAAAGGAAAAGGAAAATGAACAAAACAGCTGTTCTTGCCCTTGGTGGAAACGCTATTATCAAAGCAGGTGAAAAAGGAACCATAACTCAGCAATTTGCCAATACTCGTGAATCCCTTAGCGGAATCGTAGAACTAATCAAACGGGGCTATCATTTAAGCATAACTCATGGCAACGGACCTCAGGTAGGAAATTTATTACGCCAACAGGAAGCCGGTGAAAAAGAAGGCATTCCCCAATTGCCTTTAGGTGTATTAAACGCTGCTACGGAAGGAACTATGGGATATATGATAGAACAAAGCTTGCAAAATAAACTACATAAAAGCGGTATTAAAAAACGGGTTATTACTATTATTTCGCAGGTAGTTGTAGATAAAAATGATCCCAGTATGCTGAATCCGACGAAATTTGTTGGAAGTACCTATTATACAGCTCAGCAGGCAGAAGAATTACATCAGAAATTGGGTTGGATACTGAAAGAGGATTCCGGAAAAGGTTTTCGGCGTGTTGTTCCTTCACCTTATCCAATTCAAATTATTCCCGCTGCAACCATCAAAGAACTTGTGGATAGGGGAGAGATAGTAATAGCAGTTGGTGGTGGCGGAATTCCTATTTATATAGAAGAAGATGGCACCTACGAAGGTGTTGATGCGGTTATTGATAAGGACTTTGCTTCTTCACTTTTAGCTTTGGAAATTAAAGCAGACCTCTTTGTGATTTTGACAGGTGTGGAAAAGGTTGCTATTAATTACGGTAAAGAAAATCAGCAGGACTTGGATAGAATGACAGTTGCTGAAGCCAAACGCTATTTTGCTGAAAAACAATTTCCCGCGGGAAGTATGGGTCCTAAAATTCAGGCAGCTATTGATTTTCTGGAACGCGGTGGTTCGGAAGTATTGATTACTTCCATTGAAAAAATTGTGGATGCCTTTGAAGGCAAAACCGGAACCAGAATTGTGTAGCTTGAGCTTGCTGTAACTCCGCATCCTTTTTTACGATTTATCTTCCTTAGAAGCATTGCTTACCCATTGCTTACCCATTACGGATGGCATTAGCAATGGGTGAGCAATGCTTGAGTAATGCACTTAAAGAAGAAAAGCTTACATTCAATATAACAATAAGTTACTGAAGGAATATCGGGTTATCCTGCAATAAGCTTAAAATTTGGCATTAGAATTGCTTTATATAATGAAAAAAAACCGAATATAGAGGTTCGTAATGAAGTCATCCCAATTTTTCCTGCTGCTAATTATAACTATTTTGTTATTGCCAATAGCACTATCCGGCAATACAAATGGCGAAAACAATCCTTTTAAGATTAAGGAAATAAATGATAGCGAAATAAGAATTCAATTTACTTTACCGCAATGGGAAATTGAACAAATTAATGTTAAAAACGAAATAAGAAAGAAAGTTAAAATTCAGGAAACACCTTATCTTTTTATAGATGAAGAAGAAACATTGCCGGTTTTTTCCACAATGATTGCTATTCCGAATAGGGGAGGGGTAGATCTGCTTGTTTCTAATTCCTCAAAATCTTCTATTAATGAATTTACTGCCGATTTTGATGCTGCTCTGAATAGGGAAAGCCAACAGGGAAGATTTACCGATATTCATTATCCTGCCGCTAATGTTGTTATCTCAGAGCCCCAGATATTGCGTGATTTCAGGGTTGTAAATCTTAATATATATCCCTTTCAATATGACCGGATAAATCGGAAACTGCTTGTTAGTGAAAATCTGGATATAAAGTTAACATTCAACAGCAGACCTTCTATCAATGAATTGAATTCCAGTTCTTATATTTCTTGTAGTTTTGACAGTATCTATAGAGGGCTGATTTTAAACTATGAATCCCTGCGGCAAACACGGGAAATTGACTATCGGAATCCTGTGATGCTGGTTATCTATGGCAATTATACAGACACCAACTATTTATCTAAAATAAATGAATTCGTTACCTGGAAAAAGCAAAGGGGCTTTATTGTAAACGCAGTTAGCACTGGTGTTACCGGAACAACCAATACCAATATTAAGAGTTATATTCAAACAGCTTACAACAATCCTGCAACGCGTCCGGACTATATTGTCTTAATTGGTGATACAGATGGCACTATTGCTGTTCCAAGTAATAACACTTATGTTGACTATCAATATACCTGGCTGGCAGGAAGTGATAACCTGGGTGATGTAATGATTGGTAGAATTTCTGTAACTTCTACTGCTGATTTGGATGTTATCCTGGCAAAAATCATCTCTCTGGAAAAGAACATTGGACAGCATCCCACCGATTGGTTAAATAGAATGGTTTTAGTTGGGGATACCGGTTCTTCAGGTATCTCAACGATTTATACTAATAGATACATTCGTGATATTTCGGAAGAAATTAATCCTGGTTATACTTATACTGAGGTCTATGGTTCCAGCCCCAGTAACACAACAATCAATAATGCTATTAATCAAGGTGTAATGTGTTATAATTTTCGTGGTTATATAAATATGAACAGTTGGCCAAGTACAATGTCTTCCTTATATAATTCTTACAAACTCTTTCATGCGGTCTTTATTACTTGCAGCACTGGAAGTTTTGGCGGTTCAACTTCTACTACAGAACAAGTTATTCGTTATGGAACTGCTGCTGCTTTAGGAGGCGCAATAACTGCAATTGGAATGGCTACCTCATACACTCATACACCAATGAACAATTGTTTAGATGTAGGTATATTTCACGGAATTTACAATCTCGGAATGCGGGAGATGTCTTCCGCAATGCTTTATGCAAAGTTGTATTTACATTCAGTTTATGGAGTTAGTCATCCCACTCAGGCACAGGATTTTGCTGCTTACTGTAATTTAATGGGTGATCCTACTGCTATGGTTTATGTAGGAACTCCCAATAGTTTTATTGTTTCAGCTCCGTCAACCATTCCTTCCGGTTCTATCAATATCAGAATAGGAGTAACCAACGGTAACGGAGAAATTGTAGAAGGTGCTTTTGTAACTTTGACTACCACTTCCGGTTTACAATTAACCGGAATTACAGATTCTTCGGGATTTGTTACTATTGATTTACCAGCAGGACTTTCCCAAAACTTGGTTTTAACTGTTGCTAAAGATGATTATATCGCTTATACGAGCTCCATAACTTTAAATACTGGTGGAGGAATTGTCTATGACAGTTTTGTTCTGGATGATGATACAACTACTGGCAATGGAGATGGAACACTGAATGCAGGAGAAGAAGTTAACCTCTATGTAACACTGAAAAATACAAGTTCTTCTACTCTCTTTATTAATGGTAGGGTATCTACTACAGATTCTTATGTTACTTTAATAGAATATGACCGCCTGGAATTTGGTGATATTGTTGCTGGTGGTTTGGGAGAAAACATTACTCCTATTGTTTTTTCCGTTTCCCCTGCCTGTCCTGATCAACATATTATTACTTTAGTGCTTACGGCTGAAGGTGCCGGAAACAATTGGACGATAAATATCCCTCTGACCGTAAGAGGAGGCAACCTGGAAATTCAAAGTTATACTTTTGTGGGTATAACGGGCAATATTATCACTCCCGGACTTTCCAGTCCCTTTACTTTTTCCCTAAAGAACACCGGTATTTCTACTTTACATAATGTTTACGGCAATTTGCAGTCGCTCAGTAACTATTTTGTTGTTCAAGATGCTGAGGGTTATTTTGGCAATATTGCTCCTAATTCTACAGTTACTAATAGTTCTAACAGCTTTACTGTTTTTGCCTGGGATAGCAGTATAAATGGAATGGTGATTCCGTTGATTCTAACACTTTCTAATGCTAATGGATATACCCAAACCTTACATTTAAGTATTACGATTGGCACAACGACTGTTCACGATCCTTTGGGTCAGGATGCTTATGGCTATTTTATTTATGATCAAACGGATACGGCATATCCTTTGTGCCCAAGTTATCAATGGATTCCTATTGCTCCTGCTGAAGGAGGAAGTGGAACCTTACTATCTTTAACAGACCCGGGAAATACATCAGATGAAGGTGACGATACAAGTGCTATAGCTATTCAGACGGTTAATTTACCCTTTACCTTTACCTTTTATGGTAGACAATATACTCAGGCATCCATTTGTTCCAATGGTTTTATTGCTTTTGGTGCGACCCAAAATGCGGACTGGAGAAATTGGCGTTTACCAGGAGCAGGAGGTCCCAATCCGATGATTGCTGTCTTTTGGGATGACCTTCAACTGGGAACTGGAAGTGGAGTTTATACATATTATAATTCAGCTCAACATTATTATGTAGTGGAATGGTATAATATAATTTCTGGCTATAACGGTTCCAGTTTGGAGACCTTTCAAGCGATATTATATGACCCTGTTTATTATCCAACTATTACCAATGATGGTCAAATAAAATTACAATATAAGGTTTTTAATAATATAGACCAGGGTAGTGGAGATGTATATCCGCATGGAAATTACTGCACTATAGGTATTAAAGACCATTACGGAACTGATGGATTGGAATATACTTTCAACAATACTTATCCTACAGCTGCGAGTCCCTTGAGTAACGAAAAAGCTTTGCTTATCAGCACACCGGAAATTATATCCGGTACACCTCATCTTACTATAGCTCAAACAACTGTTATTGACCCTAATAGTAATAATCATCTGGAACCGGGTGAAACAGCTCAACTGCAAATCCTGCTTAGAAACAATGGACTTTCTACTGCTGAGAATGTTACTGGTGTGTTGAGTTGTTCCGATTCTTATGTCACAATTAATAATGCTACTGCTAATTATGGAAATATTGCCGGAGAGGCACAGGGCTTACCACAAAACAATTTCAGTTTAAGTGTTTCTCCATCCTGCCCTGGAGGACATAGTATTAATTTTACCCTGGCTCTTTCCGGTAGTGGATTAAATTGGAACTATTCCTTTTCTTTAGATGTCTATGTTCCGATTCTGGAATTCGGAAACTATACTGTGTTAGATTCTAACGGAGACAATGATGGAATTTTAGACCCCGACGAAACAGCAAACCTCTCTGTTCAATTACTGAATACAGGAGAAGTAGCCAGCCCAGCTGGAACGGCAACAATTACTACTTCTACCGAAGGAATTAATATTATTACAGGAACTGCTCAGTTTGCTCCAATATCCGGGAATGGAAATACAACACTTGTTTTTAATCTTAGTGCAAATGCCTCAGTTGCGGTAGGAACTTTAGCTAATTTATTTTGTTCTGCAGTTGCTGGAAATTGTTCTGCTTCAACGAATATAATTCTGGAAATTGGAGCACCTTTAGAAATTACAATAGGAACTGGAACATCTACTCAAAGGATGCCTTTAGATAGATGGTATAACTATTCTGCTCACGAAGCAATTTATCTTGCCAGCGAAATTGGTATTGCGGGCACTATTAAATCCCTTGCCTATTATAAAGCACAAGGTGAAGATATAAACCCGATAGAAAGTGTTTCTATTTATATGAAACAGACACAAAACACTACTCTCAGTTCCGGTAATTATAGTTTGGATGGATATACTTTAGTTTACAATGGCTCCTTTACAAATAACGCCACTTCCGGCTGGATGGAAGTAACTCTTAACCAAATGTTTCTTTATAATGGGACTGATAATCTTTCTATCCTTTGTTTAAAAGGATACCAGCAATACATAAACAATTATCCTTATTGGACTTATACCAGCACTTCTACAACCCGAGCTCGGGAATATCAGAGTGATAGTTCAGCTCCCACAAATCTTACAGCTTCAAATAATCTTCCCAATATCCGTTTGAAAATATTTGTAGATAGCAGTATGATTTTACCACCAACTGCCTTAAGAGCTACTTCCGGCAACGGAATAGTAACTCTTACCTGGCAATCACCTATAGCTGGAAATATAGAGAGTTATAATATATATCGTAATAATGCCTTATATGATAATGTAGCTAACAGATATACTTATTATGATGTAGATGTTGTTAATGGCACAACCTATTCTTATTATCTGACCTCTGTTTCCGGAACTAATGAATCGCTTCCGTCCTTAACCGTGCAAGCAACTCCTTCCAGTTCTTCAGTTTCCGAAACTATAATAGGTACTGGAACAAGTATAACGGGCACTAATACTGCCAGTCCTGTAAATATCTATTATAAAAGTTTGCACGGTCAATCGGTTTATACAGCCGCAGAGCTTAATGCTGCAGGAATTTACGGACCCGTAGATATTTTACAGCTGGGTTTTTATATAGACAGCTCTCCAGCTTATGCTTTACCGAATTTTTTAATCCGAATGAAACATACAACTGCTACTGATGTTTCTTCCTGGCAAACAGCAACTGGAATGACTACGGTTTATACCAATGCATCCTATATGCCAGTTGCTGGAGGTTGGGATATGCTAACTCTCACTTCACCTTTTCACTGGAATGGAATTGATAACATTGTAATAGATACTGCTTTTGGACTTGTAAGTCAATGGAATTCATCCGGGACTGTTCAATACACTTCTGTTAACAATGGCTACCGTTATACCTGGAGTGATGGCAGTGACCAAACTAATGTTTTTACAGGTGGCTCAACATCAAGCAATAGACCTAATATTAAAATAAGAGTTCATTCAGAACCCCAAAATGCGATAATTTCTCTAAACCCTTCCCAATTAAATTTCGGTGCTGTAGAAATAGGTAATTCTGCAACTTTGCCTTTTACCATTCAAAATACAGGCAATCAACTTCTGGCTGGCTATTTTACTGTTCCAAATGGTTATTCTATTGCTTTTCGGGGTAGAAAGGCATATACTGGTAACAAAGAGGTAAAATATGAAGAGCGTAATAACTTGCAATTTGGCATAGAAGCAGGAAACTCATTGACCATTAATGTAACTTTTACACCTACAGCTCAAACCTCTTATAATGGGAATTTAGTTATAACCAGCAATGCCACTAATTATCACAATTTCAATCTGGTCTTAACAGGTAGCGGTTATTATCCTTTCCTGGAAACACCTATTGTAACAATTTCCCAAGAAGATAATAACATAGTTCTTCGCTGGAATGCTGTTCCGAATGCTCTTAGCTATCAAATTTATCGCAGTGATAATCCTTATAGCAATTTTGCCTTAATTGGAACTACTTCCTACCTTCAATTCACTGATTCTTCAGGTAACCAGGGATTTTATTACATTAAGGCAAGTACTCAGCATCCTTAATGTTGTGTAGCCGGATGACGTTGTTCCTCTACAAGAAGGTGAAAAGGTGGAAAAGTGAAAAGGTGAAACAGGGAATGGACATTGTAAAAAAAAGATGCGGAGCTTCAGCGTGCTCCGGCTGCATAAAATGGAGCGGGCAACGGGACTTGAACCCGCGACCCTCAGCTTGGGAAGCTAATGCTCTACCACCTGAGCTATGCCCGCTTTTTTATTGAGCTCAAAAATTTGGATGGGGTCTATGAAGTCAAGGAAAAGAATAATGAGGTGGCAAATTCCGTTTTGCCACAAAGGATGCAGTCCTTTATCCTAAATAATGCAGCATAAATAAGTATAAACATAATAATCAATTGGGTTGCCAAATTCCAATTCGGCAAATGCCGAAGGTATAAATTCCTTTAGAAACATTTGGTTTCTTTGGCAAAGATAGAATTTGCCAGTCAATTTTTTAACCGCATTATTTGCGTTTATCCTGCAATCCGTTTTTGAATAATCCTAAAGTTTTCAGGTTGTGTAAGTAGTTGTGATTAAAACCTGCATTTCGCCAATAATTCTTTTTACGGCAGGGCTGATGAGGTCCAGTTTCTTTAACTGTTCCAGGCGTTCACTGCGTTGTTCCAATTCATCATTAGTAAAGATTTTGTCCATCAGATTGCAAATATTAAGTAAGGCAATCAAAGCCAGGTCTCGGGGTTCAGGATCAACATCTGTAAGAACCGTTTTCCGAATTCGGGAAAGGACTTCTTCCTCTTCTTTCTGGTCTATAACGGGATAGCGACGCTTTTTGAACAGCCAAAGGACTTTACACTGGCTCACCTTGATGATGCCTTTTTCTTCCAAGTCCTGCAGGAGTTTATCTTTCAAGTGTCCCATAGAGTTATAAAGCTGACCTACTAAAGCAGCTGGTTGGTTTCCTGCTTCAGTTTCAATTAAATTTTCCAGAATAGCATCCAGGAACCTATCACCTGTCGGTTCTGTAGATAGAACATAGATACCTTCCAGATTTACATCAATTCTTTTTCTCAAAGCCAAATCCATTAAAAGAGCACCAATTAAAGCCACATTGAAATTGATGCTGGTTATCCTGTAAAATGAATTAGTTTGATCGTCTATCGCTAATAGGATTAATTCTTCAGCGCAGTTAAGCAACATATTTTCCTCGTTGGTTGATAGCTACAAGCTTTTTAGATATTTTTCTTCCTTAATGATAGCTTGAAACTTTGCGTTCATTTCATCCAATGCTTCTTTGGGAGTAGAAATTCCCCGCATTGCTTTCTCTAAATAATTCTTCAGTTCCATACGGGCTTTGAACCAGGCAGAAATTTGGGGTTCAAAGATAGCTGTTTCCAGCTGATCATAAATACCTTGAAATTGAGGATATTCTTTTAAAAAGTTCTGCAGAACAGGAGATTGCATAGCACTTTTCCGCACAGGCATATAACAGGTTTCAGCACTCCATCTGGCTGTTTGTTCCGTATCTGTAAACCATTTTATAAATTCCCAGGCAGCTTGTTCTCTTTTCTTATCTCCACTTTTAAAAATTACAATATTAGTTCCGCTGACTGCACTTTTATTGGTTCTATATACAGGTAAAGGAGCATAACCAATATTAAAATTGATTGGTTGCTGACGCATATGCGTGATAGAAACACTGCTACCTTCATACATAGCGGCAATTCCGGCTAAAAAATCATTTTGTCCTTCAAATTCACGGACAAGATAAACGGTTTTATCTTTATTTAGCAAATCGGTAGTAAAAGTTAAAGCTTCAATTGCTTGTGGACTATTAAGTTGTGGGTTTCCTTTTTCATCTAAAATTGTTCCCCCAGCTTGGTAAAGCAGATTAATAAATTGCCATTCATTCACATTAAAATTGGTTCCGTAGGTTTCTGGTTTACCGTCATTATTTTTATCAGTAGTTAATTTACGACAGTAGGAACGAAATTCATCCCAAGTAGCAGGAAAATGATTAGGGTCAAGACCGGCTCTATAGAAAGCATCTTTATTATAGAAATAAGCACGGACACTTTTATTGAAGGGAAAGGAATAGATGGTGTCATTAAAAGTATTGGATTTTAAGAAGACAGGATAAATATCTTCCAAACTTTGCATTGTCCAGGTTGAATCCGCTTTCATTAAATCCTCAAAATTGCAAAGCACTCCCGCCTCTATATATTTGGAAGTCCAGGATTCAAAAACCTGAGCAATATCGGGTTGTTTTTTTGCCTGAATGGAAGCCATAAGTTTTTGCGAGAGCGCCGTATAGCTACTAATAGGATTGGCAATTACTTCTATGTCTTTATGAGTGTGATTAAATTCACGAATCATTTCATTAAGAGTATCACCTAAAGGACCGCTGAGACCATGCCAGAAAGCAACTTTAACCTTATTGGACTGTAAAGCACTTTTACAGCCGGCTAAAAGGACAAAGAGCATTATTATCATTATAAAGAACTTACGCATTATTTACAACTCCTTATTTGATAAAAGCGATTCAACTACCATCTTTATTTGTTCAGGGTTAGCGTCAACGAAAAAAATGAAATTGAAAAAGAAAACACAGAGAAAAAGAAATTAGTTTTACAATATAAGCGTAATCTGGAAGAGTCGTTATTACGCAAGAAAAATGTAAAAAAAGTGAGAACGGAAAAATTATTTATTCCGGAAGTAATCTCACTGCTTTAGCCCTCACTTTTTTTAATCTCACTTTTTCATTCTTCATTTTCTACCCCTGCTTAATTATCAATTTTTTATCTCTGAAATCTGTGTAATCTGTGAGCAATAATCCTATTCGCCAATCCACATAGCTACTAATCCGGGCAGAATTTCTCCTGATTTGCCCTGATAAAATTCATCAATATAGGCAAGGTTATCCGGTTTTTCCAGATTTATTGCAATTGTTTTTGCTCCCATCAGTTTGGCAGTAAGAACGAAACCTGCTGCAGGATAAACAACTCCGCTGGTTCCTACAATGATAAATACAGAACATTTTCTGAGAGCATCATCAATTATACTCAGATAGTGCGGTATTTCACCAAACCAGACAATATCTGGTCTTAAAAACCCATTGCAAAAGGGACAAAGGGGAATCGGTTGAGTTAAATCAATATCCTTAATTGCTAATTTGCTATGGCATTTGGTACAAATACAATTGGCAAGGGAGCCATGCATTTCCAAAACTCTCTTAGAGCCAGCTTTTATATGCAAGCAATCCACATTTTGGGTAACCAGTAAAAAGTTATCCCCTAAAAAATCTTCCAATTTAACCAAAGCAAAGTGAGCCGGATTGGGTTTACTGGAAATACTATCCTGGTAGCGTTGACGGTAAAATTCCCAAACTTTAACCGGATTAGAGTTAAAAGCTTCAGGAGTAGCAACATCTTCAACCCGATGATTTTCCCATAAACCACAGCTATCTCTAAAAGTCCGGATACCGGATTCAGCGCTGATTCCGGCTCCGGTTAAAACGAGAACATTTGTATCGGGAGTAAATTTTAGCATTTCTATTTCAGTAATAGCATTTTTCGCATTTGGACACCTGAAGGAGTTTTAATGCGATAATAATATACTCCACTGGCTATATTACGCTTGTTTATATCTAAACCATTGAATACGACTTTATGAGTGCCTGCAGGTAAAACCTCATCAATTAAGCGGGTTACCAATTGACCTTTAATATTGAAGACCTCCAGACAAACCGGCATCCGAGCTGGTATGGAAAACTCAATCGTAGTTTCAGGATTAAAAGGATTGGGATAATTATCATACAGGATAACATTTTGTGCTAAAGGAATGCTTTCATCCTCATTGGCAACATAGCCCGTTATCCTCACATCATCTATATACCATCCCTCTCCACCAACATAACCATCACTGCCAAAAACCCAACGAAATTGAGCTATTCCGGAAACATTACCAAGTTCAAAAATAGCTTCCGTCCAATCAAAATTACCTGAATAGACCCAAGTATTTGCAGAAAAAGGTGAAGCGGAATTATTGTAAATTTTATAAGGATAACCGCCTACAGGGGTAATTTGAGTCCAATTGCCTCCGTTCAAACTCATTTGCACCAAACCACCATCCCAAGCGTAGGATTGATTGGTACTATGTTTTTCTGCGCTCATCCAGTGATAGAATTTCAATTGACAATTGGGGCTAACATTCATTACGGGACTAATAAGTGCACCATAAGCACTACTGGCATAATTAGAAGAACCGTTACCTCCAAATTTCATTGAATAAATACCGTTGGTAGTATGATTACGATTTGATGAACGATGCCACTGATTTACAAAATTACTGCTGAGAGCAACGGTTTCCCATGTTTGGTAATCGGTTTCAAAACTGTAACTGAGAGCACCAATATGAATTAAGAAATTTCCTTCTACCAGATTTCCGTTTTCAGCACTGAAAATGTAATTTATCATATAGTTATTATCAATAACCGCACTTTCCAATACCTGTAAAGTGATTGCACTTTGGTAGTCGGCTGTGCTATGAGGACTTAAGGGAGCCAGCAAAATTTCATCCTGCTCCAAAATAATATCGGGAGAGGAGTTAAAAATAATTAACATAGGTGTATAAGCATTTCCACTACCGGTATTAGCAACGCTGAAACTAATGGAAGGTGTATCTCCAGGCATAATCATAACATCCATATTATTCAGCTGATAAGAAAGCAATTGTAAAACCGGAGCATTCAGAGTTAAGATAAAGGTAGAATTGGATAAGTAGGAATCATAATTGGCTCTGATTGTGAAGGTAGCTTGGGTTTGATCAGTAAAATTGCCTACAATCCTGAACAAAAAGACAGAATTAAGAGCTAAAGAATCACCAGCAGCAATACCGGTAAAATTTGCCGTTGAGGAAAGAATTTGGATATTAGCTGAATTACTGAGGAAAGTTAGAGTCCCGGGAACAGTGAGATCCATCAAGCCAACATTTTTAACAAAGAAATTAAGGGACAAAGTTTCACCTGTATGATAGAGTCCATCTTGATCGTTATAACTGACATTATTACATATTATATAGGGCATTTGAGCCGCTGTAGCTGTAATGGTAGCATTGAAAGGATAAAAATTGTGGGCACTGATATAAATGTAATAAGTTCCTGGAGTTAGCGGAGCGAAAAAATTAACTATAATCAAACCATTTTCATCTGCGGAAGTCCTGTATACGGTATGATCTTCATTTTTCAGAATAAATACCGCATAAGGTGCATTGGTCTGAATCTGATAATGATTTTGTCCTACCATCAATACTTCCGGTAAATTAGCTGTTATAGTTTGTGGAGTGTCCGTCCAAACCATCATAGCAGGATCACCAAAAAGATTGGTTTCATAAGTTACCCAATACATTACCGGTTCATTAGTGATATAGGGAATATTATCTATTTTGGAATCAACCAAGGCAAAACCCGCTTCATAAATGTTTTCCCCAAAAATAGCATCTATAAACTGGCGATGAATATATTGAGAAGCTCCATCAGTACTTTGTTGAACACCCCAGCCATAGCGTGAATGAGAAATCATTGCTACAGGTCCTGTGGCAATAGAGGTCATTTTTTCTGTTATACAATCGGATGTATACTGCCCGGGAGAAGTTTCACGATTATCAAAAGCACCGGCATAACAACCCTGGGTAAAATAAGTGGAAAAATTATGATTTACACCATCATTAGTAATTGTGGAAGCACTAACCTGATTATTTGATAACCGCATTGCATAAGTAGTGTTGGAATGTCCCAAATGATTTACCAGATTAGGACCCTGACTAAGCATAGGGCGAATCTGATTAGCACCCCAGGCATCGGCTGCTCCATAAGTTCTATCATATAATGTAGTTATGTTCCAGGAAGTAGGAACTCCAACTGTAGTATAGCCATTATTACTACTTCCACCAATCATTTCATCCATATAATCACCACCCCAGGTAGGTCCGTCCCATAACCATTCGCCAACAAAAAAAGCTGATTTAACCTCATTTGCCACCGGGTTGTTGCTGTAATTAGTCAGTTTATTCAGGAAATTTACTATTTCTGCATCGCTATTATAGCAAAAACGCCCGATTGCCAGTTCCGGAGTAAGGTCTGCTTCATACATTTCACCCCAGTAACTATCTCCGTCAGTATTCCAGTTTCCATCCAAACAGGCATAATACATATCAGCAGGAATATCAGCATCCGTACCTTCATCGCTGTTATTTACATTAACATAAAAACCTCTATGAGGAATAACATCCGTATCTCCTGCCAGAAAAACATAGCGCAGAGGATTAGTAGTATATAAGGAAATAATGTAATTACGCAATTTATCCTGGGTGTCAATTCCCTGATTTTCCGCGATAATTTCACTCATACTTTTTATGAACACAGTTTTTCCTCGGGTTTCCTGAAAGGTTTTTAGAGGTGTCCACTGGGTTATTTTTTCCGCATCTGCCACAATAAGATATTCAATTCCCGTTTCACGAGTGGAGGAAATAGTGATGGTTTCAGGGTTATCCACAATTTTTTGCAAACGGTTTGCGGTAAAAGAATCCTGTTTTAAGAAACGCATTGCTTCCATTGCTTTAGCACTGCTGCTGTAAATAATTTCTACACTCAGTTGTCTATAAAATATCAATTCGTTGGTTAAAGGATAATAGGAAAAGGGACTTATTGCCGAAAAAGCTATCGGCTGTCCGCACATAAAAGAAGTAATCAATCCGTTATCCGTATTTTCAGGATAGGGAAGAGGCGAATCATAAACTTCCGCATTGGGCTTATCTGGTGTTTCCAATATTATATGGGAAAAGGGATATTGCCTTTGAATCGGAGCTATGGGTTTATCTAAAGTGTAAGTAACAGGATTATATCTGTTAACTACAATTTTTTCTGCTTCAAAACCTGCCGGTAATAAAAGTTTTATCCCTAACCAGGGCAAATCTGGATTTCCAGGTTGACCCCAACTCTGAGCTTTTTCCAAACTTACTTTCGTGTATTGTTCTTTTGCTTCAATTTTCGGTGTCTCCAAGGAGTAATTCATCGTTACTCCAGCTATAAGAACCGCTGTTGAAAACAAGAGTATCGCCAATAATGCTATGTTTTTCATAGCTTCCTACCTTTCTGCTGTAATTTTTTTCTCTCTTATTTTATGCAATGCTTGTTCCATATTCTGAAAATAATTCATAGTTCTTTAACTTTTGGTTTATTATTATAAAATACAGAGAGCAGAAAACATTTTTAATTGCTTTCGTATTTGATAATATCCCTATTTTATTATTCCTTCTTTTCCGAAGCAAATAACTATGTTAAATTACGCTCCCTTGCTACTATTTATCCGCTTTTAGTGGCTTTTTAGCGATTATTTTTTTCCTTACTTAAAGTTAGTTCCTTTAGGAATAGAAGTTCCCTAACAATGTTTTTCAACCTTGTTATAGAATTCATTGCAATTTATATAGTTACAAGTGCTTCCTTACTACCCACTTATCATCCTCTAATCATTCACTCAACCTCAACCCATACAAAGCTTGGGTTGTGTATCGGAGAATATAAAGTGGTATTTAAGTGGGGAGTAGGGAAGAAGCTGGATTTGGCATAATTTCAAGAGATTATGAATATGGTAAAAAAGGTATTGGATTACCAACTTGCGATTTTATAAATACGAAGTAAAATTATTCTTAAGTAAGTTTGTTATTTGCAGAAAAATTGAATTTGCCTACTCATTGTTTTCAATTACAGGGTTGGGAGTTCACTAAAACCTTTATTTTCTGTGGAAATCGGGAAAGGTAAGATTTTTCTTGACAGGAATTTGTGTTTAAAGTAAAAGGAAAATGAGAATGAAGTAAAGAATAATATTGAAGTTTTGGATATAAGTTAGAGCTCTGAAGGTGTGATTAATAAAAGTGAAAAAATATATATAGAATAAAAATAAAATATTTTTTTGTGTTTGAGGAGAGGAATGTGGATAGTAGCTTAAGGCAAGGCGTTTTTTTAGCAACAACGGAAAACACTTTAAAAAAGACGGATGTTAAAGTAGTATCTATTTCCAAGTATAACGCCTTTCGCTTTCATAATATTCTTTCTTCAAATGATTCCTTTTCCAGTGAAAATTCTTTATTCCTACTTATGCTCAATTTATGCAATTATATCCAGCTTAAAATTGATTGGTTTGGGTATTCGTGTTTGATTCCTCTTACAATTTCAACACTGGAAGGGAACAGGAAATATTGCTTTTTTGGTTGAAAAAATATCTTTAAGGAGGCATAAGTTATGAATCGGAAAGTTTTGTTTTTGTTCCTATTATTTTTAATCGGGATTTTCTTCTTATGTTGGGGAGAACAAATCACGATTGGAAATCCTGCTTCGGCAACTTATGGCTTAATTCCCATAAACAGGCATCACAATTATTCCACTTACGAAATGTTGTATACTTCAGGGGAACTACGGTCTGAGTGTTTGATCAATAAGATTGCATTCTACAAGCGCCGCGGAAATCCTTCATTATTAATTTCCAATGTAAGCATTTATATGAAGGTATCATCCGCAACCAGTTTATCTGAAGGAGAAATCTCTCCACCCTACTCTGAATATCAGCTTGTTTACAGTGGCAATTTTCCGAACAATTTTGGCTCTTCAGGTTGGGCAGAGGTTACTCTTTTTGATCCCTATCCTTATAATGCTACGGGAAATCTGCATATTCTTGTTGTAAAAGGTTTTGAGGTATGGTCAACTGATAGGCCCGATTATACCTATTCTTCTACAGGATCAACATATCTCTGCCGGGGCAGTTATTCTGATAACTTTCAACCGACCTATTTAACTCCTACTTATAATAGGCCTGTAATTCGTTTTGATGCGGAGTTTTTAATTGAAAATGAACCTCCTCTTCCTCCGATCAATCCTTTTCCGGCAAATTCGGCTATTGATGTATTAAAAAATATAACTCTGCATTGGCGTAGTGGAGGAGGTTGTCCTTCTCGCTATGATGTTTATTTTGGAGATACATCCAATCCGGTAAAAGTTATATCCCTTCTGAATGGAACAAATTTTAATCCCGGGATTCTGGAATATGGAAAGACCTATTACTGGAAGATTGATCCTTATAATATTTATGGCTATGCTTCAGATAAATATGAGCTTGAAGTATGGTCATTTACGGTAATGAACGACCCAACCTTAACCCGAAATGATTTACCCTATTTGCAAACCTTTGATAATGAATGGTCAGGTAGTCCTCCCTCTCCTTTAGGTTGGATAGTAATAAATGCTAATAATGATGATTATACTTGGAGGCAAACTAACGAATGTAATATTCCCGCTTATTCCGAACCCTATGCTGCTCAAGGGATGGGAAATACTGATGATTATCTTATTTCTCCTCCTTTGGATTTAACAGCGGTTAATATAAAAATAAAATGGTATGATATGGTAGAAAGTGCCCAATATCCTAATTCCTATAAAGTTTTGCTTTCTACTACCGATTCAGATATCTCTTCTTTTACGGAAGAATTAGCTGTTTTTACCTGTTATAATACTGAATGGACGGAACATAGCTTGGATTTGAGCACTTACAGAGACCATCATATTTATCTTGCTTTTTACCAATATGCTTCCACAGCAACAAATTGGAGTTTCGGAATTGATGATTTCCAGATTGAAAAGCTGCCTGATGTGCCAATTCTGAATTATTCACCTACAGAAATTATTTTTCCCTTTACCCCTGTTAATACTCCTTCCAGCTATTTAAATGTTACCATTGCCAATACGGGAGAGGGAATTATAGACCTTACGGAGGATAATTTTACGCTTTTAGGCGACTATGATGATTTTGAGGTTGATTATTCCAATCTTGATGCACATTTGGAAACAGATCAAAGTGTTAATATTCCAGTTCGTTTCTATCCTCGTTCCTTTGGAGAAAAAAATGCTATTTTGCGAATTAATTATAGTTCTCGAACTCAGTATGATGTAATTCTTAAAGGAACTACATACTTTGAGGGTCTTCTTATGGAGGATTTTGAAGATGACTTTCTGCCGGTGGGATGGACAAAATATGTTAATAATAATAACGATATTATTCAAAGTAATGACAATAACCACACATTTAATGGACAATTTTCAGCCCGATTTAGTTCTCTTGAGGTTTCAAACGATTATAACCAATACTTGTTTAGTCCTCCTGTTTTAATCAATGCTTTTCACCATAATCTTTCGTTCTGGCATCTTAAACAAAATAGTGAAGAGACCTTGGAATGGGGTATTGCAACGGATACCAATCCTGAAAATTATGACTGGAAACCCGTTAATCTCAGCTGTGTTTCCTGGCAAAAGACCCAAATGGACTTGAAAGATTATGCGGATCAAATGGTCTATTTGGGATTTCATTATTATGGAAATAATTCTCAGTCAGTTTATCTTGATGATGTTCATATCTCATGTGATATTCCAGCTAATTATCCTACAGAAATAGATGGAATAACCATAACTTCCACTATCCACCTAAATATTAATAATGCTGTAACTGCTACTCATCCATTGGTGATGGCATTACCGAATTATAATAATCTAAACGCTCCTATTGTGCTTGGCTTATTAGGTTCTGGAAAAGGGAATTTATCTCTAAAACTCAGTTCCGGAAATTGGTATTGCCTAATTTACCATAGTGGACAGTGGCATTATGGAAGTTCTTATCCCTGCAATATAACCGAAGGGAATACCGGCATAGTAAATATATCTAATGTGGAATTTGGAGCTAAGAATGATGTTATTTTAGTAATTGAAGAAGGCATTGATCCTACTTTGCCGGTAAACCTATCCCGTTTTACAGCAGTAGTAACCTCAGAAAATTTTGTTATTATTTCCTGGACTGCAGAAAGTGAAACTAATCATTCCGGCTATAATATTTTGCGTAGTGAAGATAAAGATTTACAAAATGCTATTATGATCAACGGTTCTATAATCAATAAAGGTTCTTCTGAAGGAACTCAGATTAAATATAATTACACGGATTTTGAGGTGTATACGAATATGATTTATTATTATTGGCTGGAAAACGTTTCCCTTGATGGAAACAGTGAATTTTACGGTCCTATAACAGTTATTATTGGCGATCCAACTCAAGAACCGGTTCCTCCAACTGTTCCGATGGTTACAAAATTGTATAATGCTTTCCCCAATCCTTTTAATCCGAATACCAATATTCGCTATTCCCTGAAAGAAGCTGGAAAAGTTAAAATTGAAATATACAATATGAAGGGACAAAAGATTAAAACCTACAATCAAGAACACACAAGTCCCGGTTACTATCAGGTTTCCTGGGATAGCTGTGATGAAAAGGGAAGAAGCGTTGCCAGTGGAATTTATCTCTATCGTTTATCCACCGGTAATTATACTTCCGCTAAAAAGATGGTCTTAGCTAAATAATGTAGAATGTAAAATGAATTTAAGAAAGGTTTAGAAGGTTGAAAGGGTTTATAAGGTTTAGATAGTTGATATGGTTTAGAGGGTTGAGATTCTATAAAAGCTCAGAGGGCGAAACAATGGCAGCGATGGTGGCGTAAGCCCTTCGTTAAAAAAAGTTGATAAGGTTGAGATGGTTTAGAAAGTTGAGAGGGTTGAGAAAGTTGATATCCTTGTCAACAAAATCTTGTGTATTCGGAGCTCGTTTTTTTGTGTAGCCGGAGCTTACCGAAGCTCCGAATCCTTTTTTTTACAATGCCCACTCCTTGTTTCACCTTTTCCACTTGCTTGCGGAGGAACAGCGTCCTCCGACTACACAGTGTTGACTCCGGACTTTTTTATTGACCAGGAGGTCAACCTTTTGGGAATATTTCCTGCTTGACAAAAAAGAGCAGTTTTAGGGCATAGGCAATATGAAAACACATAAAGCAATAGCATTATTTTCCGGTGGACTGGATAGTATTCTGGCAGTTAAATGGATGCAAAGTAAAGGATATGCTGTTCATCCGGTATTTTTTAAAGCTCCGTATTTACTTCCGGAACGGGCAATTAATTATGCTGCTAAAAATGCTATTGATTTGGAAGTAATAGATGTTTCGGAAGAACATATAAAATTATTGGATAATCCGGTTTATGGTTTTGGTAAAGGACTAAATCCTTGTATTGATTGTCACGGTTTTATGTTTAAAAAAGCGGCAGAACTGATGCCGGATAGAGATGCAGATTATCTTATCAGTGGCGAGGTTTTGGGGCAGCGTCCTAAAAGTCAAAAGCGAAATGCTTTGAATAATGTAAGTAAACTTAGCGGTGTAAAGGATTTAATCGTAAGGCCCTTGTCGCAAAATTTACTTCCCGATACATTACCTCTTAGAGAGGGTTGGATTGCTAAAAAAGATATGTTATCTATTCAGGGTCGTGGTCGTTTGGCTCAATTAGCTCTGGCAGAAGAATTAGGAATAGTTGATTTTCCTTCTCCTGCTGGTGGTTGTTTACTTACGGATCGTAATTATTGTTTACGCTTACAAGACCTGAAAAAGCATCAGCAGGATGATTTGCACTCAATAAACTTACTTGCTTATGGTCGTCATTTTCGCTTGACGGAAGAGGTAAAATTGATTATTGGAAGAGATGAAGCAGAAAATGAAACACTTAAAAACATCTTTCGGGAAGGATTGATGCTACAGGCACAGGATTATATGGGACCTTTAGGATTTATTACCGGAAAACTTAATTTTGCTACTTTAGATTTGGCACTGGCAATCTTTATACTGTATCATCCCAAAGTGCCCAAATCTGCAAATATTGAGGTTTGGAGGATTAGCAATAAACAAATTATCGGTCAGATGATAAAAACTGCTACTAAAGGGGATAGAGAGATAATCAATAAATATCTGATTTCATATTTGTAAGAAAGGGATACAAAAATGATAAAAATAGAAAGCACTGTTTTGCTGGAGAGCTTTCAAACCAACACTTATCTGCTTTGGGATAGCATTAGTGCAGAGGCATTTTTAATTGATCCTGCTATCCCGAGTGAAACATTTCTGCAGCGGATTAAACAATTGGAATTGAAAGTAAAAATGATTATTAATACCCATGGCCATGCAGATCATATTGGCGGAAATTTATATTTTGCCAAGGCATTGAATTGTCCGGTTGCAATTCATCTTGCGGATGCTGAAATGCTTACCAATAATGCCAAAAATTTCAGTACCTATATGGGTTTTGAGCTAAATTTATCAGCTCCTCAAGTTATTCTGCACGATGGTGATGAGCTTTTCCTTGGTTCCGAAAAGGTAAAAGTTATCCATACACCGGGTCATACAGAAGGCAGTATTTGTCTTCTAACAGGAAAATATCTGATTAGCGGAGATACTTTATTTGAACAAAGCATAGGCAGAACTGATTTTCCGGGAGGAAGCCATACTGCTATAATTAATTCCATTAAAAATAAACTCTTTATTTTAGATGATGATGTTCTGGTTTTTCCAGGGCATGGTCCTACCACCTCCATTGGCTTGGAAAAGGTCAATAATCCTTTTGTAAATTAGGTTTACCAATGCATAATAAAGTTTTGATTTTAGATTTTGGTTCTCAATATACGCAATTGATAGCCCGAAAAGTGCGTTCATTAAACATCTACTGCGAGATTCAACCCTATCAGATAAGTTTAGAACAAATACAATCCTTTGCTCCGCAAGCAATTATACTTTCAGGAAGTCCATCTAGTTTAAGCAAAATAAATTCACCAAAGCCGGATGAAGGAATTTGGCAGCTGAGAATTCCCATTTTGGGAATCTGTTATGGAATGCAATTATTGGTAACTCATTATGGGGGAACTATTCTCCCTTCAAACAGAAGCGAATATGGCTCTGCAGTATTAAATATTGATAATCATAATGAATTACTTGCGGGATTGGAAGATAGGGAAGAGGTCTGGATGAGCCATAGTGATGCTGTTTCCAGTTTACCCGAATGCTTTTCTGTTTTAGCAAAAACGGATCAATCCCCTTATGCTGTAATAGCTCATAAGGAATTACCTTTTTATGGCTTGCAGTTTCATCCGGAAGTAGCGAACACAAAAAACGGAATAAAAGTATTAGAAAATTTTCTGATTAGGATTGGAAAAATAACTGCGGACTGGACTCCGAATGCCTTTATCAATGAAAGTATTGAGAAAATCAAAGAAAAGATCGGTAACCAAAAAGTTATTTTGGGGTTAAGTGGAGGGGTTGATTCTTCAGTTACTGCCGCTTTACTTTATAAGGCAATCGGAAATCAGTTACTGCCTATTTTTGTGGATACCGGATTGATGCGTTACAGAGAAGCAGAAAGAGTAAAAGAGACCTTTTTCGCTTATCCTGATTTAAATATTCGCTATGTGGATGCCAGTAAAACATTTATTTCCAAACTAAAAGGAATTACCGATCCGGAAACAAAGCGTAAAATAATCGGCAACACCTTTATAGAGGTCTTTGAAAAAGTAGCCGGAGAATATGAAGAGGTGCATTTTTTAGCACAGGGAACTCTCTATCCCGATGTAATTGAAAGTGCCACTTTTACGGGAATGACAGCAAAGATTAAAAGTCATCATAATGTAGGTGGTTTACCGGAAAAAATGAATTTAGCTTTAATTGAACCCTTAAGAGAACTTTTTAAGGATGAGGTCAGAGAAGTAGGAACTTTGCTTGGTTTACCTGAATCCATTATCCAAAGACATCCCTTTCCTGGACCAGGTTTAGCCGTTAGAATTATAGGAGAAGTAAATGCAGAAAAAGTCCGTCTGCTTCAGCTTGCGGATGAGATATTTATTAGTGAATTACAAAAAAATGGACTTTATAATACAACCTGGCAGGCATTTGCCGTTCTTTTACCTATTAGAACGGTTGGAGTAATGGGTGATGAACGCAGTTATGATCAGGTTTGTGCTTTAAGAGCTGTAGATAGTATTGATGGTATGACTGCTAATTTTACTCAGTTACCAATGTGGTTTTTACAGAAAGTTGCTAATCGCATTTGTAATGAAGTGAAAGGTATCAGCAGGGTGGTTTATGATATTTCTTCCAAGCCACCTGCTACTATTGAATGGGAATAAAAGATAATGTGGCTAACTAATTTAAAAGATAAGCAATTACAGTTTTGGCTAACGGAAATGCTAAACTTTTATCTTGACAGGAAAAGCCAATTTTTTAAAAGGAATATTATTGCTATTTTTAATGCGCTGGGGGCGTAGTTCAGTTTGGTTAGAACGTCTGCCTGTCACGCAGAAGGCCGCGAGTTCGAGTCTCGTCGCTCCCGCCATTTTCAAAAGGGATGGCAAATTCTGCATTGCCATACACAATAAAAAATGATTTTACTATCGCTTTTCAATATCCTGGTGGAAACAATATATTTCCTTTTCTTTCCTTTGCTCTATCTTTTTTTAAAGCAGAAAAACTATGTGGCAAGCATTAAAGCCGAAGGAGAAGATATTCACAAAGGGATTTTATTTCATTCTGCCTCAATGGGTGAATTAACTGCCATTAAAGCATTGGTTACAAAACATTTACAAGAGCATCCGGAAGTTAAACTTTGTATTACTACCAGCACTGTTACCAGTTGTGCTGAAGCCAATAAAATAAGCCCTAAAGTAAAAGGATTTCTATCTGTTCTTGATTTGCCCCATTTACGGAATCGTCAACTAAAACGAATCAATCCAGGTCTGATTTGCATAGTGGAAACAGAAATTTGGCCCAATATGCTGCTTTGGGCAAAACGCAATAAAGTTCCGGTTTTATTTTTAAATGCCAGAATGTCTAAAAGCACTTTAAGGGGTTATCGTTTATTGAAATTTCTATTTAGGCATTTACAGAGTCCTATTACCGAAATCCATGCGCAAAGTAAAGATGATGCCAAGCGTTATCGTAAAATATTTAATAGACCTGTATATGTGAGTGGCAACCTGAAATTTTCGTTAACCCTAAAGGATTATAATGCCGAAGAGCTCAGGAAAAAATGGGGTTATAAAAGTGACGATTTTATTATTTGTTGGGGTTCATCTCGTCCCGGTGAAGAGGCATTGTTGATTTCCCTCTATCCATCTCTAAAAGAAGTTATTCCCAACTTACATTTAATCATAGGTCTCAGGCATCCCAGACGCCTGGAAGAAGTTATAGAACTGATGGATAATTATTCCTACAGTTGTTTCACTATGAGAAAGGAATATAGCAGAGCAGAAGATATTTTGATAATAGATACATTAGGTATCCTTGATCAGGCATATTGCATCTGTGACATTGCTATTGTAGGAGGTTCTTTTTATGATTTCGGAGGGCATAATCCTCTGGAACCGGCTTATTACAAAAAACCGGTGGTAATTGGTCCGCATCACTATTCCTGTAAAGAATCGGTAAAAAAACTGAAAGTAGCAGGGGGAATTATTATCAGCAATAAAGACGATCTGCTTGCCGATCTGATTGCTCTTTATAAAAATAAAGAATTACGAGAAAAAATGGGCAAAGCGGCAAAAAAGGTCTTGACTGAAAATGCTCATACTTTGGATATATATTTAAAAGCATTGGAAAAATGGCTGAAGGAGGAATAATGAGAGAAGCAATGTATTATGTGCGAGAAGGCAATAAAATCCGCTGTCAACTTTGCCCCCGGGAATGTGTTTTAAGCGAAGGTAAAAAAGGTTTCTGCAGAAGCCGGGAAGTGATAAATGGCTCTTTAATTGCTACCGCTTACGGAAGAACAACTTCTCTGGCACTTGATCCTATAGAAAAAAAACCGCTCTATCACTTCCATCCTGGAACTATGATTGTTTCTTTAGGTCCCAATTCCTGCAATTTGACCTGTAAGTTTTGTCAAAATTGGGAAATCAGTCAGCAGGAATATCCTACCCGCTATGTGGCTATTGAGGACTTGATTGAAATTGTGAAACAACAAAAAGATCAGCAGGTTGCTTTCACTTACACTGAACCTTTAATGTGGTATGAATATATTCTGGATTTTTCTGCTAAAGCACCTGAAATTGACATTGTTTTAGTTACTAATGCCTATATAAATAAAGAGCCCTGGCGTAATATTTTAAAAGTAGTAAAAGCAGTTAATATAGATATAAAATCCTATAGAGATGAGTTTTACCGTCAGCTCTGTGGGGGAAAACTGGATATTATTTTAGATAACATCATAATTGCCAAAGAAATGGGTGTCCATATAGAACTTACTAACCTGATTATTCCGGGCTACAATAACAGTGAAGAAGAACTGAATGACTTAGCTAAGTTTATTGCTTCGGTAGATAAAAATATCCCGCTTCATATTTCTGCTTACCGTCCTTGTTACAAAATGACCGTTAGACCTACTACCAGAGAGGAAGTGGAACATGCTTGTGAAATTGCGTCCCAATATCTAACTTATGTTTATGCGGGTAATGTATATTCTTCACGGTTTTCCCGAAGATAGATGAAGAAGTATTCTATTTTAAACGATCTGAAACCGGCAGATGTAGTTTTAATATTACTGATTATATTAGCCATATTTCTTTCCGCCAGATACTATTTAAGCAATAAACCCCATTCTCAAGTTTATATTTATAAGGACAATCAGCTTTTTGGGGTTTACTCTTTAGAACAGAATAAAGTCATCAAAATTGATGAGCACAATACCGTGGAAATAAAAAATGGTAAAGTTAGAATGAAATTTGCCGATTGTCCTGATAAGCGTTGTGTAAAACAAGGTTTTACCAAGTCAATGCCTATAATTTGTTTACCTAATAAATTAGTGATAGAAATACAAGATAACGGCAAACAAAAGAAACTAATCCTGCAATAGGGGGGGCTAAATGTTGAAATTTGCCTTGTATGTTTCCAATCACGGTTTTGGTCATTCTACCCGGATATCTGCATTAGCGGAAGAGTTTATTCATTATGGTGTTTTTTGCCATATTATTACTACTAAACCGGCTTTTCTTTTTCAAGACCTCAATCCACATTATTTTATTTTACACAACCGCGCAATAGATGTAGGAGTTAAGCATAGTGAAAATCTTACGGTAGATATAAAAAGAACAAATAATTCATTATTGGAATTACTTTCTAAACGCAATGAAATTATGGAACGGGAGATTGAATTTTTACGACGGGAGAAGATTGATTGCATAATTGCCGATATCCCTTTTCTGGTAAGTGATTTCGCCGCCTATTGTCATATTCCTGTTTTTGCGGTTACCAATTTTGAATGGCATTTTATCTATAGTTCTATTTTGGTAGAAAAGGAAAACACAGAAAAGGAAAATGGTATAGTTACTAACTATAATAACTTAGAATTAAGCGGAGGAGCAGCGTCCTCCGGCTACACAAACTTTTCCACTCCTGAAGTTGCAAATTCTTTAAAACCGGTATTGAATTTAATCTGGTCTTTATACCAACGCTTTGATGGTTGTTTTCGTTTACCTTTCAGCACTGATGAAAGTATGTCTGCCTTTAAAGATTATATTTCCTGCGGATTGCTTTCCCGCAAAAAAGATAAGTATAAAGATATCCGATTGCAATATAAGCTGCCCAAAGAAACACCAATTTTACTGGTAATGTTTGGTGGAGAAGGAACTATGGAGCTGAATTATGAAGCACTCTGTTCGGCTTATCAAGGAATAGTTATTTCCACACAAGCAGGGATAAAAGCCAAAAACCATATACAAGTATCTATGGATGATGATTTTCCGGATTTTATATACAATGCCGATATTATTCTTTGCAAGCCAGGATATAGTACTTTAGCTGAAGTAGTCCAAGCAGGAAAATTTATTATCTATTGTCCACGCTCTAATTATCCTGAAGAAAAAGCCCTGATTGCAGGACTGAAAAACTATACTAATTGTCTGCAGATAGATACATTACAACTAAGTGCAGGACAGTGGAAAGCTATTTTTGAGGACATTAAACCCCGAAAAATTAGAACTAAAACATATAAAAACTGCAATACTGAAGTTGCCGGTTTGGTACTGAAAAAATATACTCAATTACAAAATAGAAGATTACTTAGCGTGTTTGACCTTGGTTCCAACAACCTGAATTATGTGCTCTTTGACCTTGAAAAAAGACAAATTGTTCATCAAACTCAATTGACTACTGCCTTGGGAATTGCCTTTAAGCATAACAAGATAAGCGAAAAACGGCTAACAAGTGTTAAGCAGATAATAAGTAAATTGCTCCAATTGGATTCA
>ERZ1026814.136-NODE-136-length-60420-cov-6.817773_pt1 | contig 60420 bp, 51 predicted proteins | sample MGYA00520871_ERZ1026814 | MGnify/ENA primary metagenome ERZ1026814 (study PRJEB33270, sample SAMEA104284478) | anaerobic digester metagenome | biome: Anaerobic digester microbiome; feature: mesophilic sludge digester; material: Anaerobic digester biomass | place... | reverse complement strand
GTCAAAGTGGTGTACTCGGCAGACAGTCTTAATCACCTTCGGGAAACCCGGTGCCGGCGGACGGCCGACTGAGATCAAGAGCGGGCCGAGGGGTGCGTCGACGTAGGCATTGTGAAGGTAGTTGACCCTTGAGTTCTCACCTATGAGGGGTCGGTCGGCATCGGCCTCCGGTAGGACCACCAGCGCTTCTGCCACGACCACGACCACCCAGATGTGCGTGCGTCTCATCGGAGTCCTCCGTACCTGCTAACCGCTACTACGCGCGCCCGGCTCGGAGGGTTCGCGGCCCCTGTCGTGCGGCTTTCCGGCGTTGGGGGCTCGCACACCCATGCGCCGTACTCGCAACCGACTACTGGCAACCACCGGCTTCGCCGCCTCTCGGCGTATGCTTTGGCCGTGGGCAGCGCTGTCAACCTGGAGAGCTGCCGTACGTCTCACCCGGCATGGCGAGGTCGTTCCCGCTTCCGGAGTCGCGAGGCGAGATGGACGAGACGGAGCTGATCGCCCGTGCCCAACGGGGCGAGGTGGCGGCCGCGGCCGAGCTGTTGGAGCGACACGACCTGCTCGTACACCGCGTGTGTCGGCGGTTGCTGCCGGCCGGTGAGGACGTCGAAGCGGCGGCCCAGGAGACGCTGGTGCGTGCGCTGCGGAGCCTGCCGCGGTTCGCAGGCAGCGGCAGCTTCGCAGGGTGGTTGGCGGCGATCGCCACCAACTACTGTCGCGACCGGCTGCGGCGCCGCCGGCGGGTGCCGTTCCAGTCGCTCGAGGCCGTGGCCGGGGACGCTCCGGACCCGCTGGCGGTGATCCCGGCCGAAGCACCAAGCCCCGAGCGGGCGACGATGGCCCGGCAAGCGGTGGCACGGCTGCACCGCGAGCTCGCCGCCCTGCCGCAGCGCCAGAAGGAGGTCTTCTCGCTGCGCTTTTTCTCGGGCCTGGACCTCGAGGGGATCGCTCACGCCCTGGGGGTCGACGTGGGGACCGTCAAGACCCACCTGCACCGCGCTGTGCACCGGGTGCGCGCCGCCGTCGAGGAGGCCATGCCATGAGCGTTCGACATCTCGCAGACGACGAGCTGGATCTCGTGCTGGGCGGCGAGCCGCTCGCGGCCGAACGGGAGGCCCACCTGCGCGACTGCATTGTCTGCCGGCGCCGGCGTGACGCCTTCCTCGGCGTGGTGGCCGAAGCACGGGCCGAGGATCCCGACGAAGCGACGCGGGCCCGGGTGCGGGAGGCGGCGCTGGCGGCTTGGCAGAGCCGTCCGGTCGTGCACTGGTGGCGGTGGGCAGCGGCCGCGGTGGCGGTCGCGGTGCTGGGGCTTGTGCCGCTGCTGCACAACCGCACGGTGCCGCTGCAGATCATCGATACCGAGGCGGTGATGGCCGAGGTCGACGCGGCGCTGGCACGCGACCCGCTGGCCGCTTTCGCCTCCGAGGACGTGGTGGACGAGATCGTGCCGGTGGGGGAAAGCACCGGGGAAGGGAGCGCCTCATGAGCAGGTGGACGACAGTGTGGGTGGTGGTGGGCGCCCTCGGGCTGCTCGCGACGGGTGTGCAGGCGGAGGGACCGCGGCTGCCCCCGGGGAAGTGGTGGGAGCGGCCGAGAGTCGCCCAAGAGCTCGGGCTGAACGCCGAGCAGCAGCAGCAGCTCGAGGCGGTGAGCCTCGAGAGCGCACGGGTGATGATCGACCTCAAGGCGGCGGTGGAGAACGCCGAGCTCGACCTCAGGGTTGCCGGCGACGCCGACACCTTCGACCCGCAGGCCGCGCGCGCGGCGTTCGCGGCGTTGCAGCAGGCCCGCATGCGCCTCGAGAGCGAGCGTTTCGAGCTGCTGCTCAAGGTGCGGCAAGTGCTCACGCGCGAGCAGTGGGTGCGGTTGCGGGGGATGACCAAGGAGGTGCTGCGCGAACGGCACCAGGAGCGGCGGCAGGAAGGCGCGCAGCCGCTGCCGAACCGGCCGATGCGGCGCCGCTTCTGACCGCGGCAACCTCGAGAGGATGGAGCCCACCAAGAAAGAGCTTCTGGGCATGCTGACGGTGGCCCCGAGCGGCGGTGTCCGGGCGCCGATGCCGTTCGATGATCTGGGCGAGATGGTGGAGGCCATCCAACCGCTCATCCCCGCATTTGCGGTGCCGGGCCTGCTGCCGCCGCCGATGATCTCCACGTTCTCGCCCTCGGGTAGGTGCGCGATGTCGGCGTAGGTCGCCATCCGCGAGGGCTCGGTGGCCATGCTCCAATTGATCTCGAGCGTTTCGGTCCGGCTTGCCTGGACGGGCGGACGCACGTCGAGGTGGGTGCCGAGCGGACCTCAGCTTCCGACTGCCTGGCGGAGCAGGTGGATCGCCTCCTCACGCCGGGCGAAGCTGCCGACCTTGCCCTGCACGAGCCGCCCGCTGCCCCCGCCTTTGCCGTCGAAAACGCCCAGCACCTGTTTGCCGCGCGCCGGCACCTCGCGCGGGCCGCGCCCCCCGGCCGCCCGCACCAGCAGGTGCGTTTCGCCGCGCGAGGCGGTGAGCAGGACCACCTTGGCGGGCGCCGCAGCGACCACGGCGCGGGCCAGCTTTTGCAGGAAGGCGCCGTCGACCCCGTCGAAGTGCGCCTCGACGACGCGCTCCGGCACGGTGGCGAGCGCCGAGGCGCGGGTTTCGGCGGCCTCCTCCTCGAGCTGCCGCACCCGACGTTGCGAGCCCTGAAGCTGCTCGAGCTTCAGGCGAACGATGGCGACGAGCTCATCGTCACCGGTGTCGAGCACCGCCCGAAGGGCGGCGTTGCGTGCCTCATGAGTACCGAGCCGCCGGCGCAGCCGGCCGCCAGCGACGAAAAAGACCCGTGTGCCGCCACGCATCGCTTCGGTGGCCACGAGCTTGAGGCCCTCGATCTCAGCCGTGCAGCGCACGTGGGTGCCGCCGCAGGTGTTGAGGTCGAGCCCCTCGATCTCGATGAGACGCAGGTCGCCGCTGAACCCCTCCGGCAGCAGGCGCGAGCGGACGGGGAGCAGCGCTGCCTCCTCCGGTGAGACCCGCCGGGCCCGCACCGGCCGTGCGGCGCGGATCTCGGCGGCCACGGCGTCTTCGAGAGCGTCGAGCTGGTCCCGGGAGAGCGTCGGCACGTCGAGCTCCACGTCGGAGAGCGCTGGCCCGAGGTGGAAGGCGGTGGTGCGCCACCCGAAGCGGCCGAGCGCGATCGCGGTGAGCAGGTGCTGACCGGTGTGCTGCTGCATGTGGTCGAAGCGCCGCGCCCAGTCCACGCTCACCCTCGTCGGCCCGGGTGCCACCGGGCGTTCGAGGAGGTGCCTGACGGCTCCCTCGTGTGTGCGCACGTCGACGACGTGAGCCTCTCCGAGCCGTCCGTGATCGGCCGGTTGCCCGCCACCCTCGGGGTAGAGCACCGTGTCCTCGAGCACCGCCCAGGGTTGGCCGGCCATCTCGCCGACCTCCACGACCACCGTGTCGAGCTCGGTCAGGTACGGCTCACGCTCGTAGGCAGGCATCCCGCGCATACCAGCATGGTACGTCATCCACCGCACCGGGCCCGGTCGCCAGGCTCACCGCTGCCGAGGTGGCGCCGGCCTCGGCGCCGCACGTCCTGCAATGACCTCGACAACGCGTGTGGTGGAACGCATCCGCACGGCGCACGTGCTGCTGTGCTGGCTGGCGTTGCTGCTGGTGCGCGTCTGTGAGGTCCGCTGCGGCCGGACCTGGCGGCAGATTCATCAGGAGATGGATCGCTTGCAGCGCGGCGAGTTCGAGGGGCCGGCCGCTTCGCGCAGCGCACGGAGCTGACGCCGCTGCAGGCGAACACCCTGAAGATGCACGAGATCGCACCGCCACCGCGTTTCCAGATGATCGAGCCGGTGGCCCCTGAGGCCGCCCGTGTCGCGTCGTAGCGACCGTCCGAGTATCGCTCGGACCCCGAAATCCGTAGTCACACGCGCGAGTCACGCCCAATGGGTCGATTCGTCAATGACCACCGCATTCTTCGCCCGTCCGCGTCGGGCTACCCGTGTGGAAGCCGGGCCAGAGTCGGTCTCGGTATGGGACGACAGTCGCGCAGTCGCTCTGCCGCCCGGGGTTCGGCCGCTGCCGACGCGTCATGCGGCGCGGGCGATGCTGGCCACGCTCGGGAACACGCGGCTGGACGCGCTCACGTCGGGGCAGCTCGCGCGCTGGGGGCACCTCGGACAGGTCCAGCGCTGGTGGGAGCCGCGAATGTCCACCTCCTCACTCTCCGGTTGGCCTGCCTCTGCGCGACTACGTCAGTTGATGGTATGCGTGGCGCCCCCCAGCCTGCCAGAAGGCACGATCTGATGGCCTCAAACTCGAAACACTACGCTCATCGGCCCCCTCCCTCGATGTGATTCGTAGGTGACTCGGCCGTAGTAGACGAAAGGCGCAGCCTTCCCCGCCGCCAGCTTGGCGTCGCGCACGAACAAGTGAATCGCGATGCCACGGCGCTCGTGCTCGATGATCTCTATGCCACGCTTGCTCTCGGGTGTTGTCTGGTTCTGGCTCTGCCAGTGGAAATGGTGCTCGTCGATCCAGTGGTCGGGGTACTTGTGCGCCGGATCCTTGCCTTGCTTGTTGAGCGTGACCAGCAACACGTGCGCCTTCTTGTCGTTCAGGGTGACGTGCCCGACGTTCCAGTTGCCCGGGTTGTACGCCTCACCGAAGAGCGCGGGAATCTCCTCGCGCTGGAACGAGCTGCCGACGGCGAGATCCAGTGGATCGATGACGCCGCGCAGGCACGCGAGCGTGCGCATCTCGTCCGTAGCAGGCAGGTCCTCGTAGTCCGGGTTGTTGGCTTTCAAGATGTAGCGCCCGTCGCGGGTCTCGGTCACCAGCCGCAGCAGATACTGGTGGTCGCCCGCTTCGTCCTGCCGCTCGATTGCGACGACGTTGCCGGTGATGGAGCCCGCAGGCGTCGGGCTGATCAGCTCCAGCAAGAGGTAGTCGCCGTCGCGCACGGGGTTCTTGCCTCCGTCCATCGAGTTGCCGGTCGCGCGGGCAATGAAGTGACGGCCCGGGTCCAACGGACCGTAAGAGGCAGGCAGGCTGCGATGCTCTTCGGCATCGGTGTGGCCGGCCCTGAAGTGACCGCAGGCAATTCTGAGGTTCGGGAAATACGGCAGTTCGACAGCGGCTAGCGGCCCGCCCGGGAACGGAACGATGTTGCTGGTTCCGTCTTGCGGCTCCAGCCGCTGTTCGTAGCTTGCCAGACGGTAGTCGACCAGTTCCTGCAGCATCGCCGTCAAGGTGGGCACTATTTGCTCGCGGACCTGCTGTGCGAGCGTGAAGCTTGTCCCTTCCAGCTTGAAGAAGCTCTTGGCATCCCGGGCTCGGTTCCCTCCGATCCACGCCTTGACCGGGTTGTCGCGCCAGTAACGCACCCAGGCAGGGTCGGTCGCCCCGGACGTGCGTATCGAGTCCGGCAGATCGACAAGCAAGGGCGGCCGGCGCTCCAGCACGACGCGCGAGCGTTGCGCCAAGATGTCCAGCGCTACCGGTTGCGTCAGGCCGCCAAGCTCCAGTAGCGCCTCCAGCAGCACCATCTTGAAGCTCTTGGTCATCGCGGTGACCTCGACCTCGCGCAGCATGGCTTCGAACTCGCGCACCGCGGTCGCCTCCAGCTCGGTTAGGTCGCCCATTCGATCGACCAACGTGAACCATTGCCCGACCTGCTGGCGCATGGCCGTAATGCTGCTGCCGGAGCGGTAGAACTCGCTGAGGGTCGGTCGTCGGCCGAGAGCATCGCGCAACGCCTCGTAGTCCTTCTGTGGCCCGCTGCTGTCCAACGACTCGAGAAAATCGATGATCGCTAGCTCGTAGTTGACGTAGCAACCCGCGGGTAGGGTGAGTGCGTTCTTCCGGGCCATGCGCGCGAACCCGGCCAGCGCCGCGTAGGTGGACCCGACGCCGAACAGAGCCTGCGGTTTCTGCAGGAAGCCGCGGTGGTTGCCGATGAAATCGAGAACGACCAGATGGTCCTTGCCCTCGCTTCGCCGCAGGCCCCGACCCAGTTGCTGCAGGAAGAGGATCTTGGATTCGGTCGGGCGCAGCATCATCACGGTGTCGATGCTCGGGAGGTCGACGCCTTCGTTGAAGAGGTCGACCGAGAACACGACCTGCAGCGCGCCGTTTTGTAGTGCCTCTAATGCCTGGGCACGCCCGAGTGCAGAACCCGAATACACGGCCGCGGCCGCCACGCCCGCACGCACGAATTGCTCGGCCATGTAATCAGCGTGGCGTGTCGAGACACAGAACGCCAGCGTGCGACGCTGTGCTTTGCTGCGCCACTCCCGCAGCGCGTGCCGCGCGCGCGCCAGCGTCGCCAGCTTGTTGGACAACTGCTCGGGGTCGAAGCGCCCGTTGCGCCATGGCACCTCGCGATAGTCCACCGATTCGTCGTGAATGCCGTAATAGTGAAACGGCGCCAGCAGCCCGGCTTCGACGCCGGCGAACAGGTGACAGCTGTAGACCAAGTTGTCGTCGCACAGCGAGAGGATGTCCGACTGGTCCGTCCGATCGGGCGTGGCTGTCAGCCCCAGCAGGAACTGAAGGAGCGAAATGCGCCAACAGCCGCCGATAGGTGGCTGCTGCCGCATGGTGGAATTCATCGATGACGATGTAGTCGAAGTGCTGCGGCCCGAACCGCTCCAGGTGCTCGGCCTTGGCCAGCGTCTGCACCGAGGCGCACAAGACATCGACGTCGGCATCACGGCTGCGCCCCGTGTAGTAGCCAACGCGCTTGCCGGCCAGGATGCGGACGAAGGTCGCCGCAGCCTGGGCGAGGATCTCCTCCCGATGCGCGACGAACAGAATGCGTCGGGCACCGACGGCTGCGACATCGAAGGCCGATAGCCAGGTCTTGCCAAGGCCCGTGGCCAGCACGACGAGGCCGCGCCGGTAACCGGCGCCGCGCGTGGCAGCCAGCGCGTCGAGTGCTTCGCGCTGGACGTGAGTGGGCTCGGGCGGCGGATCCAGTTCGTGGCTGCCCGGCGCGACCGCGCGCGATGGCGGCTGGCGCCGGCGTTCGTAGCCTTCGATCCAGGCGTCGGACAGCGGCACCGTGTTCGGGTGCGCAAACAGCACCTCGAAGCGCTCGCGCGCCTCGAGGAAGCCCGGATTGTCGGGGTAGACCACCCGATAGTTCCATTCGAGCCCTTCCTGCAAGGCCTGGCGACTGATGTTGCTCGAGCCGATGAACGCGGCGCCAGCGACAAGCTCGCGCCCATCGAGCTTGGCGAAGATGTATGCCTTGAGGTGGAAGCTGCCCTGCTGCGTGCTGTAGACACGCACCTCCGCACCCCGCTCCTGCAAGAGCAGCAGCAGGCGCAGCGCCTCGGGGTCGGTAATGTCGAGGTAGTCGCTGGTGAGCACGCGCACCTGTCGGGGGTGGCCGACCGATGCCTCGGCACCGATCATGGCCTCCAGGTCGGGCAGCAGCAGTCGCAGACCCGTCGTTTTGACGAACGCAACAGCAAGGTCCGCCTGCGTCGCCCAGGCAAATGCCTCCGACAGGTGCGGCAGGAAATGGTCTTCGCCGCCCGTGACCAGCCGCCGCGGCGTGTTCGCCTTGCGCGTCGCGAGCACGTTGATCCATGTGTCGTTGCGGCCCGGGCGCCGATCGTCGGAAAGCCAGACCTCGATTTCCCGCACATCGGCGAGCTCGCCGAACCACTGGCGCAGCAGCGCTTCATCGGCGTCGGTGAATCGGCGCGCGCCGTCGCTGCGCTCGCCGCGACCGTGCTTGAAGCTCGCATAGAACGTGCCGCCCGGGCGCAACGCGCGCCACAGCCGTGACAGGGTGCCGGGCATCTGATCCACCGGCACGTGCAGCAGGCTTGCGCAGCACCAGATGCCGTCGAACTGCGCAACCTCGTCGACGTCCTCGAGGCGCCGCACAGCAACCTCGAACCCACAGTGGTCACTGGCCAGGCGCGCGAGTTCGGCGGAGGCATCGAACGCATCGACCCTGAAGCCGGCCTGTGTGAAGGCCCTGGCATCCCGCCCCGAGCCGCAACCCGCGTCGAGGATGCGCGCACCCGGCACTAGTCTTGAAAGAAAGCGTTCGTGCAACGGGCCCATGTTCACGCCGACGGTGGAGCCGAAGAACTCGGCTGCAAGGCGCTCGTAGTACGCGTGCGTGTCGTCCATCGCCGGCAGTTGGGCGGCAGTTGCCTCTCGGCGGACAGAATACCAAGTGCGCGGTCGGAAACATCCGAGGCTCGAGCCCTGGACCATCGCAACTGGCCCGGCCTGGGCCACCCGATCTCCTCGGTCCAACGGCTAGAGCCGCGAACGAGGTCTTGCTCGCAGCCAGCGCAGACCTACTCTTCAGCGAAGCGCCTTGCGGCAGGCTTTCTCGAACACTGCCCGAACGAAGTAGGCTTCGGCGCCGCACGTCCTGCAATGACCTCGACAACGCGGGTCGTGGAACGCACCCGCTGGCCTCGCGTCGTTGCCCCCTCGATTCCCGCTCTCCGCAGCTCGAGGCCTGGCCAGGTCCGTGGACCTCCGTGCCGCGGCCGACTCGCGGGCTTGCTACATCTCCGCCGGCACGGGAATGCCGAGCAGTGACTCGAGGATGTCGCCGATCTCCGCCGCAAAGAGACGGAAAACGGCGCGGCGGAGGGAGCGCGTCTGCTCGTCAGGGGCGTGCAGCACCGGGTTGTCGTGATAGAGCTTGTGGAAGAGCTGCGCGAGGTCGTGGGCGTGCGAGGCGACGAGCGAGAACTCGAGCGAAGCGACGGCTTTGGCCACCATCTCGCGGGTGCGGGCGCAGCCCAGTACCAGGTCCCACAGGCCGTCCGGCAGCTCGGCCCCGCGCACCGCCTCGGTGTCGCCCTCGACGCTGCCGGCCAAGCCCTTTTCGCCGAGCTTGTCGAAGATCTTGCGGGCCCGTACGGCGGAGTACTGGAGGTACGGTCCGGTGTCGCCCTCGAACGCGAGCGCGTCGTCGAAGTCGAACGCCAGAACGCGGGTACGGCTCTGGCGTGCCATCTGGTACCGGAGTGCCCCGACGGCAATGGCGCGGGCTCGCAGCGCCAGGTCGGCGGTGTCGATGCTCTCGCCGGCACGGGCCGCGATCGCCTTGCCGGCTTCCCCAACGAGCGTCGCGAGCAAGGCGTCGGCCTCGACCCCGATCCCACGGCGGCCGGACATCTCGATGAATGGCTTGCGCAGGTCCTCGTCGGACAGGCCGAAGGTGAGGCCCTGCGTCGACTCGAGCCGGCGCACCGCTTTGGGGGTGAGCGCGACCATCTCGTACGCGAAGTGGATCGAGGCCTCGGCTGCCTCCGGGTAGCCGAGGACGCGGATCGCCTCCTTGACGACCTTCTGCGGGTACGACTGGCGCACGTCGATGACGTTGAATACGCGCGCCCCGCCGCCGAACGGCGCACCGGCCGGGCGTTCGGCGGGGTTCGAGGTGGTGCGCTCGAGCTCGCGGCCACCGTGCCCGTAGCGGACCTCGGCGGCGGGCCCGTCGTGGGCGAAGCGCGCGAAGGGGCGGTAGCCGAAATCGTGGGGCGTACCGTCGGGGTCGCGCAGCAAGCCGAGCTTCCAGAGCTGGTACGCGATGTCCTTGCCGGTGTAGGTGACGATACCGTTGGAGCGCACCAGGATCTTATCGGCGTCCTCCATGCCGGCGAACTCGGGTGAGTCGGCGAGCGACATGACCCAGCACCCGGCGTTTTTGCCCTCGCGCTCGAGGCGGACGGCGCCGGAAGCCCGCAGCAGCTCGAACGCCCGCTTCCAGAAGCCGCGGCCGAGGATGTCCGACTCGTGCGGGAGCAGGTCGTACGCCACGCCGAGGCGGCCCATGGTGATGAGGTGGCAGCGGAGGTTGGCCTCGGCGACGGCAGCCGCGACCCGGGCGATGGCGCCCCCGCCCGCCCGGTCGAGAGTCGAGAGTCGAGAGTCGAGAGTGTCCCCGTCCGCGAGGAGCGAGAAAACCGCATCGGCGAGCGTAAGGTCGGGGGGAAAGCCGGCCTCCACGGCGTGCAGCACCTCGGCGCGGTGAGCGGCGAACACCTCGTCAACGTCGTAACGGTGCGTGACGCGGGGGTAGAGGTCCCAGCACAGATCGTCGAAGTCGGGCTCGCCCAACACGTCCGAGACCAACGTGCCGGCCTTCTCCCGCGCCGCGAACGCTGCGAGCACGCGCGCGCGCAGCGGGCCGTGGCCGCTCTCGACCTCGTGCCAGACGCGGCCCGCGACCGTGGCCAGCTCCTCTTCCGGCAGGAAGAGGAAGCCGACGACGACGTCGGCCACCTGGACACCGGTGTCGTCGACGTAGTTCTGCACCTCGGTGCGGTGACCGAGCCGGCGCAGGCAGCGCACCAGCACGTCCCCCAGCACGGCGTTGCGCAGATGACCGATGTGTGCGGCCTTGTTGGGGTTGATGTTGGTGTGCTCGACGACGACCTTGCCGGGCTCGGCCGCGGCGGTGGCGGGCGCGGTCAGCGCGTGAGCGAGGAAAGCTCCGCGCCGGAGGCGAAAGTTGCAAAACCCGGGACCCTCGACCCGGGTCTCGGGCGCCAGCATCGCCAGCGGGCTTTCCGGCGGCGCTGTCTGTACGGCGGTTGCGATGCGGGCGGTGATCTCCTCGGCGATCGCTCGCGGCGGGCGTTTGAGCGCCTTGGCTAGCGGCAGCGCGCCGGCCCAGGCGATGTCGCCGAGCTCGCGCCGTGGTGGTGTCTCGAGCACCACCTTCGGCTCCTCCACGCCCAGCTCTCCGAGCGCGGCGACGATGACCTCCGAGAGCGACTGGCGAACCGCGTCGAGCATGGGTCCTCCGCAGCGGGGAATTCTAACCTCGTATCGCCCGTCTTCTGGACCGATGAGGGTCGGTAGGAGGTTTCGAGGGTGAGCATGCATCGTGAGCTGTTCGCGCCGTTGCGGCTGCGGGGGGTGACGATCCCCAACCGTGTCTTCGTGTCGCCGATGTGCCAGTACTCAGCGGTGGACGGGGTGCCGAACGAGTGGCACTTCGTCCACCTGGGCAGCCGAGCCGTGGGCGGTGCCGGGCTGGTCATCGCCGAGGCCACGGCAGTGACGCCCGAGGGCCGTATCACACCCGGTGACTGCGGGCTTTGGGATGACGCCCAAATCGAGCCCTGGCGGCGGATCGCTGCGTTCGTGGCGGCGCACGGCGCGGTGCCGGCAATTCAACTCGGGCACGCCGGGCGCAAGGCGTCGTGCCAGGTGCCGTGGATGGGCGGTGAGCCGCTGCCCGCAGACCAGGGTGCGTGGCAGACGGTGGCGCCGTCGGCGTTGCCGTTCGCCGAGACCGACCCCGTCCCGCGCCAGCTCTCCGAGGCCGAGGTGGAGGCGCTGCCCGAGGTGTTCGCGGCCGCGGCGCGCCGGGCGGTCGCAGCCGGCTTCGTGGCGGTCGAGCTGCACCTGGCCCACGGCTACCTCTTGCACCAGTTCCTTTCGCCGATCTCCAACCAGCGACGCGATCGCTGGGGTGGGAGCCTCGAGGGCCGCATGCGGCTGCCGCTCGCGGTGGTGCGTGCGGTCCGGGCGGCGTTGGGCGACGAGCGGCTGCTTTTCGTCCGCGTGTCCTCCACGGACTGGGTCGAGGGTGGGTGGGATCTCGAGCAGACGGTCAGCCTCGCCAAGGAGCTCAAGGTTTTCGGAGTGGATCTGGTGGACTGCTCGGCCGGCGGCATGGTGCCCAAGGCGCCGATGCGCACCGGGCCTGGGTTCATGACTCCATTCGCCACCGTGGTGAGGTGTGAGGTGGGGATCCCGACCGCGACCGTGGGGTTCATCACCCAGCCGGCGCAAGCCGAGCAGATCGTCGCCACCGGTCTCGCCGATGCGGTGCTGCTGGGCCGCGAGCTGCTGCGCAACCCGTACTGGCCGCTGCACGCGGCCCGCGAGCTGGGCGTCGACGTCCGCTGGCCGGACCAGTACCTTCGCGCGAAAAGATAGTCGCTGGTTGCTGGTGCCCCGCCCGCCCGGGGCAACTGCTGCTACAGCGCCTTGCGTGGTGGGATGACGGCGTTGGCGACGAGCAGGCCGGTGAGGGTGCCGATCAGCAGCGCCACGAACACCTCCCGCCACCCGCCGCCGAAGAAGATCGCCGAGGTGCCGGCGGCGACACCCCAGCACACGGTGGTGAGGGCGTTGCCGTAGCGGGGCGGCTGGTCGACGGTGCGCTGCACGGCATCGAGCGCCCGGTCGATCGGTAGCCGGGCACGTGCCACCTGCTCGGCGATGGCGTCCAGGCGTGCCAGCTTTTCGAGGTTGACCTCGCCGGGATCGACACGCATGAGGTGCGCCTGCGTGTCGGGCGACTCGCCGAACGAGGCGTGGAGCGAGGTCGGAAGGGCGAAAAACTGCGCCTGAATGCCGAGCCGCTCGGCCGTGGTCGAAAGCGCGGACTCCAGCCGGTGGGCGGGCGTGCCGTAGCGATGGAGCGCCCGTGCCAGTGTGAGCAGAAACGCTACGGCCTGGTCGTGCACGTACATGGCGCGATTCTACCCAGCATGTACAATCGATAGGAGGTGCAGGTGGGCAAGGACCAAGACCCGGAACTGAGCGAGTCGAAAGGCGGCCTCTGCGATCAGGCGCTGCTCGAAACCCTGCTCGTGCGGCTCGGGATCGGGCTGATCCGCACCGATCCTCGTGGCCAGGTGGAGTACCTCAGCCCGCTGGCCGAGAAGCTCACTGGGTGGGGTACCACCGAGGCGCGCGGACGCAAGATCGAGCGCGTGTACCAGGTGACGCCGTCGACATCCGAGCGCCATCTCCCCTCGTCGTCGGCCGAGGGTCTCGAGGAAGCGATGCTGGTCTCGCGGACGGGGCAGCGCTACCCGATCGCCCAAACGATCGTCCCGAGGCGCAACGAAGAGGGGCAGATCAGAGCGCTGATCATCGCCTTCCAGGACATCTCGCGGCGCAAGCTGGCCGACCTCCAGCTCACCCGTCAGGCCACTCATGACGGGCTCACCGGGCTGCTCAACCGAGAGGCGTTCGCGGCCTCGGTCGACGGTGCGTTCAAATCGATGCGGAGCAAGGGCCAGCCCTTCGCCGTCTGCCAGATCGATCTCGATCAGTTCAACCTCGTCAACAATACCTGTGGTCACACCGCCGGCGACACGCTGCTGCAGTGGGTCGCCTCGCTGCTGCGCGAGGAGGTGCGGGAGACCGACGTGTTGGCCCGGCTGGCCGGCGACGTGTTCGGGCTGGTGCTCGGGGACGCGCCGGTCGACGAGGCGCGCCGCGTGGTCGAGTCCGTTTACGAGCGGCTGCAGCACTTCCAGTTCACGTGGGCGGACAAAACCTTCTCGATCGGGGCCTCGATCGGTCTGGTGCCGGTGGAGAGCGGCGATTGGTCGGTCAATGACGTGCTCCGTGCCGCCGATCATGCCTGTGCCATGGCCAAAAAAGGGGGGCGCAACCAGATCCACATCTCCACCCTCGAGGACGAGGAGATCACGGTCCGGCGCGAGGACGAGGAGTGGGTGGCGCGCATCCGCAAGAACCTCCAGGAGGGCGGCGTGACGCTGTTCGCGCAGCCGATCCTGCCGCTCTCCCACGACGAGGGCGGCCAGCTCCACTTCGAGGTGCTGCTGCGCATGACCGGCGACGACGGCCTGCTGCGCTCGGCGGGGCGGGTGATCCGGGCCACCGAGCGCTACGGGCTCATGGCCTCGATCGACCGCTGGGTGGTGCGTCACACGCTCGAGACGCTGCGGGCGCAGCCGAGCGAGGTACTGGACCGGGTGCAGCTCTGCTCGATCAACCTCTCCGGCGGCTCGCTCCACGACCGAACGCTGCTCGAGTACGTGCAGCAGCAGCTCGCTGCCGCCCGCATCCCGCCGCGGCTGCTGTGCTTCGAGATCACCGAGACGGCCGCCGTCGACAACCTCGAGCAGGCGCGCTGGTTCATCGGCGAGCTTTCGGCCATCGGCTGCCGCTTCGCGCTCGACGACTTCGGCTCCGGGCTGGCGTCGTACGGCTACATCAAGGACCTGCCGGTAGACTTCCTCAAGATCTCCGGGGAGTTCGTGGAGAACATAGCCTCCTCGCCGCTCGACCGGGCGCTCGTGGAGTCGATCAACCAGATCGGCAAGGTCCTGGGGATCGCCACGGTGGCCGAGGCGGTGTCGAGCCAGGCGGCGCTCGAGGCGGTGCTCACGATCGGCGTCGACTACGCCCAGGGCCTCTGGGTCGGTCCGCCGCGTCCCCTCGCCGAGGTCCTCGCCCCCCAGGCCCAGTGATCGGTGCCCGATGTACGGAGGGCCTGCCCGGCACCTTCCCTCTGATCATCGATCACCGACCACCGATCACCGGGAGGGTGGGTGGCGGAGCCCGGGGTACGGCGTGCGCAACCGCCAGATCGCCCACATCGCGACGGCGACGTGAGCTGTCATCTCCTCGGTCTGGCCCTGGACGAAGGTGATGCCCGTGAACGCCGCCCACAGGATGGCGGGGTAGAGCAGGACGGGAACGAGGATCGAGTTGACGACGATCGACCTCTCGCGCAGCGCCGCCCGCATCTCGCGCGCCCAGAGAACCCGGATCTGCCTCGCGAGGCTCATGCGCGGCCATGGTAGCGCGACCGGACGGCAGCATGGTGTAAGCTTGATGACGCAGAAGCGAGGGTCAACCGGGGTGAGTCGGGGCGTTGTGAACGTGTGGCGGACGGTAGCAGCGAGCGTCGCGTTCGGGGGTGCATACGCCGTCGCGGCACTGGCGCGGTGTCCGCTCCCGGGCGCGCTCAGCGGCCACCTCCCCGTGTGGTTTCCAACCGGGATAGCGCTGGGCGGGCTGCTGTTGGTCGGTCCGTGGGCGGCTGTAGCCGTCGGCGTGGCGGTGGTGGCGGTGGTCATGCTGCACGGAGTCGGGATCGGCGACGGGCTGGCGATGGCCGTTGTTGTCACGGCGCAGGCGTTGGCTGGCTGGTGGCTCCTGACTCGGCCCTGCGGTTTTGACCGGCGGCTGGCACGAGTTCGGGACGTGGTGGTGCTGGTCGGCCTGGGGGCCGGTATCGGTACCCTGTTGAACCCCACCTTCGGCGCAGCGTTGTTCTCAGGCCGGCACGGACTGGGCTGGCCGGACGGGCTCGACCTGTGGCGGAGCTGGTGGCTGGCCGACTCGCTCGGCGTGCTGCTGGTGACGCCCCTGATCCTGGCCTGGGGAACCCGGCCGGTCAGGCCGTGGCGGCGCCGAGAGTGGGTGGACGTGGGCTTGACGGTCGCGTTGCTGGTCGGCTGCGGCGTTTCAGTGTTCGTGCTGGAGAGCGCCAGCATCTATCTCATGGCACCACCCCTCGTCCTGGCGGCGCTGCGTTTGGGGCAGCGCGGCACCACCGCGGCGAGCTTCGCGGTGGCGCTGTGGACGATGGCTGCGACCTCCTGGAAGCAGGGGCCGTTCGGGGTGCAAAGCGGCATGACTCTGGTCGTCGACCTCCAGGCGTTTCTGGTCGTCATGAGCCTCATGGCCATCCTGCTCTCGGCGAGCATCGCCGAGCGCGAGAGCACGCGGGCGGCGTTGCTCGAAGGGGACGAGCGCTTCCGTGTCCTGGCCGAGAGCTCGCCCGACGTGATCATGCGCTTCGACCGAGCGTACCGGCACTCGTACGTCAACCCGGCGGTCGAGGGACAGACCGGTATTCCGGCCCGCGCGTTTCTCGGCAAGACCCATCGCGAGCTGGGGTTTCCCGAACACCTCGCGGAGGTCTGGGAGGACGCCATCGAGGCGGTGTTCCGGACTGGGCTGAGCCACCGCCGCGAGTTCCAGCTCCCCTCCGGAACCTGGATTGACTGGATGCTCGCCCCCGAGCTGGGTGACGACGGCCGCGTCACCTTCGTCTCCACCGTGGCCCGCGACATCACGCAGCGCAAGCAAGCCGAGGTGGGGCTCGAGCGCCAGGTGGCGCAGCGTACGGCCGAGCTCGAGCAGGCGAACCTCGCCTTGCGCCAGGAGTTCGCCTACCACGAGGCGGCGAGGGAGGCGCTGCAGCGCTCCGAGGAGCGATACCGCCGACTGGTCGAAACCTCGCCCGACGCCATCTTCATGGCCGACATGAGCGGCCGCTTCCTGGCCGCCAACCTCCAGGCCGCCCGCATGCACGGCTTCGAGTCGGCGGAGGACTTGGTCTCGGGGGTCCGGCTGGGTCAGGATCTGGTGGCGCCGGGCAGTCGGGGACGGGTGCGGCAGGCGTTCGCCCGGCTGCTGCGCGACGGTCTGGTGCAGGGGGTGCGGCTGACGCTGCTGCGCCGCGACGGGACGGCGTTCGAGGCCGAGGTGAGCGCGTCGCTGCTGGGGACCGGCGAGGGCAGGCCGTTCGCGTTCATGGGGGTGACTCGCGACGTGAGCGAGCGGGTGCACGCCGAGGAGCACTTGCGTGAGTCCCAGAAGATGCGGGCGGTCGGCCAGCTCGCCGGGGGCATCGCCCACGACTTCAACAACCTCCTGCAGGCGCTCCTGGGAGGGATCGAGGCGCTCCGCCAGCGGGGGAGCGACGAGGCGGTGCGCTCGAGACTGGTCGAGGAGATGGCAGCGGACGTCCAGCGTGGGGCGGCGCTGACCCGCCAGCTCTTGCTGTTCGTGCGGCAGGAGGTGACGCACATGCAGCGGCTCGATCTCGGGCAGGTGACGGTCGGGGCGGCGAGGCTGCTGCGACGCCTGCTGCAGGAGAACATCGAGCTCGTGGTCTCGAGTCCCGACGAGCCGCTACCGGTGGAGGCCGACCGCAGTCAGCTCGAGCAGGTCCTCCTCAACCTCACGCTCAACGCGGCTGCGGCGGTCCAGGAGGTGGGCCGGATCGGTATTCGCACAGGCAGCCTGGGGGTCGACCAGGTCTTTGTCGAGGTCAGCGACGACGGGATGGGGATCCCCCGTGAGCTGCGCACCCGGATCTTCGAGCCGTTTTTCACCACCAAGGAGGGCGGCAAGGGCACGGGGCTCGGGCTGGCGGTGGTGAAGTCGATCGCGGCCCATCACGGCGGCCACGTGGAGGTGCAAAGCGTGGTCGGAGAGGGGAGCACGTTCCGCGTAGTCTTGCCACGCCGACTCGGGTCCGGAGAACAGGAGGCGGTGATGGCCGAGACCGCCCGGTTGCCCGGCGCCGAGCAGCACACAGGCTGGGTGCTGCTGGTCGAAGACGAGCCTTCGGCCCGCGAGGGGCTGACCGCGATGCTGGAGATGATCGGCTATCAGGCGGTCGCGGTTGGGAGCGGCGAGGAGGCGCTGGCCCTCCCGCTCGGGGTGTCGTTCGATCTCCTGCTGACCGACCTGTTGCTTCCTGGTATGCACGGCGGCGAGCTCATCCGTAAGGCCCGCGAGCGGTGGCCGGGGATCCGTGTGCTCGTGATGTCCGGCTACGCAGAGGACGAGGCGGTACGCCGAGGGGTCCTCGACGGTTCGGTGCGTTTTCTCCAGAAGCCGTTCGGCGCGGCGGTTCTCGAGCGCGAGCTGTGCGCCGCCCACGGTCACCCCGTCATTGCTGACGACGCTATCGTCCACGGGTAGGACCACCCGTCCCACTACCTGGTGGAGAGTCGAGAGTCGCAGGTCAACGGTCAGAAGCTGAGCGCCGGGAGCTCGCTGGTCGCTCCCGCGGCCCGGGCCGCACCGTCTCCTCGGCACCGCCCGGCGGTCCTCGCCACCCTCGTGCCGGTGGCGACCCCGAGCGCACCGGTTCGCCGCGCAACCGAAAGGGATGGCGAGCGAAGCGAGTCGGGTGAGAGGCGAGAACGGGTGCCGACTTCCCCGACCCCGACCACGTGCACGACCGCGTCGAGACCTCAAGTGGGCGGGGGAGGACGATCGGCTCCCGATCGGATGGGCGAGGGTGAACCTCCGCGTCGCCTCCCACGTAGGAGGGGCGAAACGGTCGCGGCTGGATGCGGCGTCCGGAGGAAGGCATGACGCGGAAGAGCAAGATCATCGTTGGAGTTGTCGTCGCCGTCGTGGTCATCGCTGTGGGCGCAGCGAGCGTCAAGAGCCGGCAGGCGAAGGGTACGCCGGTACGCACCGCCAAGGTGGGTCGGCAGGATCTGGTCTCACTCATCACCGCCAACGGGACGCTGCAGGCCAAGACCAAGGTCGAGCTGTCCGCCAACGTCATGGGGCAAGTCACCCAGCTCAACGTCGAGGAGGGCCAGGCGGTCAAGAACGGCGAGCTGTTGCTCGTCATCGACCAAGCCCGCTACTCGGCGGCCGTGGAGGCGTCGAAAAAGAACCTCGAGGCGCTCGAGGCCGAGCTCGTGCGTTCGCGCGAGGCGGCGGCGCAAGCCCACCGCGATGCGGCCAACGCCCACAAGCAGCTCGGCGAGGGAATCATCGCCCAGGCGGACTACGATCGTGCCAGAAGCCTCGCCGACCAAGCGGACGCCAGCTCCCGGCGCGCCGCTCGCCAGGTCGAGCAGGCCCAGGCTGACCTCGCGTCGTCGCGGGACTCGCTGGCCAAGACGGAGATTCGCTCTCCCATCGACGGGATCGTGACTCGCCGCAACATCGAGCAGGGCGAGGTGGTGGTCACTGGCACGATGAACAACCCCGGCACGGTGCTGATGACGATCTCCGATATGTCGACGATCGAGGCGGTGCTGGAGGTGGACCAAACCGACATGCCGGCGCTCCGGCTCGGCCAGCCGGCCTCGGTGCTCATCGACGCGTACCCCGACCAGACGTTCCCAGCCGCGGTCTCGGAGATCGGTTCGAGCCCGATCCGGACCTCCTCGCTGGGCGCCGCGGCGACGGGCACCGACTACGAGGTCAAGGTGGTGCTCCAAGCGCACCCCGAGCGCGTGCGCCCGGGGCTCACGGTCACCGCCGACATCACCACCTCGACGCGGGAGAAGACGCTCACGGTGCCGATCGGAGCGCTCGTGCTGCGCGCCCCGGAACAGCCCAAGGCCAAGGTCGAGAGCGAGGAGGCGACCAGGGTGGAGCGCCCGCAGTCGACGGCTGCACGCCTCAAGGACATCGAGGGTGTGTACCTGGTCAAGGGCGGCAAGGTGGAGTTCAAACCCGTGACGGTGGGGATCAAGGGCGAGACCGACGTCGAGGTGGTCGAGGGGCTGGCCGAGGGCGATGAGGTCGTGATCGGGCCGTTCCGGGCGCTCCGCAACCTCAAGCCGGGCGATGCGGTGCGGCCTGAGAACAAGCCGGAAGGCGGCGAGAAGTAGGCCGCCCAGAGGCTGGAGACACTGACATGGTTGTCGTCGACGTGCTGCGCGTGGCCTGGGAGTCGATCCGCCGGCACAAGCTACGCTCGGCCCTCAACCTGCTCGGGATCATCATCGCCGTGACGACGATCATCGCCGTCATCGCCGTGGTGCAGGGGCTCAACCAGTACGCCGCCAATCTGATCGGGCAGCTCGGCCCCAACACGCTGATCTTCGCCAAGTTCGGCATCATCACCAGCCGCGAGGCCTTCCTCGAGGCAGTCAAGCGCAAGAACTTCACGGTGGAGGACGTGGAGGCCGTGCGGCGCGGGGTCCCCGAGGCCAAGCGGGTCGGGGGGCGCGTCTTCGGCACCCACCACGTGTACGCTGAAGGTCGCCGGCTCGCCGACATGGTCGTGCTCGGCGCGCAGGCCGAGATCCCATGGATGGTCGGGCTCGAGCTCGACGACGGCCGCTTCTTCACCGAGACCGAAGACGCCTCCGCGCGCAACGTGGCGGTGATCGGCTGGGACATCAAGGACGAGCTGTTCCCCCACGTCGACGCCATCGGCCGCACCATCAAGGTCGGGGCCGTACCCTTTCGGGTCGTCGGCACGATGGCCAGGCAAGGCTCGAGCTTCGGCCAGAGCCAGGACCGCTTCGTCATGGTGCCGTTGGGGGCATTCCAGAAGGCGTACGGCAAGAACCGCTCGGTGGACATCTTCGTCGAGGCGCCCGACGCCGCCTCACGGCAGCGCGTCGAGGAGTCGGTGCGCCAGGTGCTGCGGACGCGCCGGCACACGCCCTTCAACGCCAACGACCCATTCAACATCGTCGACGCCGAGGCGCTGCAGACGTTGTGGAAGACCCTCACGGGCTCGGCGTTCGCGCTCGTCATCTTGATCTCCTCGATCTCACTGGTGGTGGGCGGCGTGGCGATCGCCAACACGATGTTCGCCTCGGTGGTGGAGCGTACCCGTGAGATCGGCATTCGCAAGGCACTGGGCGCCCGTCGGCGCGACCTGCGGTGGCAGTTCCTGCTCGAAGCGGTGGCGTTGGCCACCGCAGGCGGCCTCACCGGCGTGTTCTTGGGCTGGCTAGCGGCGCTCGCGGTGGGTGCCTGGAGCCCGTTTCCCGCCCAGGTCACGGTCCCCCTCGTGGTCATGGGGCTGGCGGTCGCGGCGCTGGCCGGGGCGCTGGCCGGGTGGTTGCCGGCCATTCGCGCCGCACGCCTGGACCCGATCGTTGCCCTGAGGGAGGAGTGATGCCTCCAACCCACCACTGGCCGCACGCCCGCCACCGTCCCCTGGAAGGGAGGGCGGAATGACTCGCTGGTCCAGGCTCATCGCGGCGCGGCGGGAGAACATCCTTACCGCCTTTCGCGCTATCCGCGAGCAGAAGCTGCGCTCGTTCCTCACTTGCCTCGGCATCATCATCGGCGTCGCCACGGTGATCCTCATGGTCGGCGTGATCCAGGGGTTCAACCGGCAGTTCATCCAGCAGTTCGAGTCGTTTGGCGCCACGCTCGTGCAGTTCCAGAAGCTCGATGACCGCTTCGGGGAGGGTGGCCCACTACCCGAGGAGCAGCGGCTGCGCCCCAACCTGACGCTCGACGACGCGGAGGCGATCCGCACCTTCGCCCCCGCCATCGCCTTCGTCTCGGCCGAGCGCTGGGGTGGCCGCCCGGCCGAGGTGCGGTATCGCGACCGCCGCGTGCAGGAGCCATCCGTGGGCGGCGTGACCCATCAGTATCCCGAAACCAACAACCACTTCGTGGGCCAGGGAAGGTTCTTCACCGCCGGTGAAGAGCGCCATGCGCTGGCGGTGGCGATTATCGGCAAGAGCGTGGCCGAGACGTTGTTCCCCTACACCGACCCACGCGGCCGCGAGATCGCCATCAACGGCCGGCCGTTCCGCGTCATCGGGGTGTTCGAAAAAAAGGGCGGGTTCCTCGACAGCGGCGGCGCCGACATGCAGTTGGTCATCCCCATCGGCCAGTTCGACCGCCTGTGGCCGGAACGTGAACGGGAGTACGGCTGCATCATCGCCACCGTGCCGAAAAAGGCCGAATGGGTGGATTTGGCGATCGAGCAGGGTACGCAGATCCTGCGCGAGCGGCGCGGCCTGCGCTTCAACCAGCCGGACAACTTCGGGGTCCGCACGCCGGAGCGCAACATCCGCATCTTCAAGCAGGTCACGGGTGGGGTCAGCGCCGCCATGATCGTCATCGCTGGGATCTCGCTGCTGATCGGTGGCGTCGGTGTGATGAACATCATGCTCATGAACGTCACCCAGCGTACCCGCGAGATTGGCGTGCGGCGCGCCCTCGGCGCCCGGCAGGCCGACATCCGGCAGCAGTTCCAGACCGAGGCGATCACCCTTTCGGTCGTAGGCGGCGCTACCGGGGTGCTGCTCGGCCTGGGTTTGTCGCGCCTGGTGGCACTGGTAAGCCCGTTCCCACCCGTGCTCTCACCGTGGTCGATCGTCGCCGGGTTGGTCGTCGCCGGTCTCGTGGGCTTCTTTTTCGGCACCTACCCCGCGTACAAGGCGGCCAGGTTCGATCCCATCGAAGCGCTCAGATACGAGTAATCAGTCGAGCCGGTGCCGGACGCCGGCTGGAAGCGTCGGCCCGAACTCCGCAAGCGCCGCGCGGAGCGCCGCGTCGCTGCCCGGTCGAACCGCGTAGAACAGCACGGTGTCGTCCCCGCACACGACGTTGTGCTCGAGCCGCCACGCCCCGACGCGCCGCCACCCTGGCGGTGTCACTGGGCCGAGAGCGCCCGCGTAGACCATCGCCACGTCGACTCCCCGTGCCAGGGCATGGCTCGCGAGCCAGGTAGCATCGTACGAACCCGACAGCCGGGCCATCGCCACCTCGACGTCGGCAAGGCCCGAGAGGTCGACCACCTTCGCATCGGTGAGGTACGACACGGCGCCGATGTCGTTGAGCGCGACCGTCCGCCCGCCCAGGTACTCGCGCACGAACCGCGCCATCTGGAGGTGCTGGCAGTAGACGTTGTTGGTCGCCGGCACGGCGCGGGTGAGCGCCTGGGTGGCCCGGACGCCGAGCGGCAGCAGAATCAGACTGGCCGACGCGGCGGCGAGCCAGCGGCGCGCTGGGCGCGGGTCGCCTGCAAGCCCCTCGCCGACCCGACGAGCGGCGAGGGGAAGCACGGCCAACACGCCGAGACAGACGAGGTACGCCTCGTAGCGGAAGAGCCACCCGACGCTGGCGAGCAACGTGTGGGTGCCGAGCGTGCCGGCGAAGAGCATGCACAGCGCCACCTCGCGCCGGCGGCCGTCGCCGATCGCATGCCCGGCGAGCAGGAGCGCGAGCAGGAGCAACACGAGCAGCTCGGGCGTGTACGCGAGCCGGGTGTACCAGCCCGCCAGCACCGGCCCGGGCGAGAAGGCGTGCAGGCTCGACGCAGTGGCGCTTTTGAGCAGCAACGAGCTGGGCAAGAACAGGCCACCGTGCGTGCTCGACACGATACCGAAGACGATGACCGGCGCGATGCTCCCAGCTACGGTCGCCAGCGCTTGACGCCACCGCCGCTGCCAGCCGAGCGCCAGGACGATCAACCCGGCCAGGAACAGCGCCTCGTAGCGGGTCGCCACGGCGAGCGCCGCGATCCCGCCGAGATCCCAGCCCGACGCTGCGAGCCATCCGGGTCCGGGGTCCGGCCCGGAGGTCAGGCGCGTCGCCGCGATCCCGGCGAGCACCACCGTGAGCGCCGCGTGAAGCAGGTGCTCCATCCCGGTGAGCACCAGCGTCGGCATCGGAGTCGCGACAACGAGCAGCAGGAGACCGGCGACCTGCAGGTGGGGCGGGATCTCCGCGCGCCGGAGTGCCCATCGCGAGGCCGCCAGCAGGCCGAGCGCGGAGGCGAGGGCGAGCCCGAGCGGCGCCCCGTTCGCGGGGCCGGCGAGCGCGAACACACCGGCCAGCAGCAGCGGCCAGACGAGCGACGAGGTCGCCGGGGCGAACTCGTGGGGGTCGGTGCCCCACGTGCCGTGCTCGGCGAGGTTTCGGGCTACTGCCATGTGGATGTACGTGTCGTCGAGCGCGTAGACTAGGTTGCCGCCGTTACGCCTCACATCCCCCCATGCGAGCGACACCACCACCATGACGAGCAGGGCCGCGGCGACGACGAAGGCAACCCATCCGCCGGTCGCAGGATAGCCTCGAGACCCTTCGGACATCGCCGGCACGATAGGTGCTCGAGCGTTGCCGGTCAACCCCCGGGTTCCAGGTATCCCATTTCGTTCATTCGGTGTTACCTTTCCCTCGGCCGAGCCCCGAGGGAGGTGAACCATGCCGCGAAAGCCGAGGGTGTTCGTCGTCGGGGGTGCGTACCACGTCTACTGCCGGGCGGGTAGGGGCGAGCCTCCGTTTGCCGAGGACGCCACCGCTGCGCTTTTCGTCGAGACGCTGGAACGGGTGAAGATCGAGCACGGGCTGACGATCCTCGCCTGGTGCCTGATGCCCGACCACTACCACCTCGTCGTGCGCTCCGGCGAGCTGCCTTTATGGCGCAGCATGCGGCTCGTGCAGGGGCGCTTTTCCAAGGCGCTCAACCGGCGCGACCGGGGGTTCGGTCCGTTCTGGCAGGGCCGCTGCAAGGCGCGAATCATCGAGGATCGCAAGCACCTCATGCAGGCCATCGCGTACGTCCACCTCAACCCGGTAGCCGGCGGCCTCACGGACGACCCGGCTCACCACCAGTGGAGCGGGCACCGGCAAGTCATCGGCCGGGCGCGCAAGGGTCTCGTCGACGTCGACGAGACGCTGCTGGTGTTCGGCAAGCGGCGGGAGTCGGCGCGGCGCGGCTACCTCGCGGTGCTGGGGCAGGGCCGCGAGGAGGGTTGGTTGGGCGCCGTCCCTGGCGGGCTGCCCTGGTGGCGGCATTCGCGAGGCGGGGACGAGGAGCTGCGCCCGGATCCGACGCGGCCGGCCATGGACTGGCTGGGTGTCGCCGTGCGGCCCGCGCCGCCGAAGGCGGATGCGAGAGGTGTCGCGCGCGCCGTGGCGCGAGAGCTCGGGGTCGGGGTGCGTGCGCTCGGCGGCCGCCACCGTGGCGCCGAACTCGGCCGGGCCCGGGAGCTCGTCATGCTCGTCGGAGTGGAGAGGTGCGGGCTGAAGGTCAACGACCTCGCGCGCGTGATCGGGCGCGTCCCCGGCTCCGCGAGCCGTATCTATGGTCGAGCTGCGGCGCACCGCCGCGACGACCCGGAGCTCGCGGCGCTCGCGGAGCAGGTGACCGGCGCGCTGAGGGCGAGTTCGACGACCGTCGCGAAACCCTGACGGGCGGGACGCGAGGCGGTGCGAGCGACCGCTCCGGTGCGCGGTCACGGTTGGCGAGGCTGGGATCGCGGCCCACATGGGTTTCGGTCGGCACCGAGGGGAAGGCGTCGGTTGGCACCCGAAGGGTGTCGCGCGAAACGTGAGCGTCGTCTTGAAAAACGATGCAAGCAATCCGTTGCAGCGCTGTCGACGAGGGGGCTGCACGAAACGTGATGCAGATCCATCCGGGTCTCCGAGCGTTCCGGGGCGTGCTCGGGTCAGGGAAGCGGCGATGCACCGTGGAGTACGGCGCGGCTTCTCGAACCTCGGTGTACCCGCCGAGTTTGGCATTCCCGGCCGCGAGCGACGAATGTCGGCCGAAAAATGCGGGGTGACTGCGATCACTGCACCTTCCAGACGTGGACGATGGGCTTGGCGCCGTCAGCGAAGCGTTCGAGGATGAAGAGGTGGCCTCGCATGCGGTCGTACGCGATTTCGCCGATGCGGAAGCGGCGTTGTGCTCCGGTGCCCAGGACCTCGGCGTCCTCTGGAGGGTCGGGCAAGAAGAGCTGGGGATCGAGGTCGAGGTGGGCATAGGGCTGCGGCTCGTTGGCCTGCATCTCGCCCCGTACGACGCGTACGAAGTCATCGGGATCGTAAAGGATCAGCCGCGCGGATTTGGTCGAGCTCCAAAACCCTCGCGCGTAGTCGTGACCCACGCACTCGCGCACGAGTTCCGGGGGGCACGGGGAGCCGTCGGCGCGAAAGCAAATAGGCACCCCGCCAGGCTCCATCTCCACGCACGGTGTCCCGGTTCCGGTAGGGTCGGCCCAGCCGTACCACCAGTACGCCCCGGTTCCTTTGGTGCCGGCGAACACCACCGCTGACTTGCCGGACGGGGTGGTGATCCAGGCACCGCCTTCCCACTCATCGGAGTCGTGGTAGCCGTTGAGCGTGCCGGGACCCGAGGGCGGCGTACCGTCGAGCGTCGAGTCGTACTGCAGAAGCGGCACCGCGTTCAACCGAGTGCCGGCCGGCGGGGGGTTGCCCGACAGCCACGGCGCGTAGGCGTACAGCGATGGCCCCATCCCCGACCAGCCACCGTCGCGGAACCGCCCGGTACCGAGGCGGCGACCGCCGACGTGGGCGGTCGCCCACGCGTCGGGGATCTCCATGAGGTAGCCGTTGACCGCGTACAGCGAGTAGTTTCCGATCCACCAGGCACCCTGGGTAGCGGGTGAGGAAAGCGTGAGGTTGCACCAGCCGTGGCTGGGGATGCGAACCTCCTCATCCTCCTGGAAGTGCTGTCCCCAAGCCAGGTGCAGCTTCTCACCGGTCTGCACGTCGGAGAGCACGCACAGGCCGACACGGGGGAGTTCGACAAACGGCGTGAACAGGCTGCCACGGATATCGGCGAACGGTTGCAGCGTGGTCGCCGTCGGCAGGTCGTCGGGGTTCTTGCTGGCCGACACCACCGGTGCCGGGATCGAGATCTCGGACACCAGATTGACCTGATCGAGGCCGGTGCCAACCAGTGAGCCCGGGAAGCCATCGCTGCCGCCAGCAGGGTCGCCGCTCGGTCGGTACGCGAGCCCCTCTCCCCCGTACTCCCATGTGGCCTGGTCGGGTGCTCCGTCGGCGCGATCCGGAAGCCTGAAGGCGCCCAGGTAGGAAAAATCCGAAGGCTGTAGCCGGGCACCGGTGACGGGGGGAACGCGGTCGAGGCGGCGCCGCACCACATGGCTCGATGGGGACTGGCCGGTGACGGTGATGCTCCCGGTCCGATTGCAGTTCGACGTGCCGTTCTGCACCGTGAGCGTCCAGGTAAACGAACCCGGCGTCGAGAAGACGTGCGAGGTGTTCTGGCTCGTGGCTGGCGTGGAGCCATCACCGAAGCTCCAGCGGAAGGATGTGGTGCCCGTGCAGCCCGTGGCGGTGGCCTGGGACTGGAAGGTCACCGCCGCTCCCACCGGCGCAGAGGTGGGCACGGTGGCCGAGCAGGTCAAGCTGCAGGGGATTGCACCTCCGGGACAACCACCCGTGCCCTTCCAGCAGTGATAGGCGATGTTGAGAAGCGGCACGAGCTCTCCGGTTGCCTTCAGATCGCCGGCTGCCGAAGGGTGACTGTCACCGGTCGGGTAGGCGAGGGTGTTGCCGCCCTGGGTCGTGATGTGCTCGATCGTCCCGTTGCGATAGCGGTGATGGTTGCCGGTGGTGCGCCCGAGGTCGTTGGTGTTGGCGTTGCCACCGTTGGTGGTGAGCACGTTGAAGAAGTCGAGCACGAAGACGTTGCGCCCAGGGTAGTTGGCGAGCCAGTCGTGGACGAGCCAGGTGTTGAAGGCACGCGCGTTGGCGGCAGCCGTGGCATCGGTGTCGGAAAAGCGCAGGGGAGGCGCCGTCACGACCACGAAGAGCTTGTCCGGGTGTGCCGCGAAGGTGGCCAGGATGTCGTTGTAGATCCCTTTGGCGTTGGCCACCGTGTGATGCTCGGAGTAGGCATCCTGCCCGCGCAGCGGGTTGGCGCCAGTGGTGGGTGGGCTGGTGGGGCTGCCGCGCAGTTGGGAGTTCGGAAAGCACGACTTGAACATGATGATCTCGTTGCTTCCCCCCGGCGCGCTCGCGAGGCGCGAGTACTCTGAGTGCTGGCGGCCTTCGGCGAAAAGCGCAGCCATCACTACGTCCCGGTTCGGCCCGGCGAACCACTCCCACCAGTGGCCGATGTCGGTGCGGTCGCCGATCGAGTCGCCGCCGGCGCTCCAGCCGTAGTTGGTGTCCGATACGAAGTAGCTGTTGTCACGCAGCGCCAGACCGAGCCGCCCGTAGTCGTCGCCAAGCCACGCCTCGCCGGTGGAGTGATGCACGAAAACGAGGCGTACCGGGCTGGACGGCGGGTTCGGGTTGAGCGCAGTCGCGGCGAGCGGCTCGGCGGAGTTCTCGGCGGCGAGAGGGGCCGCAGCCGCGAGCGACAGCACGGTGAGCACTACCTTCAGCATCGTGCAGTGGCGATGGTGGGCACTCATCTCGGACCCCCCGGACGACGTGGTCTGGCTGAGGTTCACCCGTCTCCTTTCATGTTACTGGGTCATGCCGGTGTGGAGTCAAGCGACTCGCTCTCGTCGAGGGGTCGCCCGACCGCCCGCTGCCGGTCGTGACACCGGTGATGTCCCCACCGCCGCTGCCCGACACTGTCTGCCCCGCCATCTCGCCGCGATGGCGTTGTCGTTGCGCTTCGTGTCGCCGGCCGGGATGGTGTCGGAGAACACTTCGGCCGAGGGGTTGGCCTGGTTGCGCAGCAGCAGGCAGAGCTGGGCGTTGGCAGGCGCGAAGCCAGGATCGTGGACCCTGACGCAGGTGTACCACCGAGAGGCGTCGGAGCCTGGTCCGCGGCCGACCGACGGCAAGCAGACGCCGGTGCCGGTGAAACCTGCCAGCGCCGGCAGGGCAAGGGTGAGAGTGATCGGGCTGACGAGCATCAGCCGTCGTATCCGCGCCTTTCGATCAGAAACGGGGCTCCATGTTCACGGTAGTCGGATCATCACTGGTGTTGTCGACGATGGAGAGGAACCCGGCTACCCACCCGGCGCCGCTGGTGGCGAGGACCCTCACGGTACCTTCCGTCAGGGTCGCAACGCCGCTCAGCTTCGAGACGATGTCGTTGATCTGGATGTTGCCGTATGTGGGCACGGTCTCGTCTCGCTGCCCGATCTTGTTGCCAAACCGGTCGTAGAGCTCGATCCTCACACCGACGAAATTGCCCCACACCTCGCACAGCGTGAGGTTGGTGCGGAACGCTCCCTTGACCACTCCGCCGCCCACCAAGCTCTTGAGGACCGAGGAGTTGATCTGTTTGTCGGGGTCGAAGCGAACCGGCGGGTAGCCCTGGCCGTAGGTGCCGCCGCCCGAACTTGTCGTGAACGTGCGCGAGGACACGACGAGGCTGGGCGAGGTGACCTCGATGGATCCGGCGCCGGTGGTGCCGAACACAGTTGCAACGACATCGGAGAAGGTCCGGGAGGAGCGGGCGGGAACCTCGACGGTGGCCTCGCGGTACGCGGTGAGTCCATTGGCTCCACGAGGCGTGAAGTAGAGGGTGGCATCGATCGGATCCCGGGTGGGGTTGGCGAGCGTCAGGTCACTTACCCAGAACGAGCTGCCAACGCCCGCCAGGTGCGCGACCTGGGCGATGTGCTGTCCCGTGGTGGAGCCGGGCTGGCGCTCAGGGCTGCTAGCAGGGTGCACGAAGGTGCCGGTAGATCCTCCCTGCTGGTACGACAACCATGGCATGACGGCCAAGTTCGTGCCAGTTGCTCCGAATGCGTGGACCGTGAGAGTGGAGTGTCTCTCGCCCGAGAGGATCTGCTGGTGGACCTCCACGCTCGTGCCCGTGGTCGGGATGATCTCCTTGGCGAGGAAATCCGAGCAGCTATAGCGCTCCACGGCGACCTCGTAGCGCACGGCCTTCGGCACGGGATCCCACGCCAGTGTGAAGGTGTTGGGAAGGGCAGGACCGGCCGGGCAGTGGGTGCCGCCGGGCCAGATCCCCGCGTTGTCGAGGGGCTGGACGAGGTGGACCGTGGAGAACATCGGCACGTCGAGGACGGTTGGGTCGGCCGGTCCCACGCTTCGGTGAACCGCACGCGACCACAGCTCACCCACGAGGGGCCAAGCCGGAGCCTCCCGGCTGGTCGTGTTGGTGATTAGGAAATAGATGTCGTAGATGCCCTCGGGTAGCCCCGGGATCTCGTAGGTCGAGGCCGCGAAGCTGATGGTGCCTGTGTACAAGGTCTCGGTACTGCTGGCGCGCGCCTTCACGCTCAGCTTCGAGAATGGGCTGAAGGTGCTGGCGAGCGGCTGGCCGTCGTAGGAAAGCGAGCCCCGCACGGTGAGCGCGGTGGCGTCGGCCGTGCACAGGACGAGCGCGGCGAACGTCAGTGCCACGAAGACCACCAGGTTCTCCGTTGCTCTCGTTCTCATCGGGGTCACTCCTTTCGGGGTTGCAGCTCGTCGCCACGGGAGAGAGACGACGGCGATCCGGGCGACGGCCCGTCGAGCGGTGCGCGTGGGTTCAGCTCCGCCGGTTGTCCGAACGCCTCTGACACCGAGTCCAGAAAACTCACCGCCACCAGCAGTGACTCCATTTCCAGAAGCAGTGTAGTCGACTGCGCTGATGAGGCTGTTTGGTGCGTCAACGATACCCGCAAGAACGAATCGGATTACGGCAACCACCGTGCCATCTCTTGACCTTCCGTCTCCAGTGAGCCGGCTGCCGGCCATTACGGCGGTGATGCTCCTGCCGCTCCCCGAGGGTTCGGCCTGCCACGCAGCGCCGGACGCGGTGACCGTCAAGACCTGCCCGGTGGAGCCGTCGGAGGTTCCGACCTTGTGCACCGTCACCGTGCCGTTGGCGAGGCCGGCGGTGGTCGCCGCGGGTGGGGCGTGGATGGTGAACCAATCACCGACCACCGGTCACCGGGTGGGCGGGGAGGCTCGCCGCGCTATTGCATTGTGCGGGGCATTCGGGTATGAAGCCACCGCTCGGACAGGACGGCGACCCCCGCCGGACGGCGGCCGGCGTCACTCGGGAGGTGCAGGTGGTACGACAGAAGATCAAGCTGAAGGATCAGGTCTCCCTGAGAAAATGGTCGCTCGAGGAGGCCCGCGAGCTGTACAACATCCGCGCCTGGGGGCGAGGCTTTTTCGACATCAACGAACGCGGCAACATGGTGGTGCTCCCGGACCGTGACCGGCAGCGCTTTCTCGACATCAAGGAGTTCATGGACGAGCTGGAGATCCGCGGGGTCCAAGCGCCGGTGCTCGTCCGCTTCACCGACCTGCTGCAGAAGCGAATCGAGGAGATCCACGCGGCTTTCGCGTCGGCGATTCGCGAGTACGAGTACACCGGGTTGCACTACGGGGTGTATCCGATCAAGGTCAACCAGAACCGGCAGGTGGTCGAGGACGTCGTCGAGTTCGGTCGGCCGTTCAACTACGGCCTCGAAGCCGGCAGCAAGGCCGAGCTGCTGATCGTGCTGTCGGCCAACGATAACCTCGACTCGCTCATTGTCTGCAACGGCTACAAGGACGACGAGTACATCGAGATGGCGATGTGGGGTACCAAGCTGGGACGCAAGGTGGTGATCGTCGCCGAGAAGCCGTCCGAGATCGACACCATCATCAAGTGGTCCAAGCAGCTCAAGGTGCGGCCGATCATCGGCGTACGCGCCAAGCTGGCGGCGCGCGGCCGCGGCAAATGGGAGAGCTCGGGTGGTGACAAGTCCAAGTTCGGGTTGTTTCCAGCCGAGATCTTGGATGCCATCCACAAGCTTCGCGAGGCCGACCTCACGGACTGCCTGCAGGTGCTGCATTTTCACCTCGGCTCGCAGATCACCTCGATCCAGAGCATCAAGGACGCGCTGCGCGAGGCCTCGCGGATCTACGTCGAGATGGCGCGGCTGGGCGTGGGCATGCGGTACTTCGACGTGGGCGGCGGTCTGGCCGTGGACTACGACGGCTCCAAGACCAACTTCGCCTCGTCCGCCAACTACACGATCGAGGAGTACGCATCGGACATCGTCTCGGCGCTGGCGGAGATCTGCGAGTCGGAGTCGATCCCCCAACCGCACATCATCTCGGAGAGCGGCCGGGCGCTCGTCGCCTATCACTCGGTGCTGGTGCTCAATGTTCTCGGGTCGTCGGAGATGCACGAGGAGACGCAGATGCCCGAGCTGCCCGCCGAGCCGGCCGAGGCGGTGGCGGCGATGGCCGAGGTGCTGCAGGGGTTGACGGTCAAGAACTTCCAGGAGTGCTATCACGATGCGCTGCAGATTCGCGACGAGTCGCTGACGCTGTTCAACGTCGGGCTGATGCCGCTCGCCGACCGGGCCATGGTCGAGCGGCTGTTCTGGATCACCTGCAACCGCATCGTCAAGATCATCCGCAGCCTCGATTACGTGCCGGACGAGCTCGAAGGGCTCGAGCGCTTTATCTCCGACACCTACTACTGCAACTTCTCGGTGTTCCAGAGCCTGCCGGATCACTGGGCGGTGAAGCAGCTCTTCCCGATCTGCCCGATCCACCGCCTCAACGAACGGCCAAGCCGCAAGGCGACGCTCGGCGACATTACCTGCGACTCCGACGGCAAGATCGACCAGTTCATCGACCTGCACGACGTGCGGAACACCATCGATCTGCACGAGCTCAAGACACGCCAGCCGTACTACCTCGGCGTCTTCCTGGTCGGGGCGTACCAGGAAAGCCTGGGTGACCTGCACAACCTGTTCGGCGATACCCACAGCGTGCACGTGTCCATCACCGGCCGCGGCAAGTACCACATTGACAAGATCATCGAGGGTGATTGTGTGCGCGATGTGCTGGGCTACATGCAGTACCAGAAACGCGACGTGATGAACGCCTTTCGGCGCGCGGTCGAGGCCGGGATCGAGGACGAGCGCATCACCCTCAAGGAATCCGCCCGCATCCAGCGCTTCCTCGAAGAAGCACTCGAGGGCTACACCTACCTCGAGTAGTCGCCAGCTTCGTGAACCGCTGCGAGGCGGCGCTATCTGCGCTGCCCCAGTAATAGCCCGAACGAGAGGTGGAAGCTGAAGTCGGGGACGTGGGCGGTTGAGGGGTAGTTCTCGCCGAGGTCGAAGGCGACGAAACCGGTACCTCCGACGGGCACGAGCACGCCGGCGAGCCAGTAAAACGAGCGATCGCCGATATCCGAGTCGGTGAACGTCGCCAGCGGCGAGGCGTCGAAGCGTAAGGCGAGCCGCCAGTCGACCGCACCGGTGAGCGGTCGACGGAGATCGAGCTGGGCGTGCCAGGTGTCGTCCCGCTCGACCCCGAGCCAGCTGCCATTCGGATCCAGGAAGGTGTAGCCCAACCCCAACCGGGTTTCACGTCGGCCCTCACCCCAAGTGGCGAACCAGCGCACACCGCTGTCCCACCCTCCGCTGCCGCGCAACGTGCCGCGCTCGCCGGTGGGTGCTTCCACCGACGCGACCCAGCGGTGGGTTGCTCCGAGCCAGGTGCCGAGCCGGCCGGATAGCGACAGCGTCAGGTCGCCGAGGCCATGGCCGGCGTCCTGGTTGTCGAGGTGACAGATCGTCTGGTGGTGGCCGCGGACGAGAACCGTCGTCCGCCCGCGCGGGAAGTAGTCGCGACGCATGTTGTCGATCCCGACGCTCGCGTGGAACCTCTCCGGCACTGCGTCCCAGCGCGGGCTGCCGACGGCAATCCACGGCACCTGGAGGACGACGGCGAGCCCGTGAGGCAGCCCATACGCGGCGAGGAGGTCGGAGCGAACCCCCTCGATGTCGACGTGGAAGAACTGGTCCTGGGGGAATGCCACCGCGAGGTTTTCGACCTCGGGGGAGGTGAGCGGGGTTCCGAGCAGACCCCAGCCCTTGTGGATCGTCCCCGTGTGCCAGGTGAGCTGCCAGACGTTGAAGTACCCGGTGGTCGACATCACTTGCCAGCGGCCGGGCGGCGGGGCCGTCGCCTCGGCAGCGTTGAGCGGCAGCGATGAGAAGCGAAGCGGGTCGGGAAACGTTGCGGCTGGCCACGACGGGACCTGTGCCAGGGCGGAGCACGCGCCCAACACCAGCCCACCCCCAAGCCACCACCGTCGCCCCGCCACGGCCACTCTCATACCACACCCTCCGCCGCACTCCAACTCCGCGGCCCCCGTCGCCCCCCGGTCCAACGTCGAATGCCGAAGCTTGAGTGTCACGCGGGCTCGGCACTGCAGGGGGAACACGCTCGGTAGGGCGGTCGGCGCGGCGGTGGGCACCCACCTCCGGGGCGCGCCGGTCCGGCTTGGGGGTGGGTGGGGGAGGCGGCGTGGCGGCCGCACCGGGTGGTGGGTGGGCGGTGAACCGATCGCCGAGCGCCGGCCGGGCTGGTCGTGGGGGTTTCTACCACCTCTTTCCAATAAAGGGATTGACAACCAAGGCTCTCTCGGTAGTATTCGCCTGCGGGGGGAGGTCGCGTGACCGAGTACATCCCTGTTTTCCTGTTCACAGTCGTTGCGCTCTTGTTTCCCGTCGTCACGGTAGGCATCGCCTGGCTCATACGGGCGGGCAAGCACGACCCTGTGAAGCTGGAGCCGTACGAGTGTGGCATCGAGGCCACGACGTTCGCCCACGACAACCGGTTCTCGATTCGGTATTACCTGATAGCCGTGCTGTTCGTGGTCTTCGATGTCGAGACGGTGTTCCTCTATCCGTGGGCGGTGGCATACCGCAAGCTGGCGCTGTTCGGGCTGGTCGAGATGTTCATCTTCCTCGCCATTCTCATCGTCGGATACATCTATGCCTGGAAGCGGAAGGCGCTGCAATGGGCCTGATCGAGAACCGTTTTGGGCCGAACATCCTGATCACGTCGTATGACAAGCTGTTCAACTGGGCGCGTCGGTCCTCGGTGTGGCCGCTGCAGTTCGGTCTGGCCTGTTGCGCCATCGAGATGATGGCGGCGATGGACCCCCGCTACGACCTCTCGCGCTTCGGCATGGAGGTCTTCCGCGGCTCTCCGCGTCAGGCTGACTTGATGCTCGTCGCCGGCACCGTGACCGAGAAGATGGCCCCGGTGGTGAAGCGGCTGTACCGCCAGATGGCCGAGCCGAAGTGGGTGCTGGCGATGGGCTCGTGCGCGATGTCCGGCGGCCCCTACAAGACCTACGCGGTGACCCAAGGCGTCGACCGCCTGATTCCGGTGGACGTCTACGTACCGGGTTGCCCACCTCGTCCCGAGGCGCTCATCTACGGTCTCATGCAGCTCCAGAAGAAGATCGACCGGACGACCATTGCGAAGAAGGCGGAGTAGCTCGATGTCAGGCTACGTACCGTCTGACTATGGGTCGGGCTCCGTTGCCCGAGGTCTGGGGTCCGGCCGCCCGCCCCTGGGCAGGAGAGGTTGCTGATGGCAGAGCAGGAAACCCCGACACCGCAAGCTCCTGCGGTCGCGTTGCCGGCCTGGGAGGCCAACCCCGTCACCCCGGATCCGCGGGACGCGAGGCAGCACGCGCAGGTGGCGGAGCTGGCCGCAGCCGTGCCCGACGCGGTGCTGGAGGCGGTCGACATGGCCGGGCAGGTCACGGTGCTGGTGGTAACCGAACGCTTGTTGGAGGTGTTCCGCGCCTGTCGCGAGCAGCTCGGCTACGGTTTCCTCGTGGACTGCACCGCGGTCGACTGGAGGGACCGCCCGGAGGGGCGTTTCGACGTTGTCTGGTGGCTCCACCGGCACGCCGGCGAGCAGCGCCTGCGCCTCAAGGTGCGCGTCGCCGACGGTGTCGAGGTCCCGAGTGCGACCACGAGCTGGAAGACCGCCAACTGGATGGAGCGCGAGGTGTGGGACATGTTCGGTATCCGTTTCGCAGGGCACCCGAACCTCGAGCGCATCCTGACCTGGGAGGGTTTCACCGGCCACCCCCTGCGCAAGGATTTCCCGGTCGAGGGGATCGACACCGGTGCGGCGATCTATCCGGACATCTACCCACCGGGCGGGGGGCCGACGAAGGCCGGAGGTGCCCAGTGAGCCAGGACTTGTATCTGCTCTCCTCGCTGCCCGACAGCGAGGAGATGGAGGTCTCGTTCGGCCCGCAGCATCCGGCCACCCACGGCGTGCTGCGCGTCATGGTGCGCCTGGACGGCGAGCGCATCTTGGACGCCAAGCCGATCATCGGCTACCTCCACCGCGGTACCGAGAAGCTGTTCGAGACGATGCACTTCAACGGGTGCATACCGCACACCGACCGGCTCGACTACACCACGGCGGCGGCCAACAACCAGGCGTTCGTGGGGGCGGTGGAGCGGCTCATGGGGGTCACCATCCCCCCCCGTGCTGCTTGGATCCGCATGATGCTCGCGGAGATGCAGCGGCTCGCCTCGCACATCATCTGGCTCGCCACGCACGCCCTCGATATCGGGGCGATGTCGCCGTTTTTCTACACCTTCCAGGAGCGCGAGTCGATCCTCGACCTGTTCGAGGAGTACTGCGGTGCACGACTGACACTCAACGCCATGCGCGTCGGCGGTCAGCCTTTCGACCTGCCCGAGGGGTGGCTTGGCCGGCTGCGAGCGTTCGTCGACCAACTTCCGGCGCGCATCGCCGAGTGGGAGCGGCTGCTGACCGGGAACCGCATCTGGAAGCAGCGCACCGTCGGCGTCGGCGTCATCTCGGCCGCGGACGCGATTAACTGGGGGCTCACCGGGCCGCCGCTGCGGGGCTCGGGGGTGCGCTGGGACGTGCGCAAAGCGCTGCCGTACGACGGCTACGACGAGGTGGAGTTCGAGGTTCCGATCGGCCAGAACGGCGACACCTACGATCGCTATCTCGTGCGTATGGAGGAGATGCGGCAATCGTTGCGGATCCTCCGCCAGTGCCTCGATCGCCTCCCGGATGGTCCGGTAATGGCCAAGGTGCCGAAAGTCCTCAAGCCACCCAAGGGCGAGGTCTACCACTCGGTCGAGGGACCCAAGGGCGAGCTCGGCTTCTATCTCGTCTCGGATGGCTCGACGCAGCCGTACCGGCTGCACGTGCGGCCCTCCTCGTTCATCAACCTGCAGTCGTTACCCGAGCTCGTGCGTGGTGGGCTGGTCGCCGATCTGGTGGCGATCATCGGCACGCTCGACATAGTTCTCGGCGAGATCGACAGGTAGGCCCGGCATGCGTGAGACGCTGGTGGTCGAAAGCGCGTGGGGTACACCGGATGGGATGAGCGTGGCTCGTGGCCCGTGGCCCGTGGAGGGGCGATGACGAACCCGTGGGTTGCCTTCGTGCTGGTGCCGATGATCAAGATCGTGGTGATCCTCGGTACCGTGGTCCTGGCCACAGCCTACATGTCGTTTTTCGAGCGCCGCCTGGTGGGGTTCCTGCAGATCCGCCTCGGCCCCAACCGGGTGGGGTGGTTCGGCGTGCTGCAGCCGATCGCCGATGCACTCAAGCTCTTCGCCAAGGAGGACATCGTTCCGTCACGGGTGGAAAAGATCGTGTACCTCTCGGGGCCGGTGCTCATCATCGTGCCGTCGCTCGTGGTGTTCTCGGTGATCCCGTTCGGCCCGCCGACGACGCTGTTTGGCTTGCTGCCCGAGCCGATCGCGCCGTTTGTCACCGACATCAACATCTCGGTGCTGTTTGTCATGGGGGTCTCGTCGTTCGGGATCTACGGCATCATCCTGGGTGGCTGGGCCTCCAACAACAAGTTCTCGCTGATGGGCGGGCTGCGCTCGGCGGCGCAGCTCATCTCGTACGAGGTGCCGATGGGGTTCGCCGTCGTCGCGGTGCTGCTCATGGCGGGGTCGCTGTCGCTGGTGGACATCATCGAGGCGCAGCGGCAGGCGCACGTTTGGTTCGTCTTTCCCGGGATCGTCGCGTTCTTCATCTACTTCGTGTGCGGGATCGCCGAGACCAACCGCAACCCGTTCGATCTGCCGGAAGCGGAGGCGGAGCTGGTCGGGGGCTTCCACACCGAGTACTCGGGGATGAAGTTCGCCTTCTACTTTCTCGCTGAGTACGCCAACATGATCCTCATCTCGTCGATGGCCACGGTGCTGTTTTTCGGCGGTTGGCTACGGCCGTTTCCGAGCTGGGGATGGCTCTCGTTCCTCGACGTGGTGCCGCCGTTTCTCTGGTTCGTCGCCAAAGTGGCTGGGTTCCTCTACTGCTACATCTGGTTCCGTGGCACCTTCCCACGGGTGCGCTTCGATCAGCTCATGGCGCTCGGCTGGAAGGTTTTCATCCCGGTGAGCCTCGCCAACCTGATGGTGATCGGCGCCGTCATCGTGCTGCTGGGAGGTGGAAGGTGAGCGTGAGGAAGCTGCTGACCGATGTGCTCCACCTCGACTTGCTGGCCGGGCTGTGGCAGACCGCCCGCTTTTCGATGTCGCGCAAGGCGACGGTAGAGTACCCGGAGAAGCGGCTCGAGCCCGCGCCGCGGTTCCGTGGCATGTTCGGTTTCTCGGAGGAGCGCTGCACCACCTGCCGCGCCTGCGAGCGTGCTTGCCCGATCAAGATCATCCACATCGAGAGCCATCTCGAAGACGTCGAGGTGGACGGCAAGAAGCGCCGCAAGCCGGTGCTCGACCGCTACGACATCGACGTCAAGCGATGCATGTTTTGCGGGCTGTGCGAGGAGGCGTGCCCCACCAAGCCCAAAGCGGTCTGGCTTACCACCAAGACCTACGAGCTCGCCACCTACGAGCGCGACATGGCGCTGTACTTCACCAAGGAGCGGCTGCAGAGCTGGGAGGGCGTGGTGGCGTACGAGGGTGTGGTGCCGCCGGCCGCGGGGCAAACCCCCGAGGACCTCGGCGGCAAGGGCGGGAAGGAGTAGGCGTATGGACTGGATCGTCGCCCACTTCGCCGAGCTCGTGTTCTTCTACCTGGCCGCCATCGCAGTGGTCGGCGCCGGCTGCGTGGTCATCTTCCGCAGCCCGATCAATGCGGCGCTGGCGCTGCTGTGCACCTTTCTCGCCATCGCCGGGATCTTCGTGCTGGCGCACGCCGAGCTGCTGGCTGCCGTCCAGGTGCTGGTGTACGCCGGCGGCATCATGGTGCTGTTCTTGTTTGCGATCATGCTCGTGAATGTGCGGGCGCTGCCGCAGCAGCCGCAGTTCATGCGTCGGCTGGTGCCGGCCGCTGCGGTTGCCGGGCTGCTGCTGGCGGGCCTGCTGGTTGTCGCGATGTGGCGTGTCGGGCAGGGGCCACTTGCCGACCCGGCAACGCTCACCACTGCCGAGGGCGCCTTGGTCGGCAACACCCAGGCCGTGGCATGGAGCCTGTTCATGCAGTACCTGCTGCCCTTCGAGGTGGTGTCGATCGTTCTGTTGGTGGCGATCATCGGCGCCATCGTCTTGGGGCGGAAGGAAACCGCCGAGGAGGGCGCGTGATCCCGACCTCGTACTACCTCGTGCTCTCCCTGGTGCTGTTCTGCATCGGTGTCGTGGGGATGGTGGTCCGGCGCAACTTCATCACCGTGCTGATGTGCGTCGAGCTGATCCTCAACGCCGCCAACCTCAACTTCGTCGCCTTCGCCCAGAAGCTGGGCGACCTCACCGGCCAGGTGTTCCCGATCTTCATCATCTCGATCGCTGCGGCGGAGGCGGCGATCGGGCTCGGCATCATCATCGCCCTCGTGCGCCTCAAGGGTACGGTCAACCTCGACCAGGTCAACGTGATGGAGGGATGAGATGAGAAACCTGCTGTGGCTCATCCCCGTCCTCCCGCTGCTCGGCGCCGTGGTCAACGGCCTGTGGGGCAACCGCAAAGGTTGGAGCAAGCACACCACCGCCGGGGTGGCGCTCGCCGGCTCCGGCCTCGCACTCGCCTCGGGGCTGGCCGCGATCGTCGACTGGGCGAAGGCGGTGGGCGTGCACGCAGTGCACGTCAACCACCTGTTCACCTGGATCCCCGCCGGCGAGATGACGACCGCCGACGGGTTCCTCGCGAATCTCACCGTCGATCTCTCGTTGCGTCTCGATTCGCTGTCGGCGGTGATGTTGTTTTTCGTGACCGTGGTTGGTTTTCTGATTCATGTGTACTCGGTTGGCTACATGCACGACGAGGCGGCGACGGCGTACGCCCGCTACTTTGCGTATTTGAACCTGTTCATGTTCGCCATGTTGACGCTCGTCCTGGGGGCCAACCTCCTCGTCGTGTTCGTCGGCTGGGAAGGCGTCGGGCTGTGCTCGTACCTGCTGATCGGCTTTTACTTCGAGAAGGATTGGTGCGCCGCGGCGGGAAAGAAGGCGTTCATCGTCAACCGTATCGGCGACTTCGGGTTCCTCCTCGCCATCGTGATCGCGTTCAAGGCGTTCGGCACCGTTGACATCGCCGGGCTGCAGGCCGCCATGGCGGCGGACCCGGAGGCGGCAGGGCGCTGGGCCACCGTGCTTGCGGTGCTGCTGTTCGTTGGCGCCACTGGCAAGTCGGCGCAGCTTCCGTTGTACGTGTGGTTGCCGGACGCGATGGCCGGTCCTACCCCGGTGTCGGCGCTGATTCACGCCGCCACCATGGTCACCGCTGGCGTGTACATGGTGGCGCGGACCAGCTTCATCTACGCCCTGTCACCGACCGCCTTGTTGGTGGTGGCGGTGGTCGGCGGGGTGACCGCCGTGTTTGCGGCGACCATTGGGTTGGCGCAGAACGACATCAAGAAAGTGTTGGCGTACTCCACCGTATCCCAGCTCGGGTACATGTTCTTGGGGGCGGGGGCGGGGGCGTTCGCGGCGGCGATCTTTCACGTCTTCACCCATGCCTTTTTCAAGGCCTGTTTGTTTTTGGGGGCCGGCTCGGTGATTCATGCCTGCGGCGGCGAGCAGGACATGCGGAAGATGGGTGGGCTCAAGTCGCACATGAAGGCGACGTACTGGACCTTTTTGGTGGCGACGCTGGCCCTGGCCGGGATCCCGCTATTTGCCGGGTTTTTCTCCAAGGATGAGATTTTGGCCAAGGTATTCGCGGCTGGGGTGGGGAACCTCCACGGGTACGGGACGGTGTATCTGGGGCTGTGGGGGCTCGGGGTGGTGGGGGCGTTTTTGACTGCGTTTTACATGTTTCGGGTCGTGTACATGACGTTTCACGGTGAGTTTCGGGGGAGCGCCGAGCAACGACACCATCTGCACGAATCTCCGGGGGTGATGGTGTGGCCGCTGCGGATCTTGGCTGGTGGCAGCGTTGTCGCGGGGTTGCTCGGGGTGAGCAAGGCGATGGTGTTCGACTGGTTCGATTCGAACTGGTTCGAGCACCTGCTGCACCCGGTGGCACCGGCGGTCACGGTTGGGCACCACGTGTCGTTGGGTGTGGAGTGGGGGCTGATCGTGCTGTCGGTGGGGGTGGCGGTGGCGGGGATTTGGCTCGCGAAACGGTTCTACTTCGGACCCGAGGCCGGGGCAGTACCGGCCCGCGTGGCCGCTGCGTGGCCGCGCCTGTACCGCACCGTGGCCAACAAGTACTGGGTGGACGAGATCTACGACGCGACGGTGGTGGACGGCACGATGATGTTGGCGCGCGGCTCGTGGGAGGTCGACGCGCGGGTCGTCGACGGCGTGGTGAACGGCACCGCACTCGGTACGCGCGGTTCGGCATTCGCCTCGGGGTTGTTCGACCTCCACATCGTGGACGGTCTCGTCAACAAGATCGCCGACGCCTACCAGTGGGCCAGCGTGAAGCTCCGCCGGCTGCAGTGGGGCGTGGTGCAGGGGTACGCCCTGGCGATGGTCGTAGGTTTCGTGCTCGTGCTGGCCGCGGCGCTGTGGCTCGGGCACGCGGTGTGAGGGAGAAGACATGGAGTTCTTCGCGAATCCGCTCAACCAGATCTGCTACCTGCCCCTGCTCGGGGCTCTGGTCATCATCTTCTTCCTCAAGCGCGAGCAGTCGAAGGCGATCAAGGTCGTGGCCACGGTCACGGCCGGTCTCGATTTCGTGATCTCGATCCCGCTGTGGTGGCGCTACCTGCCGGAAGGGAACGCCTTCCAGCTCACCTACAAGGCGAGCTGGATCCCGTCGATCGGTAGCTCGTACCACTTCGGGGTCGACGGGATCTCGGTGCTGCTGATCCTGCTCACGACGCTGCTCGGCTTCATTGCCGTGTACAGCTCGTTCTCCGCCATCACCCACCGCGAGAAGGAGTACTACGTTTTCTTGCTGGTGCTGCAGACCGGCATGCTGGGCGTTTTCATGGCGCTCGACTTCGTGCTCTTCTATGTCTTCTGGGAGGTCATGCTGGTCCCGATGTACTTCCTCATCGGGATTTGGGGCGGTCCGCGCAAGCTCTACGCGGCGATCAAGTTCTTTCTCTACACGCTGGCTGGCTCGGTGCTGATGCTGGTCGGCATCCTGGCGCTGTACTTCTACAACTCGACCGGGCTCGGTGCGGTCGGCCTCGAGGGTCTCGGCAACCCAGCCACCTTCGACGTGCCGACGCTGTTCGGGATCGCCGGCAGAATCCCGCCGGGTCTGCAGATGTGGATCTTCCTCGCCTTTTTCGTGGGGTTCGCGATCAAGGTGCCGATGTTCCCGTTCCATACCTGGCTGCCCGATGCCCACGTCGAGGCTCCCACCGCCGGCTCCGTGATCCTGGCTGGCGTGCTTCTGAAGATGGGGACGTACGGGTTCATCCGCTTCTCGCTGCCGCTGCTGCCCGACGCCACCCAGAAGGCGGTGCCGTGGATGGTGGGGTTGGCGATCGTCGGCATCATCTACGGTGCGCTGGTGGCGATGGCACAGAAAGACATGAAGAAGCTGGTCGCGTACTCGTCGGTGTCGCACCTGGGGTTCGTGATGCTGGGGATGTTCGCCCTCAACCCCTCGGGGTTGTCGGGCTCGGTGCTGCAGATGATCAATCATGGGCTGTCGACCGGCGGGCTCTTCCTCCTCGTCGGGATCGTCTACGAGCGTCGCCACACCCGGATGATCGCCGACTACGGCGGCCTCGCGAAGGTCATGCCGGTGTACGCCACGCTATTCATGATCATCACCATGGCCTCGATCGGGCTGCCGACGCTCAACGGCTTCGTGGGCGAGCTGACGATTCTCATCGGCGCCTTCAACCGCTCGACCTGGTGGGCGGTGCTGGCCGCCTCGGGAATCGTGCTCGGCGCGGCGTATATGCTGTGGCTGTACCAGCGGGTGTTTTTCGGCGACATCACGCACGAGGAGAACCACACCCTCACCGACGTCAACCGACGCGAGCAGTGGACGCTCATCCCGCTGGTCGTCCTGTGCTTCTGGATCGGTCTGTACCCCAAGCCGTTCTTCCGCATCATGGAGCCGTCGATCCGTCGGGTGGTCGAGGTCGTGGATCCTGGCTACCTCGCGCACCCTCGGCTGCCGGCGGTCTCGACCGTACCGCCACCGGCGCACGGGCGGTGAGGAGCGCACCATGCTGGCCGACATCCTCGCCGTCCTGCCCGAAACCGCCCTCGCTCTCATGGGCATGGTGGTGCTGATCCTCGGTCTGGCGAAGGTCCGCAACCACCTCGCCGTGGCGGTGCTGACCCTGGGGTCGCTGCTGCTCGCCGGCGTGCTGCTGTCGCATGTCGGGCGCGCGGTCGATCCCGGCGAGCACTTCATGTTCGGGATGTTCGTGCTCGATCGTTTCGCGATCTACTTCAAGGCATTGCTCTTGGCATGTTCGTTCCTGACCGTGCTGCTGTCGATCGATTACCTCATGCGGCACGATGCCCGACCGGGCGAGTACCTCGCGCTCGTGATGCTGGCCACCGTGGGAATGATGACCATGGCCTCGGGCGTGCACCTGGCGGCGATCTACGTCGGGCTCGAGCTCATGGCCCTGTCTACCTACGTGCTCGCCGGCTACTTCCGGCGTCAGGTGAAGTCGCACGAGGCGGCGGCCAAGTACTTCGTGCTCGGAGCGCTGTCGTCGGGGATCCTGCTGTACGGGCTCTCGCTGCTGTACGGCGCCACGGGGACGCTCGAGCTGCAGGCGATCGCCGGCAGGCTCGCGCAGGGACCGCCCTCGGCGGCGGCGCTGGCCGGGATCGGGCTTTTGGCGTGTGGTTTTCTTTTCAAGGTGGCGGCCGTGCCGTTCCACATGTGGACGCCCGACGTCTACGAGGGCGCGCCCACGCCGATCACGACGTTCATGTCGGTGGGTCCGAAAGCAGCGGCGTTCGCCATCTTCCTGCGGGTGTTCGACGGTGGGCTCGCCCCGGTGGCGGAGAGCTGGCGCCCCTTGGTGTGGGGCGCCGCGGCGTTGACGATGGTGTGGGGGAACATCGCCGCTCTGACCCAAGACAACGTCAAGCGGATGCTGGCCTACTCGTCGATCGCCCACGCCGGCTACGCCCTGGTCGGGCTGGTCGCGGGCGGCGACGCGGGTGTCCAGAGCGTGCTGCTTTACATGCTGGTCTACACCGTCACCAACGTCGGGGCGTTCGGGCTCGTTATCCTGCTCGAGTCGCGCGGCTACGCTGGGCAGACCGTGCAGGACTTCGCGGGCCTGGCCCGCAAGCAGCCAGTCGCCGCTTTCGGTATGCTGCTGTTCCTTCTGTCGCTTGGCGGGATCCCACCCACCGCCGGTTTCATGGGTAAGCTCTACGTGTTCGCCGCCGCGATTCGCAGCGGGTATGTCTGGCTCGTCGTTATCGCGGTGCTGATGTCGGCGGTGTCGCTCTACTACTACCTCCGGATCGTGCTGCAGATGTACCTGCGCGACGGTGAGGGCGTCGAGCCGGCGCCGATGGTTTCGGCGGTATGGACCGAGCGGGCGCTGTGGGCGTGTGCGGTAGCGGTGCTGCTCATCGGCCTTTGGCCGGGTCCCTTCGCCGCCGCCGCCGCCGCGGGTCTGGGTATCATGCCGTTGCCGTGACCGCGAGACCCTCCGGACGGGGCACCGCCTTCCGCCGCATCGGCGATGCTTACCTCATCGGCACGATCCTGCCGGCGGCGGTGGTCATCGGCTACCTCATGGGCAAAGGCCTCGACTACCTGACCAACTGGACACCGTGGGGTACGCGCGTGCTGACGGTGCTGGGCGTGGCCGCAGGGTTCAGGGAGGCGATCCGCATCGCGCTCAAGGTGGGTCGCGAGGAGGATGCCGCGATGCAGAGCGGGAGGGAGTCGGACGAGCCAGAGGGCCGGTCGTGAGCCTGGCGCTCTGGGTGGCAGGGGTGGGGACGGCGATCGCCGGCGTCGTCCTGACGGTGCTGGGCCGGCCGCTCTCGGCGCTCGCCTTGACCCTCACGGTGTTGGTCGGTATGATCAACGCCCTGTGGCTGGAGCGTCTGCTCGACAGGGTGCTGCAGCCAGGCAGGCCGCGTCTGAAGGGGACCATTGGTCTGCTGGTCGCCCGCTTCGCGCTCTGGGGTTTTCTGTTTGCGGTGTTGTTTCTCCTGAGGCGGCACATCCAGGTGTGGGTGGTGGTGGTGGGTGTGGTGATCGTGCTGGTGGGCCTGGCGGCGGTCGGTTGGAGAGGGGAACAGTCCGGCCCCGAGAAGGGTTGATCGAGCGTGCATCACGAGCTCTCCTTTCTCTTTCACCCGGTGAACGCGCTCCTGACGAAGCTGCTCGGGGCGCCGCCGGGAGCGTGGCAGAAAGCCCTGAAGCTCACCGGCCAAGACGGGATCTGGCTGCCCGACCACGTGATCATGGCCATGACGGTGGCGCTTCTCATCACGGTGCTTGCCGTGACCGCAAGGCGCAGCTTCTCGCTCGACAAGCCGTCCACTTTACAGCAGGTCTTCGAGCTCGTGGTATCCGGGATTCGCGGTCTCGCCGACGACGTGGTCGGACACGGCCATGGCGCCCCGTTCGTGCCGTTCGTGGCCGCGCTCGCGTGCTTCATCTTCGTCTCGAACTTCTTCGGGCTCTTTTTCTTCCTGCAGCCGCCGACGGCCAACCTCAATACCACGGCGGCACTGGCAGTGACAGCGTTCGTCTTCTATCACGTGGCTGGGCTGCGGGCGCAGGGGTTCCACTACTTCAAGCAGTTCATGGGGCCCGTCTGGTGGCTGTTCCCGCTCATGCTGCCGCTCGAGATCATCTCCCACCTGGCGCGCGTTCTGTCGTTGTCTCTGCGTCTTTTCGGCAACATCTTCGCCGAGCACTCGGCAAGTGCTGGCTTTTTGGTGGTGGTGCCGTTGTTCGTTCCGGCGATGATGGGGCTGGGCGTGCTCGGTGCGACAATTCAGACCTTCATCTTCATCATGTTGACCTCGGTGTACATCTCCGGCGCCGTTGCCGAGGAGCACTGAGGACGAGAAAACCGAGGGAGGATCGTTCATGAAGAAGCACGTTCTGATAGTGGTGGCGGGCCTGATGCTCCTCGCCATGGCGACGCCGGTGCTGGCAGCCGAGCCCGAGGCCGCAGCCTCAGGCGGGAAGATGTGGCAGTACATCTCGGCCGCGTTCGTGCTGGGCGTGGCGGCCGTGGCCGGTGCGTTCGGGCAGTCCAAGGCGGTGGTCGCAGCGTGCACCAGCATGGGGCGTAACCCAGGCGCGGCGGGCGCGATCCGCATCACGATGATCGTCGGTGTGGCGTTCATCGAGTCGCTGGTCATCTACGCCCTGCTCATCGCGTTCATGATCTTGTAGAGTCGAAATCACCTCACCGACCTGTGCCGACCCACCTCAGCCGGTGGGTCGTGCCGTCTTCGGAGGCAGCCATGGAGCGGTGTTTGTGGGCCGGCGGCAGTGAGCTTGTCAGGCGGTATCACGACGACGAGTGGGGAGTGCCCGTCCACGATGACCGGCGCCACTTCGAGTTTCTCCTCCTCGAGGGCGCCCAGGCCGGGCTGTCGTGGGAGACGATCCTGCGCAAGCGTGAGGGCTACCGGCGGGCGTTTGCGGGCTTCGATCCGGAGGCGGTCGCAGCGTTCGGCCAGGCCGACATCGCTCGGTTGCTTGCCGATGCTGGGATCGTCCGCAACCGGCTGAAGGTCGCGGCAGCCATTGCCAACGCTCGCGCGTTTCTCGGGATCCAGCGGCAGTACGGGAGCTTCGATGCCTTCGTCTGGCCGTTCGTCGGCGGGGCGCAGATCCGCAACGCCTGGACCGCGACGCACGAGGTCCCGGCGTTCACCCCCGAGTCCAGCGCTCTCTCGAAGGAGCTTAAGCGGCGCGGCTTCCGTTTCGTCGGCCCGACGGTCGTCTATGCCTACATGCAGGCGTGTGGCCTGGTCAACGACCACCTCGTGTCGTGCTTCCGATACGAGCAGGTCTAGCCTCGGCTGGCGTCCGGGTTCCGAGAGAGTGGTCGGTGGTCGAAAGCCCCACCTGCCCGCTCTTCCCCTCCTTCCTCCGCTCCCTGACCAGCGGGCAGCGATTCTCGAGTGGGGGCGAGGAGGAGTAGTATTCGATCGGTGATGGCGAGCCGGCGGCGATCGCAGGAGCAACGGGTCCACGGCGACGTGCCGGGCACGGGGAGCGGGATCTGGGCGGCGATCTACGATCTCGTGCGCTCGATTCCGCGCGGGCGGGTCATGACCTATGGGCAGATCGCCGAGCTGTGCGGGCAGCTCGTCTCACCCCGCGCCGTCGGGTGGGCGATGCACACCTGCCCCGACGACGTGCCGTGGCACCGGGTGGTCAACGCCCGTGGCGCGTGCTCGACCGAGCGGCTGGCGGACCTGCCGCCGCACGTGCAGCAGGAGATGCTCGAGGCCGAGGGAGTGGAGTTCCAGCTCGACCGCACCCTCGACCTCGGCCGCTACCGCTGGGCGCCCCGGGGAAGGTTCCCGGTTGCATGACCCAGGGTGGTGCCGTACTATCGTCATCCGTCAGGCCAGAAACCGTCGAAGGTCGAAGGTCGAAGGACTTGGAATACGGTGTTGATACGAGCATACGCAGACTCTGAGGCCGGCTCTCGACTCTTGGCTTGCAGCCCGGAAGATGGGGAGCGTTCAACCCTCGACCGGCGACCTTCACTGCCCTCTCTTTGGCGTGGCGGCGCCACCCTCCTCGCCGTGGCCGTCGTGCTCGGCGGCTGCTCGCTGCGACGCGTCGCGGTCAACGTTGCCGGCAACGCGCTGGCCTCGGGGGGCGCCGGGTGGGCCTCCGATGAGGATCCGGAGCTGGTGCGCGAGGCGCTGCCGTTCGCTCTCAAGACCATGGAAAGCCTGCTCGCTCAGTCGCCCCGGCATCGGGGGTTACTGCTCGGGGCGTGCTCTGGCTTCACCCAGTACGCCTACGCTTTCGTGCAGAGCGAGGCTGACTATCTCGAGGCGGCCGACCTGGCCGCCGCTACGGCGATGCGAGCTCGAGCACAGAAGCTTTTCCTGCGGGCACGCGACTACGGCTTGCGCGGGTTGGAGGTCGACCACCCGGGTCTTCGCCAGGGGCTGCAGCGCGATCAGGCTGCGGTGGAGGCCGTGAGGGAGCCGCAGGCCGTTGCCCTGCTGTACTGGACCGGGGTTGCCTGGGGCGCCGCAATCTCGCTGCAGAAAGACAACGCCGACCTCGTCGCGGACCTGCCGGTGACGGCGGCGCTGGTGCGCCGCGCCCTCGCGCTCGATGAGCGCTTCGGCGGCGGCGCCGGGTACGACTTTTTCATCGCCTACGAGGGCGGCCGTCCGGCTGCCGCCGGCGGCTCGGTCGAGCGCGCTCGCATGGCGTTCGAACGGGCCGTGGAGCTCTCCGGTGGGCGGCGGGCGGCACCGTACGTCGGCTTCGCCGAGACCGTGTGCGTGGCGACCCAGGATCGACCGGAGTTCGAGCGGTTGTTGAACCTCGCGCTGGCGATCGACGTACGCACACCAGGGCCGGATCGGCTGGCCAACCTGCTCGCCCAGCGCCGAGCGCGGTGGCTGCTGGGACGGATCGACGAGCTGTTCATCTGAACCTGGGAGGATCTCGGTGCGAAGTGCATGGGTGCTGTTGAGCGTGGGGCTGCTGGCCGGGTTGGCCGCACAGGGGTCGGCGCAGCAGGCGACAATCAAGATTGCGACGCTGGTGCCGCAGGGCTCCGCGTGGTACACGACCGTGCAGGAGATGGCGCAGAAGTGGCATGAGGTGACCGGCGGCCGAGTCACGGTGCGCCTGTACCCGGGCGGGGTCGCGGGCGACGACTCCGATGTGGTACGCAAGATGCGCTTGGGGACGCTCGACGGCGGTCTGCTCACGGCCGTCGGCTTCTCCGACATCGACCGCTCGGTGTTCGCGCTCAATATCCCGATGGCGTACGCCTCATACGAGGAGTACGATGCAGTCCTCGACCAGCTCGCACCGCAGCTCGAGAAGACGTATGCGGACAAGGGGTTCGTGGTACTGGCGTGGGCCGATGCCGGATGGCTGCACTTCTTCACCAAGGAGCCTGTGCGGACGCCCGAGGACCTCAAGAAGCACAAGCTGTTCGTGTGGGCCGGCGACAACCCGGCGATTGAGCTGTGGAAAGCCTCGGGGTTCAACCCGGTGCCGTTGCCGGCAACCGAGATCGCCACCGCGCTGCAAACCGGTCTGGTCACCGCGCTACCGACTTCGCCGCAGGCCGCGGTGGTCATGCAATGGTTCACTGCGGCGCCGTACATGACCGACGTCAACTGGGCGGTGCTCTCGGGCGGGTTGGTGCTGTCGAAGGCGGCATGGGAGAAGATCCCTGCCGACGCCCGCCCGGCTGTGGCCGAGGCGGCGCGTGTCGCGGCGCTCAAGCTTCGCAACCAGACTCGGGAAGGCGCCGCCCGTGACCTCGAGGCGATGGCCAAGCGTGGTCTCAAGATCGTGGAGGTGGATGCCGCCGCTCGCCAGGCGTGGTTGGGGGCTGCCGAGACCGCGTACCCCGGGGCGCGCGGTCCGTTCGTGCCGGCGGCGGCGTTCGACGAGGCGATGCGGCTGCGCGCGGCGTACCGCGCCAGCAAGGCCGAGAAGTGAAGCTGGTCGCGTACCTGCGGCGGATCGAGGACGGGGTCCTCTCGACGGCGTTTTTGGTCGCGATCGGGTTGCCACTGGTCGACGCGGTCGGGCGTCCGCTGGGTGGGTTCCACGTGCCCGGCAACGCGACGTACCTACAGCAGCTCACGTTGTGGCTGGCGTTTCTGGGTGGTCTGCTGGCGGTGCGCGAGGGCAAGCACCTGACGCTCTCGACGGCCGAAGTCTTCCACCAAGGCAGCCGAGCGCGCCAGATCGTGCGCGTCGTCGCTCACAGCGTGGCGGCAGCGGTCTCGGCTGTGCTCACGTACGGGAGCTTCCTGGTGGTGATGGCGGACCGTCAGCAGGGGGCCAGGCTGCCGATCGGTGTCCCCGTGTGGATCGTCGAGCTCGTGATGCCGCTCGGCTTGGGGTTGTCGGCGCTACGCTTTATCTGGCTGGCGAGCGAGCACTGGCGGGGGCGTGTGGTGGCCCTCGCCTCGGTGGCGGCGGTATTCGCGCTCGGATGGCTGCCCGCTCCTGCGGGCGCCGGGTTTTGGGTCCTGGTGGCGGTCGTGGTTTTCGCAACGCTTCTCGGCTCGCCGGTGTTCGTGGCTATGGCTGGCATCGGCATGCTGCTGTTCCACTCCGACGGGACCCCGATTTCGGCCGTACCAGCGGAGATCTACCGTTTGGTCGCCTCTCCGAGCCTGCCGGCGATTCCATTGCTGACCGCCTGTGGCTACGTACTAGCCGAGTCGGGGGCGGCCCACCGCCTCGTGCGCTTTTTTCGCTCGCTGTTTGGATGGATGCCGGGCGGCATCGCTGTACTGGTGGCAGGGGTGTGTGCCTTGTTCACGACGTTTACGGGTGGGTCGGGGATCACGATCATCGCCCTCGGCGGGCTCGTCTACCCCATCTTGCGCGAGGAGGGGTACCCGGAGGGGTTCTCTCTCGGGCTCGTGACGGCCGGTGGAAGCCTCGGGCTGCTGTTTCCCCCAAGCCTTCCAGTCATCCTTTACAGTGTGGTCGCGAGCGTACCGGCCGATCAGCTATACATCGCCGGGCTGCTGCCAGGGCTGCTGCTGGTGGTGCTGGCGGCGGTGTACGGCATCGTCGTGGGTCGGCGCTCGCAGGAGCAGACTCAGGCGTTTTCCTGGCGGGAGCTCGGTGCCGCCACCTGGGGTGCGAAATGGGAGCTTTCGCTGCCGGTGCTCGTCATCGCGCTGTTCGCGAGCGGATTCGCCTCGCTGGTGGAGGCGTCGGCGGCGGCGGCACTTTACGCGATCGTCGTCGAGTGCTTCATCACCCACGATATCCATCCCGTGCGGCAACTCCCCAAGGTCATCCTCAAGGGCGCAGCGCTGGTGGGAGGAGTGCTCATCCTCCTGGCGTCGGCGATGGGTCTGACCTCGTATCTCGTCGATGCCCAGATTCCTGACCAGCTCCTCGCGTTCGTCAAGGCGCACGTGAGCTCGCCAGTGGTCTTCCTGCTGGTGCTCAACCTGTTCTTGTTGGTGCTGGGCTCGGTGCTCGAGATCTATTCCGCGATCATCGTGCTGACACCACTGGTGGTGCCGCTCGGTGTGGCGTTCGGGGTGCACCCCGTGCACCTCGGGGTGGTCTTCCTGGCCAACCTCGAGCTCGGATTCCTCTTCCCGCCGGTGGGTCTGAACCTGTTCCTGTCCGCGTCGCGCTTTGGCGTGCCGATCACCCGATTGTACCGGTTTGTGGTACCGTTTCTCATCATCATGGGCGCGGGCGTGCTGCTGATCACCTACGTCCCGGCCATGTCCTTGGGTTTTCTGAAGCTCATGGGCAGGTAGGTGGCGGACGCCACCGCCGAGGAGAGTCAGATGTCCGACCGCAAGTATAAGCAAAGGGGGTACATGGACTCCGAGGCGAGCGATCGGCCCGAGGCACCGAGGCGGCAGCCGAAAGAGCGGAGCGGGGCGCCGTGGGAGCGTCCCGACGGCCCGCGGGGGCGTGGTCTCGGCGCCCCGACCGAGTCGGTGTTCCGCTGCCGGCGATGCGGTGCCCGGCAGCGTCTGGACGTCTCGTTGCCGTTCGATGCCGTGTGCGAGGGGTGCAACAGCGACCTGCACACCTGTTCCAACTGCATCCACTTCGACAGCTCGCGCCCCAAGGAGTGTCGCAAGCCCGTGACCGAGCGGGTCGTCAACAAGATCAAGCGCAACGCATGTGCGCTCTTCACCCCCGGCCTGGTGCAGGAGTTCGCCAGGGAGCACCCGGCTCCCATGAGCCGCCCCCGCGACGCCTTCGACGCTTTGTTCCGCAAGAAGTAACGCCCTGCCCTTTCACCTCGTCGAGGGTCGAGAGTGCAAGCGACGGCAGTCTCGGCCAGGCAACGGTGAGCCGGTCGCCCCGCCTCCGACGCTGATGTTGGTCTCAGGCTCGCGACGTGGGGCGCTCGACGGGTGGGAGGGGTAAAGGGGCCCGGGGGCGACGGGAGGAGGCGCCCCCGGGCAAAGAGGAGCAGGAGAGGAGGGAGAACGCCCCCTAATCCATCTGCCGGCGCAGATAGGTGGGGGTTTCGAGCTCCATGAAGCCCTCGACGTTGACGCCGTACTCCCGGGAAAGGTTGGCAGGGAGGTAAATGGATGCCGGGTCGAGGCTGGGCTGCGGCCCGCGCTCGCTGCGCGTCTCGCTGCGGGCAGCGGGTCGCTCCGGCATGTGCAAAGGAGGGCGCTCCTGGGCGGTAGCACCGAAACCGGTGGCCACCACGGTGACCTGGATCTGCCCTTCGAACTCGTCTCGCCGAGCGTAGCCGGGAATGAACAGGCAGTCCGGTGAGCAGCGGGCGGCGATGTACTCGGCGGCGTCGTTGATCTCGGTGAGGGTGCTGTCGGGGCCGCCGACGAAGTTGACGAGCACGCGCTGCGCCCCGTCGAGGGTAGCCTCCTCGAGCAGCGGAGAGGAGAAGGCGTGCTGCGCTGCCTCCACTGCTCGGTGCTCGCCCTTCGCGATACCAATGCCCATGAGCGCCATCCCACCGCCGCGCATGACCGTCTCGATATCGGCGAAATCGGGGTTGATGATCCCGGTCTCGTTGATGATGTCGGAGATCCCCTGCACGCCGTGCCGCAGCACCTCATCGGCGAGATGGAAAGCATTCTCGACCGTGATGTCGGGCTTGACCATCTGCAGCAACCTGGCGTTGGGCACGGTGATGAGCGTGTCCACGCACTTGCGCAGCTCCTCGATGCCCTTGTCGGCGATGCGTGCCTTGCGTGAGCCCTCGAAAGGGAACGGCTTGGTGACCACCGCCACGGTGAGCGCGCTCGCCTCGCGTGCGAGGCTTGCCACCACCGGCGCGGCACCGGTGCCGGTGCCGCCGCCCATCCCAGCCGCGATGAACACCATGTCTGCCTTGTCGAGCATCTCGAGGATGTCGTCGGTGGCTTCCAGGGCGGCCTTCATGCCTACCTCGGGGTCGCATCCGGCGCCGAGCGCCTTGCCCCGGCCATTGGGGGTGACGAGCTGAATCTTGACCCCCGCCTTGCTGGCGCGCAAGGACTGGCCATCGGTGTTGACGGCAATGAACTCGACCCCGCGGACACCGGCGTCGATCATCCGGTTGACGGCGTTGCAGCCGCCACCTCCGACGCCGATCACCTTGATGAGCGCGGGATGGCACTCCTCGGCCAAGGTGATCACGGGTTTGCCCTTGTCGTCCGGCTCGTCGAAAATGATCATGAACCACCTCCCTTTTTGGTCATGAGCTGTCTTCTGAGTCGTGAAAGCAGTCCCTCGCTGCGGCCGCGGTCTCGCACGGCGACCTGGCCGTTGCTGTTGCTCGCCGCCCGGGCATAGGCCAGAAGGCCCATCGCCGCGGCTGGTGAGCGGGCCGGAAGCTCGGGGCTCTGGAGCAAGTGCGTGGCGTCCACGACCCCCTCCATCTCGCCCAGCCGTGCCCGCTTGACGAACACCTCTTCGGCGAGAGCGGCGATGCCGTCCAGGTGCGAGCCGCCGCCCACCAACACCACACCGGTGCACGGTGCGTCTTGGGGTATCTGTCGCCAGACCTCACCGGCGATGAGCTCGAACGTCTCCTGCAGGCGGATACGCACGGTCCTGCACAGCTCCCGCCGGGACACCACGTGGCTGCCACGCCCCTCGATCGTCGGCACCGAGAGCGTCTCCTCTTCGCCAACGTCTGCCAGCAGCACGGTGCCGGCCTCACGCTTGGCCTTCTCGGCTCCCGCAGCGGTGGTCTGGAAGCGGTGTACGAGGTCGTCGTTGACCTTGTTGGCGCCGACCGGCAAGCACCCAGCTACCAACATCCTGTCGGAGGAGAAGGCGGCGTAGGTGGTGGCACCGAAACCAACGTCGATGAAGATCGAGCCAAGTCGGCGTTCGTCGGCCGTGAGGGTGGCCAGCGAGGCCGCAACCGGCGAAAAGACGAGCTCCTCCACCGCCATACCTGCCTCGTTGATGGCCTTCTCGAGCGTGCGCACCGGGCTTTCTTGGGCGGCCAGCACATAGGCGTCGATTGCCAGGTGGCGGCCAGGCATCCCCAGCGGGTCGAGGAGCCCTTCCTGGTCGTCGAGCGAGTAGGTCGGGGCGACGACGTTGAGGACGGTGTGTCCAGGCGGCAGAGGTTGGCGCCGCACCGCCTCATGAAGGGAGTCGAGGTCGCGCAAGCTGACCTCGCGTTCCCGGGGGCCGAGGGTGATGGCGGCGCGGGTCATGCGTCCCACCACGAACACGCCGGCAGTACAGGCATACACCCGTTCGACCGGGACCTTGGCCATCAGCTCGGCTTCCTCGACCGCGGCTCGAATCGCGCTCACGACCGGCCGCATCTGCACCACCTGACCAGCCCGCACTCCTACCGACGGCGCCATGCCGACACCGCGGATGACGATGGCGCCCTCCTCGTTGGGCTCGCCGATGAGGGCTAGCACGCGCTGGTTGCCCACGTCGAGGGCGGCGACGGGGGTGGCGAGCGGGCTCACGACCCAGCCTCCCCGGACTCGATCGCGGGCAAGATCGCTACGCGGCCGTCGATGCGAGCATCGAGGCGTCGGGGCATCGGTTGGCCGTCTCGCTGCCATGCCTCCAAGACCCGACGCGCCAGAGCGACTTGGTGCGGCCGCGAGGGGTCGACCAGGACCGTGCATGGGAGGTCGTCGAAGGCGAGTGCGACATCGGCCGGCCCGACGCGCTCCGCGACTTTGATACGCGCCCCCCACGCCTGCTCGATCTTTTCCACCGCGTCGAGCACAGCAGCCCGCTCCTCGGGGAACGGCGCGAAGCCAGAGACCTCGAGTGCAGGGAGGGAGCCGCGGGCCTCTCCCAGGAGATGGCCCTGCCGGTCGGCGAGTCGTACGTGCGGGCCGTCGCGGGCTACGGCAACCGGCTGCCTTTCGTGGACCACGCAGTGGACCGTGCCATCGAGCGTTACGCGGACAGAGGCGTCGTCCACCCACGGCAGCGCGCTGACGAGCGCTCGCAGGTCCGCCGCCCGCACCGTGAGAGCGGTGCTACCGAGTGCATGTTGCAGAGCACGCTCGACCTCAGCGGTGGGGAAGCGGCTGGGACCTTCGACTCGGACCTGCCGGACCTGCAGCGCCGTGGCGAGGGCCGCCGTCAGTCCGACGGCGGCGGTGAGGACCGCCACCGCCGCAGCGAGACGGCGCCAGGACCGGCGGTGACGGACGATCCCGCTCACGTGGCCCCCTCGGCGAGCCACGCCTCACCCAGACGGACCACGTTGCCGGCCCCCAGCGTGAGCACGACGTCGCCCTCGCGCACGGCCGCGTCGAGGGCCGACCGCGCGGCCTCGAAGGAGTCGCAGGGCACCACCTGCCGATGCCCGCTCCGGCGCGCGGCATCGACGACCAGGTGATGGGTGACGCCGGGTAGCGGCTGCTCGCGAGCCGCATATACCGGCAGGACGAGGACCAGATCGGCGCCCAGCAGCGCCTCGCCGAACCGTTGGGCGAACGACTGGGTTCGGGAGTAGAGGTGGGGCTGGAACACCGCCACGAGGCGCGAGAGGGGGAACGCCTGCCGAGCCGCCTCGAGGGTAGCGGCCACCTCGGTGGGATGGTGGGCGTAGTCGTCGACCAGGATGACACCGTTGCGCTCGCCTTTGCGCTCGAAGCGCCGGGCCACGCCGGTGAAGGCGGCGATGGCAGCAGCAGCCGAGGAGTACGGCACGCCGACCTCGAGCGCCACCGCCAGGGCGGCGAGGGCGTCAGCCAGCACATGCCGGCCAGGCAAGGGCACCTCGAGCAGGCCCAGATCCTCGCCTCGAACGACGACCCGGCAGCGAGAGGCAGTGGGCGTCAAGACGACGCCTCGAGCCGCCACCTCGGCCTGCGGCGACTCGCCATAGGTCACGATGCGGCGGCCCAAACGCGGGAGTAGGCGTCGTACCCCTGGGTCGTCCAAACAGGCGATGGTGGCGCCGTAAAACGGCGTGCGGCCGGCGAACTCGAGGTACGCGTCCTCCATCGCCTCCACCGTGCCGTAGGTATCGAGGTGCTCGGCCTCGACATTGGTGATCACCGCCAGCACCGGGTACAGGGCGAGAAACGACCGGTCGTACTCGTCGGCCTCACAGACGAGATACTGGGAGTGCCCGAGGCGTGCATGGGCGCCGAGAAGGTGCACGCGGCCGCCCACCACGACCGTGGGATCCAGCCCCGCCTCCGTGAGCACGTGGCCGGTGAGCGAGGTCGTCGTGGTCTTGCCGTGGGTGCCGCCCACGGCCACCGTCCACTTGAGGCGCGAGACCTCCCCCAGCATCTCGGCTCGGCGGATGATCGGGATACCCGCATCGCGTGCCGCCTCGACTTCGGGGAGCGAGGCCGACAGCGCCGAGGAGATGACGAGCACATCGGTGCCCGTGAGGTGAGACGGATCGTGACCGATCGTGATGGAGATGCCCAGCTGTTGTAGACGGGCGGTCGCCTCCGAAGCCTGGATGTCGCACCCGGAGATCTCCAGGCCCTCGCGGTGGAGCAGCTCGGCCAGGCCGCACATGCCGGCTCCGCCGATCCCGGCGAAGTGCAGGTGGCGTACGGGCCCGAAGTTCACACGCCCTCCTTGCTGACGTTGAGGATCAGGCCGATCGCGGCCATGGTGGCGAGGACATCGGTCCCGCCTGCCGACAGCAACGGTAGGGGCAGCCCCTTGGCAGGCAACAGGTTGAGGCACACCGAGACGTTGATGAGTGCCTGCACTGCGAGTGTCGCGGCGAGCCCTGCGGCCAGCAGCCCGGAGGCCAGTGTCGGCGCGCGGTGAGCGGCGCGGAGGGCGCGCACGACGATGATTCCGAGCAGCGCCAGCGTCAGCGTGGCGCCCCATAGCCCCACCTCCTCGCCGATGACGGCGAAGATGAAGTCGGTGTGGGGCTGCGGCAGGAAGAAGAGCTTCTGGGTGCTCTTGCCGAGGCCGCGGCCGAGCGGTCCGCCGCCTCCCAGTGCGATGAGCGATTGCTGCACCTGGTAGGAGGTCTCGCCGAAGAACGCTCGCACCCGCTCGAGGCGGTAGGGCTTCGTCAGGATGGCGAGCACGACCATGGCCGATGCACTCCCGCCGAGGACGGCGAGCGGTGTCCACGACATCTCTGCGAGCAACAGCACGGCCACTGCGCCGGTGAGCAGCAGGACAGCCGATCCCAGATCGGGCTCCAGCAGCACCAGCAGTACCGTCACCGCGGTCATGCCGAGGGCCGGGTAAAACGTACGCTCGGGGGTCTCTCGTCGGTCGCGGCACCAGGCCACCCAAGAAGCGAGCGCGAGGGGAAGCGCCACCTTGGCCAGCGCCGACGGCTGCAAAGAGACCCCCGGGAGCTGAAGCCAGCGGTAGGTGCCGGCGACCCGGGGTTGGAAGTAGGGCACGAGGAGCGCGACCCAGGTGGCGCCGAGGCCGGTCCACGCCAGGGCGGGACGGAACAGCAGATCGAGCGGCACGAACGCCGCTGTCAGCATCGCCACCACGCCCAGCAGTGCAGCCGTGAGCTGGCACAGGGCGAAGTCGAACTCGGGCAGACCGTACCTCTCGCGAGCTAGCGGACCCGAAGCGGACGCCACGGCGACCACGCCGATCGTCGCCACCAAGAGGACGGTGGCAAGCAGCACCCGGTCGAGCTCCCGGCGCCGCGGCATCAGGCCCCCTCGGCCACGGTTCGAGCCAGCCGGGCGAACTGCTCCCCGCGGTCGGCATAGTTGGCGAACTGGTCGAACGAGGCGCAGGCCGGGGAGAGCAGGACCGTGTCACCGGCGTGGGCGAGGGCGAACGCCCGTTCGACCGCGACCGCAAGCGTCCCGCACACTTCAAAAGGCACCGTGTCGGCGAGGGCTGCAGCGATCTCCTCGGTGGCGCTGCCGATCAGGTAGGCTCGGGCCACCCGGCCGACCATCGCCGGGGCCAGCTCGTGAAAGTCCTGCCCCTTGCCGAGACCGCCCAGGATGAGGTGGATGCTGCCCGGCGGGTAGCCGGCGAGCCCGGCGGCGGTAGCTCCGATGTTGGTGCCCTTGGAGTCGTTGACGAACCGCACGTCGCGCGCCGCCGCGACCTGCTGGTGGCGATGCGGTAGGCCCGAGAACGCTGCCAACGCAGTGGCGATCGCTTCTCGGGACACGCCGGCTCTCGCGGCCAGGAGCGCCGCGGCCAGCGCGTTGGCGACGTTGTGGTCGCCGAGCAGAGGGAGGTTCCGGCGCGGGAGCAGGGGGACACCATCGAGGACCAGATTCCCTTCGGCGATATGCGCCTCGGCCGAGCGGTCGACGAGCGAGAAGAAGACCTGTCGCGACGGCGTCCGAAGCCCGTGCAGCGGTGTGTCGTCGCGGTTGAGCACCGCCCAGTCGTCCGGCCGCTGACAGGCGAACAGCCGAGTCTTGGCGTCGATGTAGGCGGCCATCGTCGGGTGACGATCGAGATGGTCCGGCGAGAGGTTGAGCAGAGCGCCAACCCTGGGCCGCAGCGTCGTGCAGCCCTGGAGCTGGAACGACGAGAGCTCGAGGACCACGGCGTCCCATTCATCGTCGTGCACCAGCGCCGCCGCCGGGGTGCCGATGTTGCCGCCCACCGCGGTTTTCCAGCCGGCGACCTTGAGGATCTCGCCGGTCAGGGCGGTGGTGGTGGTCTTGCCGTTGGAACCGGTGATCCCCAGCAGAGGGGCCGTGAAGAAGCGGAACGCCAGCTCCACCTCGGCGATCACCTCGACGCCGCGCTCGCGGGCAGCCGAGAGCAGCCCGAGGTCCCACGGCACCCCGGGGGATACGACCACCAGCGAGACGCTGTCGAGCAGGCCGACTGGGTGGTCGCCGAGCACGCTCTCGCACTTGTCGGGGAGCTGGGCCAGGCGGTCTGAGAGGGCGTCCGCGTCGGCCTTGTCGTTGACGGTGACGCGCCACCCCTCACGCGAGAGCAGGTGGGCGGCCGCGACGCCCGAGGCGCCCAGCCCGACGACCAGCGCGTGGCTGTCGGGGCGGCTCATCGCCACTCCTCCAGCAGCTCGTCGACGACCGTGTCGAGGCCGATGCCGCGGGATCCCTTCACGAGGACGACGTCCCCGGGCTGCACCGCCGTGCGCAGCAGCTCGAGCGCTGCAGCCGCGTCGGGCACAGCCCGGAGGCAGCGTTCTCCGGCCCCTTCGGCCAGGGCGGTCGCGTGCAGTGGTCCCACCGCGATCACGACGTCCGCGGACCGCCCCGCCTGCTCGCCCACCCGCCGGTGCATTTCAGGCGCCGCCGGACCCAGCTCAAGCATCTCGCCGAGCACCGCCACCCGCCGTCCTGGGGTGTCCTGCAGCATCTCGAGCACGCGGGCCATGGCGTGGGGGGAGGCGTTATAGGAGTCGTCGACGACGACGATACCGTGGCCCAGGCGGTGCACCACACCGCGGCGCGGAGCCGGCTCTAGGCTCGCGGCCGCCGCCGCGACTTGCTCGGCCGGTACCTCGAGGGTGAGCGCTGCTGCCGCCGCGGCGAGCAGATTCTCGGCCTGATGGCGACCGGGTAACGGCAGGCGGATCGCCAGCTCACCGCCGGGGGTATGGAGCACGAAGCTCGATCCGAGCAGCCCCTCGGGGTGGAACCTGTCGAGCCAGAGGTCGGCCCCCGGCCTGCCATAGCGCACGACCCGGCCGTCGAAGCGGCGGTCGAAAGCCGCGACCCTCGGGTCTGCGGCGTTGAGGAGCAGCACGCCGTCCGACCGGAGGTGCGGGATGAGCTCTGCCTTGGCCTCGGCGATCGCGTCGACGCTGGGGAAGAACTCAAGATGGACCGGCGCGACCACCGTGTAAAGGAGCGCGTCGGGCCTCGCGATCGCGCCCAGGCGGTCGAGCTCCCCGGCGTGGCTCATGCCGAGCTCGGCGACCATCCATCGGATGCCCGCCTTTTGGGAGCACAGCTCGGCCGGGAAACCGATTTCCGAGTTGCGGTTGCCGCGGGTGAACCCGACCGGGAAAGCAGACCCGAGCAGCGTGATCAGCATCTCTTTGGTGGTCGTCTTGCCGATCGAGCCGGTGAGCGCCAGCAGCCGGTAGTCGGCGTGCGCGCGCTCGTGGCGCGCCAGCGTCTGGAGGGCCGTCTGGGTGATGGGGACGACGATCTGCGGGAGCGCCAGGTCGACGGGTTGGCTGACCAGCGCCGCGGCGGCGCCGTGTGCGGCCACCTGCTCCAGGAAGCAATGGCCATCCACTCTGGCTCCCGGAAGCGCTACGAACAGGTCGCCCGGGTGTACGGCCCGGGAGTCGGTGGCGGCGCCGGTTACGACGGCGCTCCCGTCGCCCGTGAATGGGGCGTTCAGCACCGCGGCGAGCTCAGCCACCTGGCGCCGCATCAGGTCGTCCTCCGGCGTCCGGCCTCGCGAGCGACCTCGCGGTCGTCGAACGGCGTGCGGTGGTCGGCGAATATCTGTTCGGTCTCGTGGCCCTTGCCAGCGATCAGCACGGCGTCGCCCTCACCCGCCATGGCAAGAGCAGCAACGATCGCCTCGCGGCGGTCGGGGATCGCCAGCACGTGCGGGTTGGCGGAGCGCCGCACGCCCACGAGCACGGCGTCGATGATCGCCGAGGGATCCTCGGAGCGAGGGTTGTCCGAGGTGACGATCGGCACGTCAGCGAGCGCGCCCGCGATCTCGCCCATGAGGGGGCGCTTGCCCGGGTCCTTGTCGCCGCCGCACCCGAACACGACGATGAGCCTCGTGGGGCGCAGCTCGCGCAGAGCCATCAGCACCTTCTCGAGCGCATCGGGGGTGTGGGCGTAGTCCACGAACACGCTGCGTCTGCCGCCGACGTCGACCGGTTCGAGACGCCCAGGAAGCGGGCGCGCTTGGCCCAGGCCAGTAGCGATCGCCTCGAGCGGCCAGTCGAGCGCCAAGCCGACGCCGGCGGCTGCCAACCCGTTGGCGAGGTTGTGACGCCCGACCAGCCGCATGCTCACGGGCGCCCTCCCGGTTGGCGTCTCGAGCGTGAAGCGCAGGCCGAGGATGTCGGCTTCGATAGCGACGGCCGTGAGGTTGGCGTCGGGGCCGAAGCCGAAGCGGACGTCGCCCGGCCGGGGCGCAGCTGCAAGGCGGGCCATGAACGGGTCGTCGACTCCGATCACCCGTCGCCCGGGCGGATCGGCGCGCAGGAGGTCCTGCAGCTGTCTCTTATACACATCTCCGAGCCCACGAGACCGTACTAGATCTCGTATGCCGTCTTCTGCTTGGAAAAAAAAAGAAAAAGA
>ERZ1026814.135-NODE-135-length-60620-cov-7.284314_pt1 | contig 60620 bp, 58 predicted proteins | sample MGYA00520871_ERZ1026814 | MGnify/ENA primary metagenome ERZ1026814 (study PRJEB33270, sample SAMEA104284478) | anaerobic digester metagenome | biome: Anaerobic digester microbiome; feature: mesophilic sludge digester; material: Anaerobic digester biomass | place... | reverse complement strand
GGGTTGTTGTATATTCATAGGTGTTATAGTATGGGTCATTATTGGTTACGCCGTGGGATGTTGAGTTGTTGAATAGTTATCGTAGTTGTAGGTTTAGCTGGTTTTGTTTTTAGTGTTGTGTTTGTTTGTTTTTTTATTTTTTATTTATTTTTTTTTTTAATGATACGGCGACCACCGAGATCTACACAGAGTAGATCGTCGGCAGCGTCAGATGTGTATAAGAGACAGGTCCCGAGCATCACCGGCAAGCCCAATAACTTAAGCGTAAACAGATTTCTGATGATTTTATAATTATCCTCCGAAGTCTTTCCAAAACCAATTCCGGGATCAACAATCAAGCATTCTTTTCTGACACCCGCCCGCATCGCTTTGCCAATGCTTTTTCGCAGACAGTCGATTATCTCTCCCAACAGATCGTCATAAATCAAATCACCTTTCTGCATTGTCTTCGGCGTGCCACGCATATGCATCAGAATCAGGCCTGCTCCGGTATTAGCCGCCGTCTTGGCCATATTCTTATCACCGCCTAAAGCGCTGATATCATTTATTATTTCTGCTCCCGCCGCCAGGGCTTGCGCCGCCACCTTTGCTTTTTTTGTGTCAATGGAAATGGGTATTTTAATCTTTGCCGCCAACGCTTCAATCACCGGTATCACACGCTTTAATTCCACGCTTGTCGGCACCGCGTCGGAACCGGGCCGCGTGGATTCACCTCCGATATCGATAATATCCGCGCCTTCATCTGCCATTTTCAGTCCGTGCTCAATTGCTTTCTCCTGCCCGTAAAAAAGACCTCCGTCAGAAAAAGAATCCGGCGTTACGTTAAGGATGCCCATAACCAGAGTTTTATCGCCGATTCTGATTTTGCGGCGTGATGTCTTCAAAATAAGTTTGCTTTTGTTGATGTTGTGCAGCAGCTCGACCAAATCGGCGGAAATTTTGCTCAAACCGAAAGGCTGGTTTTCAATTTTTTTCGCCAGAGCAAGAATTTGCTTTTGCGTTCCCATAATCAAAACATCGCTGGATTCTAAAGCGCAGGAAACGCTGCCGCGCGCCACGGCGGCATCCCCTCCCACGGAAAGCATTTCCTGTTTAATGATGTTGGCTACTTTACATGGCTGCCTTCTCAGCAGGATGTTGGCGTTAACAGTTTTTTGGGCCATGGCGGCGATTCCATAAGGATCAACACCGATTTTCCTGAAAACAACCGCCGCTTCGGATATATTTTTTATATCTATGGTTCTCACAAAAAGCACCAAAACAAATATCTTAATTGAATATTATCGATATGTATCACACAGATATTCATCAAGACGGTGTGGAAAAAATCAACCGGCTGATTCTTTCGGCAGGGCATCGCCGATCATCTCGTCAATTTCCGCGCCGGTCAATACTTCCTTTACCAGAAGTTCTCCGGCTACTTTATGCAATAAATCTATATGTTCACCAAGGAGTTTCTTTGCTCTTTCATAGTTTCGCATGACAATGGCGATAATTTCCGCGTCGATATTTTTTGCCGTCTCTTCGCTGTAATCCTTGTGTGTGGCAAATTCACGCCCCAGGAATATCTGTTCTTCTTTTTTCCCGTAACTTAGCGGTCCCAATTTGTCACTCATGCCCCATTCACAAACCATTTTTCTGGCCAGATTAGTCGCCCGTTCGATGTCGTTTCCCGCGCCGGTGGTAAAATCATCCAAAACCAATTCTTCGGCGGCGCGCCCGCCCAGTAATATAGAAATATTTTTTTCCAGATATTCCCGCGGATAGGTATGCTTTTCGTCAATCGGCAATTGCTGCGTCACACCCAGCGCCCTGCCCCGGGGAATAATCGTCACTTTGTGAATGGGATCCGTCCCGGGAATGAGCCGCGCCACCAAGGCATGGCCTGTTTCATGGTAGGACGTGTTGCGCTTTTCCTGTTCACTGATTACCATGCTTTTACGCTCCGTGCCCATCAGAATTTTGTCCTTGGCGAACTCAAAATCACTCATGGTAACCTTGTCTCTGTTAGCCCGCGCGGCATTAAGAACAGCCTCGTTAATCAGATTTTCTATGTCGGCTCCGGAAGTGCCGGGCGTTCCCCTGGCCAGAACCGCAAAGCTCACGTCTTCGGCAATAGGCGCATTACGCGCGTGGACTTCAAATATTTTTTCCCTTCCCTTTACATCGGGAAGCGGCACGACTACCTGACGGTCAAATCGTCCCGGCCGCAGAAGCGCGGGATCCAAAACATCCGGACGATTGGTGGCGGAAATAAGAATTACGCCTTCATTGGATTCGAAACCGTCCATTTCCACGAGGAGCTGATTGAGCGTCTGCTCCCTCTCGTCGTGACCTCCGCCCAGACCGGCGCCGCGATGACGGCCGACCGCGTCAATCTCATCGATAAATACTATACAGGGGGCGTTTTTTTTGGCCTGACTGAACAAATCCCGCACGCGTGAAGCTCCCACGCCGACAAACATCTCCACAAAATCAGAACCGCTGATGCTCAAGAAAGGCACATCAGCTTCACCGGCAATAGCACGGGCCAGAAGTGTCTTTCCCGTACCGGGCGGGCCTACCAGAAGCAATCCCTTGGGAATCCTGCCCCCCAGCTTAGTATACTTTTTGGGATCTTTCAAAAAATCAATGACTTCCTCCAGCTCCGCCTTGGCCTCGTCAATACCGGCGACATCGGCAAACGTCACTTTTTTCGATTTATCGGTAATCAACCGCGCCCTGCTTTTGCCGAAAGACATCGCTTTTCCGCCTCCGGCCTGCATCTGCCGCATGAAAAAAATCCACACCCCGATAAGAAGCAAAAAGGGAAACCAGGAAATAAAAATCGTCATATACCAGGGGGAATCATCCACCGGTTTAGCCGCTATTTTCACGTTTCTTTCCCGCAACTGCGCCACAAGTTTGTCATCTTGAGGCGCGTGCGTCCTGAACATGCTGCCGCTAGTGAGTTTGCCGGTTATGCTGTCGCCCTGAATGGTCACTTCGCTGATTTCTCCCGCCTCCAGATATGACAGCATTTCGCTGTAAATTATATCTTTCTGAGCCGTTTTGGGCTGATTGAAAATCTGCCAGACCAGTAAAAATAAAAGCAACATGGTCAAAATCAACGCTATATTTTTTGAAGATTGATTCAATATTTTCTCCTTGTTTTTCAAGTTTATTAGTTAATCTTTATAATAATATCCATTTTAACTCAAATATTTTCTAAAAGCGCTTTGGGAGGACTTAAGAGTCATATCCAGCCGTTTCAACAATTCGCACTTCCAAAACACTTTTTGTTTGATCAGTTATTTTTACCCTTTCGCTCAAGCGCATTTTTTCCACCCAGACAACGGAAACCGCATCGACAATCAGCATGATGTCATCCCTTTGCGTTCGCGGAACTTTCTGGTCAATAAAAAAATCTTTTAATTTCTTGCGTCCGCCCGCGCCCATCGGCTCGAACCAATCTCCTTTCCTTCTGTTCCTTAATAAAAGGGGCGGCTGCAGGGCAGCCAAATCCATGTAAACCTTGTTTTTGGCCTTATAATCAATATAATCCCTGCTTACCTTTTGTAAACAAACATTAACGCCTTTTTCCCTGATATAAAAAGAACCTTCTGTTGTTATCGGGTATGCATATTCCAATTTTTTCGCGTTAAGATCCTGTTTCGCCAAAATTAAACGACCATATTCAAGCCTGGCCTTAATCCGGCCGGGCAGATGAATCATTTTCCCCGACTTTTTTAACTGTATCATCTCCTCCAGACAATTTATATGAACATAAGACAATCCTTTGGGTCCCGAATACATTTCGTCCAAAATAACTTTAAGCAATCTGCCCCGCACGGCAGGATGCAAACTGCGCACGTAATCCACATTGAGACAAAAACCGCCTTGTTCCCTTGAAATGAAGGGCGATTCGATGGCTTCAGAAACAAAACCCTTTATAAAATCATCTTCCCGACGCAGTACTTGCGCGGTTCGGGCCAGATTTTCTTCAATGCGCGGATTAAATTCCCTTTTTAGCAACGGAACCAAATCCTCCCGAATTCTGTTGCGCAAAAATCGCCTGTTTTCGTTGGAACTATCCTTCCGATAAGGAATGTGCCGGCTATTCAGATACTCGATAATCTGCCCGCGGGAAACGTCAATTAAAGGACGGATAAACCTATTTTCACGCACCGGCGGAATTCCTTTCAATCCTTCCGGCGAACTTCCCCGCACGAGACGCAACAAAATTGTCTGCGCCTGGTCCTGTAAATTATGCCCGAAGGCGATTTTCTGCGCCTGATTGCTCCGCGCAACTCCGTCTAAAAAAATATATCTTTGGCGGCGGTAAAAGTCTTCGGGAGATTCACCTTTCAATCTTTTTGTCCTATCCATTTTTCCGCCGAAAAAAGGCAACCTGTATTTTTCGGCCAACCGCCGACAATATTTCTCATCCTCATCCGATTCCGACCCGCGCAATCCGTGGTTAAAATGGCCTACAATCAATTGTAAATTCATTTGCGGGGCTATTTGAGCCAGAACATCCAGCAGCGCCACCGAATCCGGACCACCGGACAAGGCCACAATAATTTTTTCGCCCGGATACACAAGGCCTTGTTTTTGTATGGTATTTTTTACTTTATCTATCATTTGAACAAGGAATTTATCTCCCGCAGGCTTTCGCAATAATAATCCGCCTCACCGGCAAGCAAATCTTTTCTGTCTCCCAGTCCGCTTAAATAAACAACGCTCGCAATACCCGATTTTTTTGCCACGTAAATATCGTTGATGCCATCACCGATCATAACCGCTTTATCCCTTTCCACCTTATATTTACCCAGCAGATAGTCAATCAAGCGGGCGTCCGGCTTTTTGTAAGGCAGTGAATCCGCGCCGATTATTTCCGAGAAATACCGCTCTATTTTCAGCCCGCGGGCGATGGTCAACGTGAAATTGTAGCGTTTATTGGTGAGAATTACCTTGATTTTATCCGCAAAATTTTCCAACACTTCCAGCGCGTACGGATTAAGTTTGGTATTATCCAGCAGATGCTGTGCGTAATAATCACTGAATACAGCCAGGGCTTTTTCCACAACGCTCTCCTCTTGGCTCGCCAACGCTCTTTCGATAAGTCTTCGTACGCCGTCGCCCACAAAACTGATAATTTCTTTTTCTGTTTTCGGCGGCAAACCCAGCACTTTGAGCGTGTAATTGACAGAGTTAACCAGATCAACGCCGCTGGAAACAATGGTGCCGTCCAGATCAAAAATCATCAAATCTATTGTTCTCATTGCTACTCCCCTGCGCAATATAGCCAACTGCTCATCTAAACACAAGTTCGTTTGTGCAAAAATAATTTGACCCCGCCGCCTGCTTATGTTATTTACTTGTCAACCGCTTAGATCCCCTATGCTGACTGAGACGGTATTGTATCAAAACCATCAAACAGAGGTCTTCTTTTGCGGAAGGCCTTTTTTTATTTAAGGAGTTTCATGCCGACGGCAAGAAAAAAGACGCATAAGAAGAACAGATTTGCCATCATCGGTACCGGAATGGTAGGGACAGCCATCGGAATCCTATTAAAAAAAGCCGGTTATAAAATTACTGCCGTCTGTGACAAGTCCCCCGCCGCTTTAAAAAGAGCGGTGAAATATACTAAGGCCAAACCTTTTTTCGATCCGACAAAAACTTTGCGCGAGGCCGATTATCTTCTGATTACCACGCCGGACGACGCCATATCGTCCGCTTGCCGGGAAATTTCACGTTCGCCGGAGATAAAGGGGAAATATGTCTTCCACATGAGCGGCGCGGGAGGGCTAGACCTTCTGGAAGAAGCGGCGAAAGCGGGCGCCTATGTCGGCAGTATTCATCCCCTGCAAAGTTTTTCCTCTATTGATAACGCCGTATCCAATATCCCGAAAAGCTATTTCGGAATTACCGTAGATAAAAAAGCTGGAGCTGTCGCGAAGCAAGTTGTCGCCGACTTGAAGGGTGTTCCTCTTTTTATCTCCAACGCCCAAAAACCTCTTTACCATGCCGCCGCCTGTGTTGCCTCCAATTATTTGGTTTCCCTGCTTAACGCCGTCGAATCCATCTATAAGGCGACAGGTATCAAAGAAAAGCAGGCCAGAAAAGCTTATCTGCCCTTGGTTTACGGCACGCTGAAAAATATCGAACGCTCCGGCTCCATTTATGCCTTAACCGGCCCTATCGCCAGAGGAGACATCGGAACGATAAAAAAGCACATGAAAATAATGAAAAAAAATCTCGCTCAATTCGTCCCTCTGTATTCCGCATTAGGATTGATGACGGCAAAAGTGGCCATGCAAAAGGGGTCTTTAAAACCGGGAACGGCGAAACTAATCAATGATGTTCTGAAAGGAGTCAAACCATGAGTACCCAAACCAAAATCAGCCGGAAAACCATCTTAGACATAAAAAAAATGAAGGCAACCGGAGAAAAAATAGCCATGCTCACCGCCTATGACTTCGGCATGTCCTCCATTATCGACGATGCCGATATCGACATTATTCTGGTCGGGGATTCGCTGGGAAATGTGGTATTAGGGTATGACACGACTCTTCCCGTCACTATGGAAGATATGTTGCATCACACAAAGGCTGTCGCCCGCGGCGTACAAAAAGCCTTGCTTGTGGCTGATATGCCCTTCATGTCCTATCAGATTTCGCCGCAGGCAGCGCTGGCCAATGCCGGAAGGTTCCTGCAGGAAGCAGGGGCACAGGCGGTAAAACTCGAAGGCGGCGAAGAGCAAGCCGAAAGCATCCGCAAAATCACGTCCGCCGGAATTCCGGTAATGGCGCATCTCGGATTGACACCTCAATATATTCATCAGCTGGGCGGTTACAAAATTCAGGGGAAAAAGGATGACGCGGCGGAAAAAATGATGGCCGACGCTAAAATTCTGGAAGAAGCCGGCGCTTTTTCCCTGGTCCTGGAATGCGTGCCCGAAAAGCTTGCCGAAGAAATAACAAAAGAGCTTTCCATCCCCACAATAGGCATCGGCGCAGGCGTTCATTGCGATGGTCAGGTTTTGGTCATCAACGACATGCTGGGCATGTATGAGAGAATGACACCGAAGTTCGTCAAAAAGTACGCCAATCTCAGCGCGGATATCAGAAAAGCGGTCAGAGCATACGTCACGGAAGTTAAAAGCGCCTCTTTCCCCGGTCCGGAACACAGTTTCAAATAAGGCGTTTTTATGACGGCCGCCGGATCTTTATAAAAAACCGCGCGGTTGATTAATTTATAATTATTTCTGCTTTCGACCTCAACCTGTCCATGAGCGCGGCAAAAGCTTCCGTCTGTTTTTGTTGTTCCAAATATTCCGATATCTTTTCTTTAACTTCATTTAAGGCTACCTTCTTTTCCGGATTGCGCTCAAGCACTTCAATTATATGATAGCCGAAGTCCGTCGATATAACCGGACCAACAACTTTTATTTTTTGCGAAAAAGCCGCGTCTTCAAAGGGCTTTACCGTTTGCCCCCTGGTGATAGTGCCCAAGTCGCCACCGCTTTCCTTACTGGGGCAATCCGAATTTTTCTTGGCCACTTCGGCGAAACTCGCTCCTCCGATTATCTGCTGGCGAAGATTTTCAATTTTTGTTTTCTTTTCCGCTTTTGTTTTATCATCATCCTTTTCCTTTATCGCGATTAAAATATGGCGAAGATGAACGCTTTCCGGGACAATAAACTTTTCTTTATTTTCGTCGTAGAATTTGCTTATTTCCTTGCGCGTGGGTTTCGCTTTATCCCCGAGCTCCATGGCAACAATTTTTTTGACTTTAATATCATAGGCTATATTTTTATTCAGCTCATCCATCGTCATCTTGTTCGCCTTGAGGAATTCTTCCAGCTTCTGGGCCGGTTCAATATTCGCTTTAATCCCGTCCATAACTTCTTTAATTTCTTTTTCTTCGGCCACAACATTTTTCTTTTTAATCTCGTTTTCCAAAACAGTGCGCATAATGAAGTTTTCTATCAACTGTGTTTTTATATTGGCCTGAGCTTCCTTTATTTTGTCTTTTGGTATTTGTTCCTGGTAGGTTTTCATGATATCTTTAATCTGCTTTTCCAGCTGTGTTTTCACCAAAACTGCGCCATCGACACTTACGGCAACATCGTCGGGGAGAACTTTTTCTTTCGCGGGCACGGATTTGTCTTCTAAAGATTGTGCCTGGTCCGTTTCTCCAGCGGCAGGAGTTTCCTTTACATCTTTATCTTTTGAGCAACCGACGACAAAAGCAATTAAAATAATTAGCGCTATCCAAATTAAATAATTTTTATTCTTCATGATTTTCCTCCCCTGCAACAAGCCCCGCGTTTTTGGGGCTAAAACTATATGTAAAACACCTATCCGTCAAGAAGATTATCTGTTTTTTCAGCGCCAATTTATGCGTCAGGTAATTTTTCTCAGATATTGCAATATTCTCAACTGCTCTTCGAGCACAGGCGATTCCCCGCTTGCCGAAAAATCAAAATCGCAACGGCCAGCCATGCTCATAATACCCCTCAAAGCCATAAAAATATTAACCGGCGGATATTCTTCTCTTGTAAAATAATTGATTAATTTCAATGTCTTAAAGGCGTCAAACCAGTGGTGAAATTGCCTGCTCAGCATCTCCTTCTTTGCCCGGCGCCTGACTTGAATCCAGAACATTTCAAAGCGGCAATTAATTAAATATTTTTTTAGCGTGGGATGAATGCTTTCGGCTTTTGCCAAAATTTGGACCGCATCAGAATCGGTAGAACGGCTGATTAGTTCCAGCCACTTTTTCAGAATAAAAAAAACGCGGGGGTCATAAACAGGATATTCCCGGTGCGCGCCGGATAAAAATCTGCGCACTCCCTTGCCCGTACCGAAAGGAACACGTGTTGAAGGACGGGCGGAAGGAAAGACGCGAGTTTCTTTCACGTAGCCGATTTTCCCCAATTTGGCCAGCTTGCCCAGAAAATAAAAATCCTCGCCCGCCTGCCGTTTATTCATCCCTCTTACTTCCAGATATGCTTCCGCGGTGGTAACGATGGTGGAACCGATGGAATGGTAGGCATAAGGCGATTGAGCATATTGCAATCCCAACACCCAGTAGCGCAGGAATATTTCGTAACAGTATATGGCCGCTTTCGTCTCTTCGTCCGGGGGTGTTTGATGTTCGTAGGCCACAATCGCCGTTTTCACTTTTTTAGTGAAATAATGTTTTATGGAGGATAAATAATTGTTCTGCACCAGAGTATCCGCATCAAGACTCAAAATCAGTCTCGTGTCCAAAGAATCGCCTGTCCATAAGCGCAGCGCCGCATCCATGCCGATTTTTCTGGCCATACCCACACCCCCGTCTTTTTCCGGCAGTTCATAGCCAGGGCTGGAGACGTCAACATAAGCCAGCCTGATTTTTGAATCGGCGAGCATCGTCAAAAAGTGGTAGATGTCGCCATCGGCACGATATCCTCCCAGACGTTTTCTGCCGATAAGCGCCTTGAGCATCGCCAGCGTGTCCTGATTGTTTTTTACATCCGCCTCCGGCGAATTGCCTTTATTGTTTACGACGCAAATTATCAGGGTATCTTCCAAAAAAGAAACCGGATTTCGCGCGAGAGAGACCAATGTGGAAAATATCGATTCTTTTTCCGCGTAGGCGGGCACGACAACCGCGGAGGAAATATTTTCATGGTTTTCCGCGACCAACCGCCACTTTTCATCCGCCGCGTATTCATGCAGGTAATCGCATAGCAAGGATGGCTTTTTCATTCCAGGTATTTCATTACGCTTTCTTGCAATAATTTATAGTCATCACCGTCAATCCATTTAACGCCTATCCCTCTTTTTTCCATACGCCGGAACCATGTCTCCTGCCTTTTTGCAAACTGATGAATACCTGTATTCAATTTCTTTACCATCTCCTGATAATCAAGCTTCTTTTGCAGATACATGGCAATAAAACGATATTCCAGTCCGAAGCTCTCCAGACGCGGCCAGGATATTCCTTTATCATGCAGCGCTTTAACCTCCTCGACCATTTTCTGCCCCAGTCTTTCCTGAAGCCTGAGCGTTATGCGTTGCCGGAGAACCGGCCTTGGCCAGCGGATGCCGAAGACAGCGGCGTCGATTACCGGTTTTTCTTTCCCACGCAGGTTCATCATCCTGGCCGTTTCTATTTCAATCGCCCGGACAAGTCTCCGTGTGTCTTCCAAATCCGTTTTATTATGCGCCTGCGGTTTTAAAGACAGGAGTATTTCCTGAAGCTCGTTTATCGTTTTCGCGGATAACGACCTGCGCAATTTCTCGTTTTCCGGGGCCGGCGGCAGATCATAAGCAGCCAGTATCGATTCAATATAAAGACCTGTCCCTCCAACCATAATCGGCAATACTTTTCTTTGATTCAGGCGAGAAAACACATCATAAAATTTTTGCTGGAAATCAAACAGGCTGAACTCTTCGCAAGCATCCACGATATCAATCAGATGATATCCGACTTTTTTTCCGTCAACCACATATTGATTCAAGTCTTTGCCGGTACCGATATCCATGCCGCGATAAACCTGCCGGGAATCAGCGGAAATTATTTCCCCGCCAATCTGGGCGGCCAATCTGGCGGCAAGTTTTGTTTTCCCCGAAGCGGTAGGACCAAGAATCACTATAAGATTTTTCGCCATTATCGCCTTGAAAATATAATTTATTGCGTGTAATCAAACACAGCTTCATAATAGCATCGTTACAAGACATTTTACCACAAACGGATGTAGAAATGCTAAAAAGAGTGGATTTGGGCAAGGAAGCAATCCTTCCGCTCATTCTGAAAATGAGTTGGCCGTCGATAGTGGCGATGATCGCCATGTCCGTTTACAACTTCATCGATTCCTTCTGGCTGGCGCGGCTCAGCCCACAGGCGCTGGCCGCCCTTACCGTTTGTTTTCCTGTTCAGATGATTTTCGCGGCCATCGGCGTCGGAACCGGTGTGGGAGCCGGTTCTTTTTCCGCGCGCATGTTCGGCTCCGGCAAAAACATGAAAGCCCAACAAGCCGCCGGACAGATATTCTTCTTGTCTTTCACCTTCGGCTTGACGATTATTGTCTGTGTTCTGCTTTTTCCTGACCACATTCTCAGGCTGTTCGGCGCGACAAAAGAAATACTGCCTCTTTGCCGCAAATACCTTTTAATTATTATTTTCAGTTCGCCTTTTCTTATCTTTTCCATGATGTCTAACAACCTTCTGCGCGCCGAGGGTAGACCTCTCTTATCCATGTATGTTGTCCTCACCGCGTCAATCACCAGCGCTGTTCTTGACCCCTTTTTAATCTTCGGCTTTTGGATTTTTCCGCAAATGGGAATTAAGGGAGCAGCTGTTGCGTCACTGTGCGCTCAATTTATCTCTTTTTTGTTTTCCGTAAATTTCCTCTGCCTGAAGTCATCGAAATACGAACTGAGCCGTAAATATTTTCGCCCCAATTTATCGATAATTAATTCAATTTTTTCCACCGGTTTCCCTTCCATCATCTCGCACTTGATTATCAGTTTGGTGTTAATCGTTTACAATCATGTGCTGGCGCAGTACGGCTCTCCCGCCATTGCCGCGCTGGGTATATGTTTCCGCGTAAACGGTCTGGTGATGATGATTTTGTTCGGCATCGGTTTCGGGTTAATGCCGATTGTTGGTTACAGTCATGGGGCCGGACTTTACCAAAGACTCCGGCAAGCCGTTTTCGCCGCCATAAAGGCTTCCGTCTCCGTTGCCGTGTTTTCCACGATAATACTGACAATATTCGCCGACTTCATCGTCGCCGTTTTTTCCAATGATCCGGTACTGACGGCAATTGCTGTGCCTGCCCTGCGCATCTATGTTTTGCTGCTGCTTTTTCTGGCACCCACGCTTGTTTTCATAAATATGTTTCTGGGTCTGGGCAAAGGAGCCCTGACCATGTTTATTTTCCTTTTCCGCGACACGGTGCTGCTGATTCCCCTGCTGCTTTTTCTTTCCCGGTTCGCGGGAATCACCGGTGTCTGGATGGCCATGCCCATTGCCAACTTTTTCACTTTCTTCCTGACTTTTTATTATGCGCGGCGGGAAATAAAAAAATTCAAATCATGGGAAAGGAATCGGCAGATCCCCTAAAAAACACTGATAATCATGTTAAAAAAAATGCCCCGCCGAGGCGGGGCATTTCCGGGTTAATAAAATTTCTCGCTTTTAATTATTATAGCGGCTGAACATTTGCTGCGCTTGGACCTTTACTGCCCTGTTCCACATCAAAGCGGATTCTCTGCCCCTCGTAAAGAGTCTTGAATCCCGTCCCCTGAATGGCGCTATAATGTACAAAAACATCTCCCCCTTCATCACTTTCAATGAAGCCAAACCCTTTTTTTTCGTTGAACCATTTTACTTTTCCTTCTGCCAAAACTAAAACCCCCCCTTCTGATTTTTTTTCCCGTCTGTCACAGGAAAATAAAAAAACCGCATGAATTCTCTTCCTAGCACAAGAACTCAATGCGGTTAATTTTTTTGTGGCAATCCCTTAACACTAACAATTTCCCGATACTTGCCGCTTACTGAAATCCTCACAATATCACGGCTTTTTAACATTTTAAGTTCCGTAACACCATTTTTATTTAAAATCAACCTTTTTTTCGCAAAAAATTTTACCATATTTTACGAGATGTTTACGCAAAATATCTTCAATTTCCTTTTCCTTCCCCCAGTAAAAGTGATTAGCTCCTGAAATTATTTCCAGATGTGCCCTCGTTCCCTTTATCCGTTTTTTTAAATTTTCCGCATGGCAAAATTCATCTGAGTTTCCACAGATAATCAAATTAAGCTTGTTTTTTAAATTATTAAAATTAAAGGGGAAATAATTGTGAGGAGGGGAAATAAATAATGAATAAGAAAATTTTTCCTCGCGTTGTTCCATTACCATAGCGCCCACCCACGCTCCGAACGAATACCCGGCAAAATATATTTGAGATAACCCAGATTGTTGAAGATAGCGGCAAACGGCGACAACGTCACAGCTTTCTCCTTTCCCTTCCTCGTAACTGCCGGTACTGGCGCCGACTCCCCTGAAATTGAATCTCAAGGTGGTAAAATTTTCCGCGGCAAACGTCCGGACAACCGCCTCGACAACATTATTATGCATGGAGCCGCCCATAAGCGGATGGGGATGGCAAACAATAACTCCCCTCTCCGAAGCCGACTTATGCATCAGTGCTTCAATAATGAGGTTTTCGTTACTGATGAATACTTTTTCTTCCGCAACCATGCTTCTTTTCGTCTATATCTCGCCCGCAAAATGGCAGGCGCAAAATATTCCCCGGTCAATCTCTTTCAAAACGGGAATATCTTCAAGACAAATTTCTTTCTTGTACGAACAGCGGCTATGAAAATTACATCCTCTGTCGCCGGCCGCATCCGCTTCTCCTTTTACCTGGGCCATTCCGCTTTTTCCGGCAACAAAACTTGAGGGGGCGGCGGCAAGCAAAAGGCGCGTGTAAGGATGAGACGGACGAAGATAAATGTCCCTACTGCTGGCCAATTCCACCACCCGTCCCAAATACATCACGGCAACGCGGTCGGACATATGGCGGATGACATTAAGGTCGTGAGAAATAAACAGGTAAGTCAGGCCAAAATCTTTTTTTAAATCTTTGAGCAAATTCAAAATTTGCGCCTGAATGGATACATCCAGCGCGGATACCGGCTCGTCGGCGACAATCATCTCCGGCCGCAAAACAAGGGCGCGAGCAATGCCGATGCGCTGCCTCTGACCGCCGCTGAATTCATGGGGATACCGACCGGCCTGCTGTTCGTTTAAGCCCACTTTTTCCATCAAATCCAAAACGGTTCTGTGCCGCGATTCTTTATCGCCTGCTTTGTGTATAATCAGCGGTTCACTGATAATAGAAATGGCCGATTTGCGGGCATTGAGGGATGAATAGGGATCCTGAAAAACCAGTTGAACGCTGCGGCGGTATTTTTTGAGCGCGTCTCCGCTATAATGGAAAATATTTTCACCCCGGAAATAAATACAGCCGGCCGAAGGTTTTTCCAGCAAGGTCATCATCCTGGCCAGCGTCGATTTACCGCAACCGGATTCACCAACCAGACCGAGCGTTTCTCCTTTGTATATGCGCAAATCAACATTATCCACGGCGGTAATGACCCTTTTCTTGTCTTTCCACGCGGTGCCGGCAATAGTATATTTTTTGCTGAGCTCTTTTATTTCAAACAGTGCTGCGGGCATATAATTATTTATTTCCTCTGGTCCAATAACTGCCCGGCTTTCCAGCAGGCGACAAAATGTTCTTGTTCTATCTGCTCCAGCGGCGGGTGGACACGCGCGCAATGGTCATCTCCGTAGGAGCAACGCTCATAAAAGCGGCAGCCCGACGAGAGATTATAAAGGTCGGGAACCGTGCCGGGAATCGCCTTCAGATATCCAGGCGTCGCGGCGTTTTCTTCCGTACCGGCCATGGGTATTGAATCCATCAGCCCCCGCGTGTAGGGATGAGCGGGACGGGAGAATATTTTTCCCGCTTCAGAGCTTTCCATGATTTTTCCCGCGTACATGACGGCGATTTTCTGCGCCGTCCGGGCAATAACTCCCAGGTCGTGCGTAATCAGCATCACGGCCATTTTATTTTTGTTTTTCAGTTCGGAAATCAAATCGAGAATCTGCGCCTGAATGGTGACATCAAGGGCGGTCGTCGGCTCATCGGCCAGAAGCAGCCGCGGGCGGCAGGACATCGCCATCGCAATCATCACGCGCTGGCGCATGCCGCCGCTGAGCTGATGCGGGTAATCGCGCGCCCTTTTTTCCGGATAAGGAATCCCCACTTCGCGCAACTGTTCCACGGCCATTTCCACCGCTTCGCGAGACGGAATTTTTTTATGCAGGCGAATAACCTCGGCAATCTGCTCGCCCACGCGGAAGACGGGATTTAGAGAAGTCATCGGTTCCTGAAATATCATTGATATTTCGCTGCCGCGTTTTTCCCGCATTTTTTCTTCCGAAAGCGTCAGCAAATTCTTTCCGGAAAACAATATTTCGCCCTGGATTATTTTACCGACGCCGGGAACAAGCCGCATGATGGAAAGGGCAAGCATTGTTTTCCCGCAGCCCGATTCGCCGACGATGCCCAGCGTTTCGCCGGAATCGACGCTCAGCGACAACGAATCCACGGCCTTAATCCTTCCCTGTACCGTGTCAAATACGGTCGTCAGATCCTTTACTTCCAGAAGCGCCATTTTTCAGCCCTAAAAAATCGGATTATACAATCGCGGCGCGACGAGTCGCCTGTGGAAAAAAGACGACGGATTTTATTTTCCTGCCCGTTTCTTCAAAAACTCAACCAGCAGCCGCACCGGAATTCCCGAGGCTCCTTTGGGAATATAGGGTCTGTCCTTTTCGAACCAGGCGGGCCCGGCAATATCCAGATGCACCCAGGGGAAATCTCCGACGAACTTGCTCAGAAACATTGCGGCGGTAATGGTGCCGGCGGCCCGCCCGCCGCTATTCTTGTAATCGGCGATGTCGCTTTTGATTTGCTCGGAATAAATGTCCCACAGCGGCAGTTCCCAAACCAGTTCCCCGCTTTCCCGCGCGGCCTGGCTGATTTCAGATTTAAGTTTTTCATCGGTTCCCAGCATGCCGATAACATCGTCACCCAAAGCAACCACGCAGGCGCCGGTGAGCGTGGCGATATCGATGATTGCCTGCGGTTTAAATTTGGAGGCATAAGACAGAGCGTCAGCCAATATCAGACGGCCTTCCGCGTCCGTATTGACGATTTCAATTGTTTTACCTGAATATGATTTTAAAATATCGCCGGGTTTCAGCGCGCTGCCGCCCGGCATGTTCTCCGTGGCGGGAATCAGTCCGACAACATTAAGCGGCAGGCGCAAATCAGCCGCGGCCATTACCGCGCCGATAACCGCCGCGCCTCCCGACATATCCGTTTTCATTTCATCCATTTTTTCCGCGGGCTTTATGCTGATGCCGCCGCTATCAAAGGTGAGACCTTTGCCGACAAGCACAATCGGCGCGTTTCCTTTCTTGCCGCCCGAATATTCCAGAATAATAAATTTTGGTTCCTGCGCGCTGCCGGACGCGACACCCAGAAGAGCGTTCATGCCCGTTTTTTTCATCGCCGCTCTATCCAGCACTCTGCAGGAAACATTTTTTCTGCGGGCTACTGACCGCGCCTTTTGCGCCATGATGCCTGGCGTCATTTCATTGGCGGGTGCGGATACCAAATCCCTGGTGAAATAAACGGCCCCGGCAAGGATACGGACTTTTTTTGCCACATTCTCCAGCAAAGTATAATCCCCCGCCGGCGCAATAAAATCCAGCTGTTTGATGTTTTTTATGTTTTCACGCTCCACGGTTTTAAACTGCGTATATTGATAAAGGCCCAGCACGGCTCCTTCCAGCGCCGCCTGCGCTACCTTCTCTTTCGGACCGGGAATCATATTGAAATCCAGGGACGTCGCCGCCTGCGTAACGTTAATGGCGCGCAGATTCTGCATGACTTTGGCATAGGCGCCGCGCAGTGTGTCCAGCTTAAATTCCTTTTTTTTGCCCAAACCGACCAGCGCAATTCTTTTCGCCGGCTTTAATCCCGGCGCATAAACGACAGAAACCTGCGACGGTTTTGCCTCAAAATCACGGGCGCGTATAAGCTCAGTGACTAAGCCGCCGTGTTTTTCATCAACCTGACGCGCCAAACCGCTTAATTTTTTTTCCTCCTCAAACAATGGCAGAATTATCGCTTCGCTTTTTGTCTGCGCCAGTATTCCTTTTCTGACCGATATTTTCACTTTCTTCCTCCTTTGCCTGCTCGCAAAAATATGCGCTCACCGTTTGTGGAAGATAGCATATGCCTTAAAAAAGTCAACGCATTAACGGGGACAATTTACTGCATCGTTACGGCATTGCGCCGCAGGAAAATACCGAGGTTTTTCTCGTTGTGCTTAAGAACAAATCTCAGGTAGTTTATATTTCCATCGATTGCTTCCTGATATATGTTTTTCTCCATATTCCACCGGTCCCGGAAATGAGAGACCATGAAGCGCTGAACATTGCCCAAATCCTTTTTCAGACGGGTTTGGGCGACATGATAGAAATTTGATGTTTTTTTAAGCAAATCATATTCGCTGGCGAACCCGGGCACCTTGCCCTCCTCAAATTCCTTAAAAAGCGGTATCAGCTTTTCCAGATAAAGACGGTCGGCCATTTGTCCCAGCAGGTCCGCCGTGCCGAGCATTTTGCCCAAAACTTCCATATTGGCCGAGGCGAACCTTATGCTGTCCATGCTGACGCTGATGGCCGTGCAATTTATTATGTCGCTGAAGTTTGCCAACTCATCCTGAAAATACCCGTCATTGCGGTAATGATTCCGGACGAACAAAATGCTTTTTCTGACGTGCACAAGCGTATATTTCGCGCCCGTCCCTTCGGTATCGTCCTTCGGCTGGATGTAACCGGTATCATGCATCAGCGCGCTGATTAGACCCAGGTTTATTTCCTTTTCGGTAAAACTCATTCCCTCCAGCGCCGCGCCGTGCATCAGGCGGGCCATGGCCAGCAAAACATGCAGTGTATGCCGGAAATCGTGATAATCGGTATTGCAGGCGCGGAATCCGGGATAATGACCGCGGAAAAGCCTTTCAATATCGTGCAAAGCACGTTCGAAATGGCGGAAATCAAACTGGGGTTTGATGGAAGAAACGGTGTATTTTGTTTCTTGAATAACCAGATTTTTATCACGAATATCCAGCAGCTGCGGATACAAAATCTGTCCTGTCGGAATCACTTGCGCTTATTGCTCCAAAAGAAAATGCCTTGTAATTTATGTGTCTTTGGGCTCGCATAAACCATTTGATTCGTATCGTCAAGAAAAAGAAATCGAGGGCCGAGCTTAATCCTTTTTGGGTAAGCCGAAAAAAAGAAACCCGCAACTGCTGCCGTAACTGTCGTTTCTGCCTGCATCCTTTTGCGGAGAGAGTATGCTATTTTTTCCGTTTTTCTAAAAGCTGCCGGTAATACGCGGTGCCGCGGAAGTTTTTGAAGTCTTTATCTTCCGATAAAAGGTCGAAAACGTCAAAGCCGTCATTTAAAGCTTTTTCCAGCAGGCGGCGGGATTCTTCATAATTTTTCCGCTGCGCGTACACCCCGGCCATTTTGTAATAAACAAACCCTTTTTTATCCGGCACCGTCTTATCCAGAATGTCGTACTGGGCCAGCGCCTCCTTATGGAGACCCCTTTCCTGATAGATTTGCGCCAGATGGAGGCGGGCGGGAATGTGGCGGGAATCTTTATCCAGCACAAACATAAGATGTGCTATCGCTTCTTCATGCCTGCCCTGTTTCGCCAGTATATCGCTGTAACTAATCCGAACGCCGAAATCGTCCGGCTCAATTTCCCTGGCTTTGTCCAAAAGCTGCAGCGCTTCTTTGTTGTTGCCCTGGTTACTGCGGATCATCGCCAAACTGACGTACGCTTTGTAATATTTCGGGTCCAGTTTCACCGCCTGCTGAAAATAAAAAACGGCTTTTTCATCTTCTTCCTTCGCCACCAGGCTGGCCCCGTAATTATGGTAAAATCCGGGCGACTTCGGGTAAAGCTTGATTCCCCGCTCCAGATATTTCATGGCGTCATCATGGCGTCCCAGATAGCCGAAATGCACGGCGATGTTATTCAACGCGAGGGCGTTGTCTTTAACCACTTCCAGAGACCTTTTGAATAAAGAATAACTGTTGGAATAGTAAGTGTTCTGTATTCTGGTCAGAAAAGCGAGATAAATTACGGCCGCGACACAGAGAACGATTTTCAAAAAATCCGCGTAACGTCCCTTCAATCTCTCGTCCACTTCCCAAACCAGCAGGATAAAAAATCCTATCAGGGGAAGATACATAAACCGGCAGGCAAAGGCCGGCCAAAGCCCCGCCTGAATCAGTCCGCTCACGGGCAGCAAAGCGACAATAAACCAGCACCAGCCGGCAAGAAGCCACGGCCGCTGTTTGCGCAGGTAAAAAGCGACAACGGTCGCGCCGACGGCAAAAAGCAGTGCCGCCAGAAAATACATGGGGACAATTTGCTGGGGAAAAGGATAATAAATGGATAATTCCACCGGCCAGAAAATAAGGCGTAGGTACTCCAAAATGGAAGTAAAGAAATTGGCGACGCGCAGATAAAAAGGTATGACTTTATAGTGAACAACGCCTCCCTCTTCCATCAGCGAAAGCATGGATATAAACACGGAAATCATGGACAGCGCGTACAAAGGCAGTTTTTCCCAGATGATGATGCGTGAATTCAGACGGAAAAAAGCGGCAAATTCCCGCAGCCAGCCGCGCAGTTTCGACGCCGTCCCGCCGCCGGCGGCAGGAATCTTGAATCGGGCGAGCGGCCAGTAATCCAGCGCCAAAAGCAGGAGCGGAAAGACGATAATTACCGGCTTGGCCATGAGCCCCAGGGCAAAAAGAGCCAGAATCAGCCCGTACAGCCAGTGGTTTTTTTTCTGCGTGTAAAAGACGTAGGCGTATAAGGCGGAAAGCAGAAAAAAACCGCTCAGGACGGCCTTCCTCTCCACCATCCAGGAGACGGATTCCACGTTAAGCGGATGAAGGGCAAAAAATAAGGCCACCAGCGCTGACTTGCCGCGGGCACCGGTCATTTTCAGCAGAATCAGAAATAAAAGAAGAGCGTTGAGAATGTGCCAGACGAGATTTCCCAAAAGAAGCGGTCCGGGCTTGTGGCCGAACAAATGGCAGTCCAGCATCAGCGAAAGCCAGGTCAGGGGATGCCAGTAGCATTTGTCGTTAAACCCGAACGCCCACTTGAAATTTTGCCAGCTCAAGCCGTTTCTGATGTGCTGATTGCTCTGGACATAAAGGTCATCGTCGAAATTAAGAAACTCATGCTGATGAAGACCCCAGTAGGCAAGAACAATGCATCCCACGATTGCCGCCATCAAAACGGCATTCATCAAAAAAGGCGATGATTTGAATTTTTCCTTCCCCATGGTCATCAAAATAAAAGAGATAGCCGGCCGCGAAAAAACCGGCTATCTCTTTTTTTCTTTGTGCTTGCGCCAGCTGCGCGGCAAAAAGTCACCGTCGCGGTCATGCGATTCCGTATATTTGATTTATCAATACAACTGGAATGACTTTGAATTCGTCCCGTCGCTGGTACTGAACCATGACGGACCCGCCGTAATAGTAATGGTCACCGCACCGGCGGCATTGGCAATAGTCCCGGTAAATTCACCCACGACAACCTCGCTGGCCGTCGGTGTATAGGTCGTGGTAGACGGCGTGGTCAGCAGCTGTTTGGCATAGTCCATCGTCACCGTTGACTGCAGGGCGCCCAGCGCTCCCTCGACGGCGTATTGGCGGGCCTCCGCCTGCATATCGACAAACTTGGGCACGGCTACCGCCGCGATAACGCCCAGTATAATCAACACGGCGATAATTTCAATCAGCGTGAAACCTTTCTGGTTTCCCAACAATTTTTTTCTTTTCACGATTTTACACCTCTTTAAACCTATTTAATAAAGTTTAATCGTCTTTGTGAGGTAAGACGCGCCCGTATCCAGCCAGACGGGACCGCCGGTCACGGTCAGCGTTACTTCCCCGTTATCCGCCTCAATCTTCCCAGAAAAGTCGCCTATGCCAACTTCGCTGCTCGTCGGCATGTATTCGGTGTTAGCGGGCGATTGCAATAATCTGTAGGCGTAATCCATGTATGCCGTCGCCGCCAGCGCTCCTAACGCGCCCTCCACGGCATACTGGCGCGCTTCTTCCTGCAGAGCCATGTAGCGCGGCACGGCCATCGCGGCCAGAATGCCCAGAATGACCAGGACGGCAATCATCTCAATGAGCGTAAAACCTTTTTGATTTCTCAAAAAGCCTTCAGTATTCAAGATGTTATCTCGTCTTTTAACTCTTGCGCAAATATCTTTTACGGGTAAAAGCCCGCCCAAAGAATATGCGCAACATGTATTGACAAAGTTACTAAACTTTATCAATACAGTTGAAAGCTTTTTGAATTATTCGCTATATTCGTGCTCCACCAGTCCGGTCCAGCTGTAACCTCGATAGTTACCGCACCGGCATTATTTGTAATCTCGCCTGAAAATTCCCCTACTGTAACCTGACTGGGAGACGGGTCATATGTCGTCGTGGAAGGCGACTGCAACAGAGCGTAGGCGTACTGCATATACGCAGTCGATGCCAGGGCGCCCAGAGCTCCCTCCACCGCGTATTCCTGCGCTTCGCCCTGCATATCCACAAACTTCGGCACGGCCACCGCCGCCAGAATGCCCAGAATGACCAGTACAGCGATGATTTCAATCAACGTAAAACCTTTCTGATTTCTCATTTTTTTCTCCTTTTCTTAGGTTAATCTATTAAACATCTTTGCCTTTATAATGCAGAAATTATACCGGCGCATTTAAATTTCAAAAGATAAAAAATAATTTTTCAACATATTGATTTAACTAAATTTATCATTTATGTCCATGAACAGGCAGTGACTGCGCGTTGCTCTTTCTTTAAATTTATATACAAAACTTGTTGCTGTATCTACAATGATTGTAGATGTTTGACGCTGTTGACGTCAATATTGAGCTTTTTTATTCTGTGCCAGAGGCTCCTTTGATTGATGCCGAGTATACCGGCCGCCTTTACCTGTACGCCACGGGCGGCCCTCAAGGCATCCAAAATCATCTCCTTTTCCATAATCATGAGCCTTTCGTTAAGGCCGATATTGTTATTATCATTTTCCGCCAAAACGGCCGCGGGAACGCGCCGCCGGAGCGCTTCCGGCAGGTGATACGGTTCGATGACATCTTTATCCGCCAAAACAGCGGCCTGCTCGAGGACATTCCTCAATTCGCGGATATTCCCCGGCCAGGAATAACCGATTAAAATCTGCAAAACCACCGGCGACAAAGCAACCTTCCTCGGCTGCTTTGCCAAAAAGAAACTGGCCAGAAGCGGAATGTCTTCTCTTCTGTCCCGCAGCGGAGGCAGAGAAACGGAAAAAACGTTAAGGCGAAAATATAAATCCTCCCGGAAAAGCCCTTCTCTGATTAATCTGGGCAAATCCTTGTTCGTCGCCGCGATGAAACGGACATCGACGCGGATAGGAGCGGAGCCGCCCACTCTTTCAAATTCCTTCTCCTGCAAAACGCGCAGCAGTTTCGCCTGCGTCGCCAGAGGCATATCGCCTATTTCATCAAGAAATATCGTTCCGCCGTCAGCCAGCTCGAATTTCCCCTTTTTTTGCGCGACGGCGCCGGTGAACGCCCCCTTTTCATGACCGAAAAGCTCGCTTTCCAGGAGACCCTCCGGAATGGCCACGCAATTGATGGTGATGAAAGGCTTGCCTTTGCGCGCGCTGTGCTCGTAAATGCTGTGCGCGATTAGTTCCTTGCCTGTCCCGCTTTCCCCGCAGATGAGCACGGTGGAATCAGTGGGCGCCACTTTGGTAATCTGCGTGAACAGGTTGCGCATCGCGGGGCTCGCGCCGACAATGTCCGGAAACAATTCCTTCGCCTCGACCAGACTCAAAATGTTCACCACATTTTTGAATACCTTTTCCAAACCCTCGACATCGTCGGTTATTTTTCCCGTGCTCGCTGGAAAAGCATTTTTTAAAACGGGATTTTTCTGCGTGTGTTCGAAAAACTGAACAAGAGGCTTCAAAAGACGGCGGATTATCAGCACGCTTACGGCAAATGTCAAAACACTGAGGAAGAGGACTAAACCGGTAAAACCAAACACGCCGGGATAATCGCCGCCCGCGGCGTATCGGCCCGACAGCCGCCAGGCCAGGACGGCGCCAATAATCATTATTCCGGTGTAAATGAGCGGAATAAGCATATAAAGATTTACATAATATTTCTTTTTCATTCTTTATCCTATCGTCTGACCATCTTCGTCAAATCCCACATGGGCATAAAGATGGCGAGGGCGAAAAAACCAACCACGGCGGCCAGACCCACAATCAGTACGGGACCAATCGCGTCGGAAAGCCCCTTAACCGCGTATTCCACTTCGTCATCATAGTGCTTTGTTATTTCGCGCAGCATTTCGTCGAGGTTGCCTGATTCCTCGCCAATGGCGATCATATCCACCACCATGGGCGTAAAATAGCGGGAAGTTTTCAGCGGCGCGGAAATCCCCGCTCCTTCCTCAATGCGCTCGCGCAGATGCTCAAAGGCGCGCGCGATCGCCTCGTTGCCGATGGTTTCCGATAAAATGGAAATCGACTGCAGTACCGGGACGCCGCTGGTCTGCAAAATGGCGAAGATGCTGGCAAAACGGGAAAGAGCCGCCTTTTGAAACAGCGGCCCCAGAACGGGAAGCCGCAGCAGAAAAGAATCGCGCACGAATTTGCCCTGCGACGTTCGGAAATAAGCGGCCAGAGCAAAAACAATTACCAGCATCACGCCCAAAATCACATACCAGTAATTGGAGAGAAAATTGTAAAGCGTTATGGCAATCTGCGTGGGGAGCGGCAATTCCAGCCCGGTTTTTTTAAACATGTTGGCAAACACGGGAATAACAAAAGTAAGAAGCACAATAAAGGCGATGCTCAGGGCGATGACGACGACCAGCGGATATCTCAGTGCGGATTTGATGTCGTTTTTTACCTTGGTCTCGTGCTCGATGATATAAATCAACCGGTCCAGGACGCTGGGCAGATTACCGCTCAGTTCTCCCGCTCTGATCATCGCGCAATACAGGGGGGAAAATATGCGGGGAAACTTCTGCAGCGCTTCGGAAAGGGTCGCGCCCCCCCTGATATCCACAACGATTTTTCCTATCGTGTCTTTCAGCACGCGGCTCTGCGTCTGCGTTTCCAGCACCTGCAAAAGCCTGAGTATCGCCACGCCCGCGCTGAGCATGGAACGAAACTGCTTCGTAAAGAGTATCAGGTCCGCAACTTTGACGCGACCGGAAAAAAACGCCATCCCGGATTTCATCCCCGCGGTCCTGTCTCCTATCTTTTCGGGAATCAGACCGCGCGCCACCAGTATATTGGTCGCCTCCTCCACGGTGGCCGCCTCGACCTCCCCCGTAACTTTATTCCCGCTCTCGTTTAAGGCCTTATAACCGAATGTCGGCATTGCATTTCCCCATCATTATCACGTCATAACGGCGGAAGCGGCTTCCTCCAGCGTGGTAATACCCCGCATTACCTTTTGCGCCGCATCTTCCTTGAGCGTTCTGAGCCTGCCGGTTTCGAGCGCCGCACGCGCGATTTCCTGGCTGGATTTCCGCTTCAGAATCATGTCCTGCACCATCTCATCGTTCACCAATACTTCAAAAAGCCCCGTTCTTCCCTTGTAGCCGGTGTTTTTGCACTGATAACAGCCTTTGCCGCGCTGAAAATTCGCGTTACGTGCTTTTTCCGCCGTGATGCCGAAAGAAAGCAAAGCCCCTTCCGGCGGCTGATAACTTTCCTTGCAATAGGGACATACCGTGCGCACTAAACGCTGGGCAAAAGAAACCAGCAGAACTGACGAAATCAGGAAAGGCTCGATGCCCATGTCCATGAACCTGGTTATCGCGCCGGCGGCATCGTTTGTATGCACGGTGCTTAAAACCCGATGCCCCGTTTGCGCGGCCTGCACTGATATGGCGGCGGTTTCCGCGTCGCGAATTTCACCCACCATAATCACATCCGGGTCCTGACGCAAAACGGAACGCAGCCCGCCGGCAAAGGTCATGCCCGCCTTGCGGTTGAGCTGCGCCTGGCGGATATTGTTGACGCGGTACTCCACCGGATCCTCCAGCGTGATGATATTGATATCCGGTTTGTTTATGGAGTTTAAGATGGCGTAAAGGCTGGTGCTTTTGCCGCTGCCGGTCGGCCCGGTGCTCAAAATCAGCCCGTAAGGTTTGCCGCTCATTCTTTCTATCTTCTCCATATCCTCGGCGGACATACCCAGACGGTCCAGCGTGTAAATTCCGCCGCTCATGTCCAAAAGGCGCAGCACGAGATTTTCGCCGTAAATGGTCGGCAGGGAAGAAACCCTGACGTTGATTTCCTTTTTTTCTATTCTCAGCGTAAAGCGCCCGTCCTGGGGTATTCTGGATACGGTAATGTCCATGTTGGCCAGAATTTTCATGCGGGCGGCAATAGGCAGAAAAAGTGATTTGGGCGGCGAGGGAACGTCCAGCAGCTTGCCGTCAATGCGAAAACGCAGCTGCACGGTATTCTGCTGGGGACTGATATGAATATCGCTGGCTCCGTCGCGTATCGCCTGAGCAAAAATGGAATTGACCAGACGGATGACCGGAGCTTCGCCCGCCATATCCTGCAGAGTGTTTATCTGCACCTCTTCCTTGGCCTGCTCTTCCGCCGCGGCCTGACCACTTTCTTCTATTTCCATTGTCTCCATGATGCCGCCGAGTCCGGACTGCATGCCGTAAAGACTGTCGATAATTTTATTGAGTTCCCTTTCCGTGCAGATTACCGGTTCTACCTCGGCGTTGGCCAAAACCTCGATGGTGTCCAGGGCATTGATATCCAGAGGGTCAACAACGGCGACGCTGAGCAGCCGCCCTTTCTTCTTCAGAGGGGCGACCTGATATTTCTGGGCTGTTTCTATGGGTATAAAATTCACCAGAGAAACATCCAGGGGAAAATTATCAGGATGATATTTTTGAATTCCCAGCTGCCGGCTGAGCAGGTCTATTATTTCCTGTTCGTTGACGATTCCCGAACGCGCCAAATACTGGCCGAGCTTCAATCCTTCCTTCCTTTGTTCGACTAAAGCTTTTTTCAGCTTCTCCTCGGACAAAAGACCGGCTTCCACCAGCATTTCACCCAAACGCTTTTTTGCCCTCATTAAACCTCCCTGATATCTCGGCGCTCAACTCTGCAAAGCCCGATGATTTAAAAATACCGTTCCCTCATCCCACGATGATACGATTCTCGCCCCGCTGGCCAATTCCGGCGGTAGCCTTCTTATTGCTTCCACCGCTTCTTCGACGGTGTCGAAATTCCTGTCCAAAACCACGGCAAATTTGACGGAATTTCTTAATGTGTTCCAGCAAGGAGAAAAAACCAGGGGCGGGGAAATGCTGAGATAACGGTTTTTATTAAAAAAATCATAAATTTTTCCAATATCTTCACCTTCTTCCAGAAACACGACGAATTTTCCGTTTTTAAAGGTGGCGGCCTGCGCCGTAATCAAAGGAAGGGTGATTTCGCATTCCTGCTGCATCTGTTCCTCGTTCTTAATCTGCGGATTAACTTTCAGCACCGCATCCATTATCTCCTGACCTGTGTCGCCATACATGTCATAAAGAATCCACCAGAGAGTCATTCCTTTTTTTATGGTCATCACGCCGAGAGAAACAGTCGCTTTCCCCTCCGGCCCTTTCCCTTGTCCGGTCACGTCCCCGTCCGGAAGTAAAAAATAACTGCCGGCGACAGCCGTTGCCTGGTTATCACCGGCGGCAACCGACGCCGCAGACCCCTTGCGTGCTTCCTGAAGCTTGTCATATTCGGAAATGATTGCTCTTGCGGAAAAAACAAGCGCCAGTATAACCGCCAGGCTTGCCGCCGCCCACTTTATTTTCTGGAATGCGGGCGCCGCCATGTCTTTCACGCAACTCCGGACAAAAAACCAGCCCGCCCTCTGCCGGTTACGGATAATCAGCTTGATGATTACGTCATGACACAGGGAAACAATCTTGCGCGGGTAACCGCCGGTGGACAAATATACCGCCGCGAAACCCAGCCGGCTGAATACGGGAGGCGCTATTTCAAAGTTTCTGGCCACGGACAGGCGGTATTTTATCATGGCCCGCGTCTGTTTGAAATTCAGCGGCTTCAAATGATAAAATACATTGACCCGGTCGGCAAGATTCGGGCGCTTTTTAAGAAGCGCTCTGAATTCTTTTTGCGCAAAAATTATTATCTGCAGCAATTTGCAATCGTTCGTTTCGTAGTTGAGAAACTCCCGCAATACTTCCAGGCAGCCTTCGCAGATTTTTTGCCCTTCATCGATAATCAGAACAACAATTTTGCCCTCGTCAACGCCTTTGGCAAAAAGATAATTTTTTATTTTTTCTTTCAGCTCCCATTCGCTCTGCTCGTTCTGGCGGTCTTTAATTCCCAGCATTTCGCAGAACTTCTGCAGAAATTCGATATTGTTGCTGAATGACGGATCGAGTAAAAGATGGGTTTCGATTTCCTCGGGCTGAGCTTCCGTGGGGGATAAATTCTGGATGAGCTTGCGACAAAGGGTTGTCTTCCCCGTGCCGATATCTCCGATAACCACGCTTAAACCCCGGCGCAGCCTTACCGACAATTCCAGCTTTTGCAGACAGCCTAAATGCTGCGAGGACGAAAAAAGAAATTCCGGCTCCGGCGAATTGGAAAACGGCTCTTTTTTAAAATTAAAAATATTGTAATAGGCCATTTTTAACCGCCATTATTTTTTTTCTTTCATCAAGCGGCCGGTAGATTATACCGTTCCGTGTTCTCGTTTTATTCTTTTGTGATATGCTTTTGCCCTTACTCCTTACTTCACTCCCTGCGCCGGTGTCTGACTCGAACTCAGCGCCGTCTGCAAAATATGGGGCGTGATAAAAATCAGCACTTCTTCCATATCTTCACTTTTGCTGTCCGTTTTAAAAAGATAGCCGAGTATCGGAATATCCTTGAACAAGGGCCAGCCGGCATCTCCCGTGGCCGTTCTCTGCTTGGTCAACCCGGAAATAACTATGGTTTCGCCGTCTTCCACAATCAAAACCGTTTCCGTCTGCTTCTTGATGATGTAAGGATTGCCTTCCACGTTCCGCTGCGGGTCCACTTCGTCTTTCTTTACGAGAATGGTCATCTTCAGATTTTTGCCGTCGATAACATGTGGCGTGATCTCCAGGCGCAAGACGACGTCTTCAAACTTCACCGTTCTGGTTATATTGCCGCTGGCATCAGTTTCTCTGCTCACGTAGGGCACTTTTTCCCCGTTCTCCGTGTACGCCTTCTGGTTATCCAGTGTGGTGATGGAGGGGCTGGAAAGAATATTCAGTTTGTTGTCCTGCTGCAGCGCCTGGAGCTGAATTTCCAGCAAATTGCCGCCGATTTTTCCGATAATCAGACCCAAAGAGCCGGCTCCCGCGGCCGACGCTATATCGGCAATGGGGAAAAAGGAAGCGAAACCGTGACCGCCAATGCCTTTCCCTCCCACCGTGGGGTCATACTGGCCCGGGCTGCCTCCTTCAGGCTGGGTTCCTCCGGGAGTTAAATAAACATCTCTCTTCGTGTACATGCCGCCCCACATAACGCCAAAGTCGCGGGCGACATTTTTGGTGGTTTCCACGATATTTGCCTTAATCAATATCTGCGGCGTCGGTTTATCCACCTCTTCAATGATTGCCAGCATTTTTACCAGATCCTCCTCGATGGCGGAAATAATCAGCGAGTTGGAGTGTTCATCAAGCTTGACCGAACCAAGCGCTTTGCCGTCTTTGTCCTTCGTGAGAAACTCCTGCAGCATCACAACAAGTTTTTTCGGGTCGGCGAAGTTTATCTTTATCACTACCGGCTGCAGCAACGGTTCCACCCAGCGAATATCGCGCATTTGGACTTTTCGTTTCAGGTCCTGCTCAATATCGTCGATCGTCTTTACCAGAAGCACTTCTCCTTCCCAAACGTAAGACAGCGCGTGCGTGCGCAGAAGGCCGGTAAAAGCCTGGTCCCAGGGAACGCCCTGGAAGTCCACATTAACTTGCCCCTCTAAATCATTTTTCACCAGAATATTTAAATCAACAGACTTGGCCATCGCCCGCAGTACGGAACGAAGCTCCGCCTGCCTCATGGTGAGATTTATCGGCTTGGTCGGCAGTTTTCTGCCTTCGGTCACCAGCGCGGGAGCGACTTTGGCCCTGGCTTTCAGATTATTCACGTCAATCTTTCTCGGCTCCATCGCTACGGAGTGCCCCTGCGATGTTTCGGCCATCGTTGACCATTTTTCAAAGAAAGCGTCTTTCTTTTGTTCTTTTGAACTGGCGCAGCCGAAAAACAGCAGCAGCAAAAAAACAACCGACGCTCCCTGCAACATCTTTTTATTAAAGCTTAAGCATTTCAAGATAAAAACCTCCCCCCGCTGATTTTTATTCTTGTATGGGAATCTCTATCTCGCTTCCCGTGTTTTTGTTTACAACCAGGATATGAAACGGCATAATCTTTTTCAAGAAAAACCCTTCCATTTCCAGTTGCTCACCCTCGCGGTATTCACAACCGTTGATAACGGCCAATCTCCTTCTTCCGGAATCAACGTATCCCGAATAGACTATCCTGGTTTCGGAAGGAGAAACCGGCGCGTCTTTTGCCGCCCATTCTTTAAATGCGCTTTTTTCCCAAAACGGATTCTTCTGCCAGCCTGCTTCCGCCTTCGCTATAATGTAGACGTCTGTGCCGGCAATAATATTTTTGGTCAAATCTTTTTGTAAATTGCTCACTAAAGTATCTATATTTGCGGAATCCACTACGCTCGCCGCTTTTTTACCGGCCGGGCCGGCAATCAATAATTCGTAAGCCGCATATAAAACCGCCAAAGCGGCGACGGCCAGGATGATAATTTGTCTTTTGTTTAATTTAGCCATATAAAATATTACTCTAAAGACCCGTAACAGCCAGCCAGATTTCCGCCTTTAGCTCCATCGTATCGGGAAGCTGCCGGACACTGATTTCCTCAATTTTTTCCAGGTACGGCACCTTTCCCAGCTCAATCAGCAGGTTTCTGAAATCGGCAAATTCCCCCCTCACCACGGCATGCTGCAAAAGATAGGGCGGCTTTTCCGTCAGCATGCGCAAGTCCGGCGTAATCGACACCATTCGCAAACCGGATTTTTCCGCTATCGCCTTAAAAACATCGGGAAACTTTCCCGCTTCCTCGCGTAATACCGCTCTTTTTACCGGATAAGGCAAAGTAAACTCTTTTTTGTTTTTCATTGTCGCCATCAGCTGCAGGTAAATAGGCCCCAGCTCTTCTTGCGCGCGCAGCTGGCTCTCCAGATTCTTGATTTCCTTGGCCTGACTGGCATTGTACCTGTAAAGAGGGAAAATGCCGGCTAAAACAAGCAACAGGATAATTCCGCCGCAGACAAGCAGGTACCAAAGACTTTTTTGCGGTATGTTAAAATTAAATTTATTCATAACAGCTAACCCATCCGGGCATTGAGAGTAAAATGAAGTACTTCGCTTTTTCTAAAAGTGTTCATGTCTTTCTTTTTCACCGCGATTTTCGCAAACAGCGGCGAGTTTTCAAGTTTCATCACATACTGCGCCAGCAATGATTCCAGCATGTCGCGCTCTCCAAAAATTACTCCTTCCACAACAAGATCTTCGGAAACCTGCGGCGCCGTTTTGCCGGTGACCGCCGCGGTTGCGCCACCCGGCATACTTACTTTCAAATTTATTAGTTTTATATTGTCCGGTGTAAGAGACGAAATCTCCCCTATCGCTGCCGTGCCCAGGTATCTGCGCGCGTACTGCTGGGAGTTTTGCCTGTATTTTTTTACATCATCATCCATTTGGGATATTTGCTGCGGCGTCAAAACGGGGTTATACATGGAGAGTTCCTTTTCCTTCTGCGCGCGCTTCGCGCTCAGGCTGCTCATTTCGACCGCCTGATACACTATGGCAACAATACACACAATCAAAGCCGCGGCAAAAGAGGCGAATATCCCCCTGTTGATGCGCGCTATCCGTATCGCCTTATTTTTATCCAGATAGGTAAAAATCGCACTCGGGGTGCGTTTGCTATCGGACAGCGAAAGACCCAAAGCGGAAACCAGTAAAATCCTTTCCGACAGGTTCAATGATTCGACCGCCGGATATGATGCCGGATCAGAAAAAAGATCAAAATATTCGGTTGTTATGCCCAACTGGTCGTTCATGTAAATGACCAGCGGATTGTAAGCGTTCATACTGGAAGCGAGATAGAAACTTTCGACTTTTTTATAGCCCACCGAAGACGTGTAATATTGCAGTGTACGCTCAATCTGGCGCGCCAGCCTTTCCCATACCGGAAAGATCATTTCCATAATTTCTTCTTCGCGCAAACCGAAGCCGGCATCTGTTCGGGACAATTTTTCCGAATCGGGGCCAAGACTGAAAAGAATTTTTTTTGCCTCGTCCGCTTCCAGTTTGAACTTTTTTTCTTTTTCGACATACGCATCGGCAATGGCCTCCACCATGCTGCTGATGCCTGTTTTGACGACGCGAGTCATGGCGAGGTTCTCCCCTTGATAAACGTCAATGCGGGAAAAATCATCACCGACATACAAAGCGGCAAAAGCGCCTTCATCATATCCCCTCCAGCCGGAACGAAAAACATTCTGAACGGCAAAAGGCGCCAGTGTAATTCCGGCTAGGGGAACTCCGATATCCGAAAACAAAGCTTTAATGCCTTCAATTTCCGCTTTGGGCGCCGTGTAAACCATCACCAGGTATTTGGGGATGCCCTGATCCGTTATTTCTCCCTGCAACTCGAAATCAAATACGGAATCCTTATCGTCAAAAGAAAGCTCCTTTTTTGCCGTCCAATAAACAACATTTTGCAATTGTTTTTTCGGTACGCGGGGAACTTTTAAATAACTGACATTGGCCTCGCCCGCGGTAACCATTGTCCAAATGCTGCAGTTAGCGAAGGAGCCACAAAAAGAATGCAACGCTGACTTCAATATCGAATTGAATTCAGGGGAGTTTTTTGACGTTAAATGGTCATACTTAATTATTTTATGCTCAAGCAACATCGGACGGCCGTCCGACGTTTTAACCGTTTTGGCTAAACTGATGAAGCCCTGCCCAAAATCGACTCCAATTGTGTAGCGTTTCTTGTCCGCGGTGCTTTTGAGCTTGTAAATGCCTGAAATATTTTCCGTTTTTTTTCGTGAAGGGGGAGTTTTCTCTTTATCCCGCCTTCCCGGCAAGCCCTGATCTTGCCCACGGATTACATTGAGAAGTTTCTCTGTTGAATCAATATCACTAGTGCGAGCCAAAATTTCTCCTTCAAAAATTTTATTTTGAAAACGCGCCGCACAAATAAATATTATTAATTATATCAAGATACTTCGCTTAATGCAACAAATTTTGTTGCCTTTCCATCATTTTTTAAAATTTTTACTGCTGCCTCTTTCCTCGTCATTTTTTCGATGAACATCTCGCCATCTTCTTTTTGCTTACGCCTCAAAAAGAAGCCGATTCTTTGCGAATCGGCTTCTTGGTTTAAGTTGGAGGCGGCATCCGGATTCGAACCGGAGAATAACGGTTTTGCAGACCGCTGCCTTAGCCACTTGGCTATGCCGCCTAAAAAGCAATGGAGCGGGCGAACGGATTTGAACCGTCGACGTCTACCTTGGCAAGGTAGCACTCTACCGCTGAGTTACGCCCGCTCGTTAAAACGCACAGTAACTATCTAAAAAGAATACTCTTGTCAACAAGAAAATGCCCCGTTACCGCTAAGCTTCTATATAAATTTAATGATTTTACCCGTCCGCATCCCTTTGTCGGCCCGTTTCTGCGTATAAATAATTGTGCGCTTGAATTATTTTTCCGAATAATGACGGTAATATTTTATAAAATAATCAGCTCCAGAAATAACAGTGAAAAATAACGCGACATACAAAATTATAATACCCACAGCATGGGCATTAATGCCGAAAATCGTGTAATGAATCAGCAACGCTGTAACGGCGATGATTTGGGCCAGCATCTTTTGCTTGCCCAACAAGCTGGCCTGGATGACAAATCCCTCTGAAGAAGACGCGGTTCTTATCCAGTCCACAAGCAAATCCCTGATAATGGTTATGGCTACAATCCACGCGGGTATCCTCCCGATAGGGATCATCAGAATCATCGCCGTGTTGACCAAAAGTTTGTCGGCAATCGGGTCCAGAAATTTGCCCAGCGTGGTAACCATAGAATACTTTCGAGCGATATATCCGTCAATCAAATCGGTCAAAGAAGCAACGACAAACAATATCGCCAGAACCAGACTCCAGAATTTTCCCGGCGATAAAAGCAAAGTGAAAAGGAAGGGAACCATTCCGATTCTTATCATTGTTATAATATTCGGCAGGCTAAATATCTCGCGTTTGATAAACATGTTTCAAAACCGTATTTTTTTATTTCAGGGGAACTTTCTTCCAATCTTCCAAAAACATTTCAATTCCCTTATCCGTAAGCGGATGTTGCGTCAATTGTTTAATCACCTTAAAAGGAATGGTGGCGATATCCGCGCCCATTAGAGCAGCTTCCAGAACATGCCGGGGGTGCCTGATACTGGCGACAATGACCTCCGTGTCAAATCCATAATTGTCAAAAATTGTCAGGATTTGTTCCACCAGATCCATGCCGTCATGGGCAATGTCGTCAAGACGCCCGACAAAAGGGCTGACGTAACGCGCGCCAGCTTTTGCCGCCATCAACGCCTGCAGAGGCGAAAAGATCAATGTTTCATTGACGTCTATACCGGCAGCGGCGAACATTTTCGTCGCCTTCAGTCCCTCCGTGCAAAGAGGCACCTTAATGACCACGTTATCCCCCCACTGCGCCAGTTTCTTTCCCTCCTCGAACATGGCTTTCGCTTCCATGCTCACGACTTCCAGGCTTACAGGGCCCTCCACGTTTTTTAATATTTCCTTAACAACAACTTCAAAACTTTTTTTCTCCTTGGCAATAAGCGACGGATTCGTGGTCACGCCATCCACCATGCCCAGCTTCAGACCTTCCTTTATCTCTTCAATATTCGCGGTGTCGATAAAAAACTTCATAGCCCCTCCCCTGTTTACCTGTTTTCCGACGACATATATTTATCACAGCAGTGCTTGGAACAAAAATAATAAATCCTGCCCGAAATTTCTTTCTTATAGGCCTGACTTACCGGAATGTTCTTCCGGCATACCGGGTCTTCCGCCAAATCTTCCGCCGAAGTCCGCGGGAAAATGACCCGTTCCGATTCATTTTTCGACAAGCGCGCCCGCCGCATGGAAGTTATTATCCTATACACCAGAAAAATCAAGATTATAAATATCAATACCCGTAAAAACATTAGTGTCTTCCCTGCGTTACCGGTCTTTCAATCAGCCACACGCTTTTATTATCATCAAGTCTTTCCTTTAAGCCGCGTACGGAAACACCATAAACCGGATGGATAAAATAAGAGGCTATTTCGTTCAGCGGCTCCAGAACAAAACGACGCTTGTGCATTTCCGGATGCGGCACGGACAAATCGTTTCGTTTTATGATATCCTGCCCGTAAAATAGTATGTCCAAATCGATTACCCGCGGGCCTCCTTTTATCGTTCTTTTCCGCCCCATGCCTGCCTCGATCTTCTGCAACGCTTTCAATAATTCTTCTGCGCTGAGGGTTGTCATGATTTCTACCACAGCATTGATAAAATAATTTTGCCTTTCATCACCCACCGGATCGGTTTTGTAAAACGAAGAGGAAGCAATCAGCGATACGAAGTCTGTTCGTGAAATTTTTTCCACGGCGCTCTTACAATTTTCCAGGGCATCTCCCAAATTGGAACCAATTCCTATATGACAAACAACCGAACGCAACTTAAAAAGCGAACTCCTTATCTCAACCCCAAAACATCTTGCATATCGTAAAGACCGTTTTTCTGATTGACAACCCATTTTGCCGCGCGAATTGCTCCTTTGGCAAAGTTATCCCTGCTGTGGGCGCGATGAATGAATTCCAATCTTTCCCCCGTTCCCCCGAAAATCACCGTATGTTCTCCGACAATATCACCGGCACGAATCGTCTGTATGCCTATTTCATTTTTCGTTCTTTCCCCGATTATGCCCCGCCGCATATAAACCGCGTCCTTTTCCAGGTCACGTCCCAATTTTTCCGCAATAACTTGGGCCATCCGCATCGCCGTTCCGCTCGGAGCATCCTTTTTCAGGTGATGATGCGCCTCGATTATTTCCACGTCGTAATCGTCATTCAGTATCCCCGTGCAGTATTCCAGTACTTTCAAAAGCACATTAACGCCTACACTCATGTTGGGCGACAGGACACAGCGCGTGTTTTTCGCCAGCTCCCTCACCTCCTTCATTTCCTCGGCGGTAAACCCGGTCGAACCGATGACAATAGCGCGGTTTCTTTCCCCCGCGATTTTTAAATAATTCAAAGACGCTTCATGATTGGTAAAGTCAATAACTACATCGGCCTTATCTATGCAATCGGTTAATTTATCGCAGGCCAAAACGCCGGTTCTTCCCAGCCCCAATGCCTGGCCGACATCGCGACCAATAATAGGATGACGGGCTACTTCCACCGCGGCCACGACTTTGATATCCTCCAGAGGAGAGATGAGACTGATGATCCTTCCTCCCATTTTCCCAGCGACTCCCGTAACGACGGCTTTAACCATACAAATACATCTCCTTTTATTAATTATTGACGCCGAAATAATTAAATCAAGCCGTAATCAGTCATAACCTTTTTCAGTTTTTCCCGGTTAACATCGGTCATTTTGCAAAGCGGCAATCTGTATTCTTCTTTAATCTTACCCATCATGACCAACGCAGCTTTCACGGGAATCGGATTGACTTCAAAAAAAAGTGCCTCCATCAGCGGCGACATTTTATGATGTAAGTCTTTCGCCTTTTTTATGTCACCGGCAAAAAACGCGTCCACCAGTCCGGCCATATCCGCCGGCGCCACATTGGAGATCACGGAAATCACTCCCGCGCCCCCCATGGCCAGCAGGGGTAAAGTAAAATTATCATCGCCGGATAATACCGCAAAATTATCCGGACACATCTCAATTACATCACTCATCTGCTTAATTGATCCGGATGCCTCTTTGATTCCCACAATATTTTTTATTTTAGCCAGCTTCGCCACCATCGGTGGCAGAAGATTAACTCCGGTACGGCCGGGAATATTGTATGGAACTATGGGAATGGGCACGTTTTCAGCAATCGTTTTAAAGTGCTGATAAAGCCCTTCCTGCGTGGGACGGTTATAATAGGGGCAAACTATCAACGCGCCGTCGGCACCAACCTTATGGGCGTGTTTGGTCAGTCGTAAAGCTTCAGCGGTGCTGTTGGACCCCGTTCCGGCGATAACCGGCACGCGCTTTTTTACGGCGTCAATTGTTATTTCGATAACCCTGTCGTGCTCCTCATGGGAAAGAGTGCTGGACTCACCCGTAGTACCGCAGGGAACGATACCGTCCGTCCCGTTGGCAATTTGGAATTCAATAAGATTCCTCAGTGCTTCTTCATCCACCTTCCCGTCTTTAAAAGGCGTAACAATGGCTACTATCGCTCCTCTGAACATACAATACTCCTTGGTTATTTAAAATTTACCTGAGTCGCGGGCTTATCCTGACAAACACCCGCGATATCACAAAGCATTAAGCGGTAATTGTATATTTTGCCTTTTTCCACTTTTGTATCGACAAATCCCTGCTTCTTTGTTTTTTGTTTTCCCAGCAATGGCTTGCTTATCTCCAGATGACCGATACGCTCAAACTTCTGCGGGCATTCGGGACATTCGTTGCCGGCAGCACCCTGCTCGCTTCTTTCGATGTAAATATTTTTTATTAACGCATCTTCATCGTTAAGTTCCCAGCTCAATACCACAGCGTCATCTTTGGAAACGGCCTCGATTTTGTCAACCATAGGGCGGTAATCAATCATGGATGTCCGGGGAATCGGATTATTCTTGACGCCGCACCCGAAAAAAACAAACACCAACGCCAGCACAACACAAATTTTATATTTACTTGGTTTTCTTCTCAATTTCTCTTATCCTCTTCGCAACACCCTCCGTCGCCGTCCCTCCGGTATGCCGGCGGGCATTTACCACTTTATCGATTTTAATAATATCATGAATATCCGTGAAAAAACCGCCGTAAAATTTCCGGTAATTTTCCAGCGACAATTGTCCGAGCGTCTTTTTATTCTTCAGGCAATAAGCAACGATTTTGCCGACAATTTCATGCGCTTTACGAAAAGCAACGCCCTTCTTCACCAGATATTCGGCGATGTCGGTAGCCGCGCAAAACCCCTCTTCCGCCGCGACACGCATTTTCCCGGCCTTGAATTTGGTATTGGCCAGCATCTGCGTAAAAATATTCAGACAGTCTTTTGTTGTATCCACCGCGTCGAACAAGGGCTCTTTATCTTCCTGTAAATCGCGGTTATACGTCATGGGCAAACCCTTGAGTAGCGTCATTATCGCCATGAGGTCTCCATAAACCCTCGCCGTCTTGCCCCTGATCAGTTCCGCCACATCCGGATTTTTTTTCTGCGGCATAATCGAACTGCCGGTTGTATAGGCATCGGAAATTTCCACAAAACCGAATTCTTCCGACGACCACAAAACCAAATCCTCGCAAAAACGGCTCAAATGCATCATGGTCACCGCACAGTCAAAGATAAACTCACTGATAAAATCACGGTCTGCTACCGTGTCCATACTGTTTTCGCTGACTGCGGAAAATTTTAATATTTTCGCTGTTTTACGCCTGTCGATGGGCAGGCCGGTTCCGGCCAGCGCGGCCGCTCCTAGAGGTGATATGTCAATCCTTTTTTTGCCGTCGGCAAATCGCGCCGCGTCACGGGAAAACATTTCGTAAAAAGCCAGAAAATAATGTGCCAAGAGCACCGGCTGGGCTTTTTGCAGATGCGTGTATCCGGGCATGATTATCTTTGCATTTTCTTTTGCCAATTTCACCAATAGCTTCCTCAGCGATGAAATAAGCCTGATAATTTCCTGGGTCTGTTCACGCATAAAAAGACGCATATCCAGAACAATCTGGTCATTGCGGCTTCTGGCCGTATGCAGCTTGCCGCCTACAGAACCTATGCGTCTGGTCAATTCCCGCTCTATGGCCATGTGGATATCTTCATCGGCGGGATCAAACTTGACTTTGCCTTTTTCCAGATCCTGTAAAATGTTCTTTAAACCAGAACATATTTTATTTGCTTCGGCGCGCGATATTATCCCCTGCGCGGCCAGCATCTGCGCGTGCGCTAGGGAGCCTTCAATATCATAGGGATAAAGGCGGCAATCGAAATGCAAAGAGGAAGTAAATTTTTCCACCTCTTGGGCTGTGGCTTTTTGAAAACGCCCGCTCCATGGTTTTTTATTCTGGGCCATAATTTCATTCCCCGCGTTTTATTTTTTGCCGGTTTTCCTTTTCAACAGATGACGGATTTTCAGGCGCAGGCCGTTCAGCTTGATAAAACCGATCGCGTCCATCTGGTTGTACACCTGATCTTTCTCAAAAGTGGCGAAATCTTCACTGTAAAGCGACTGCGGCGCTTTGCGTCCCACCACCGAACAGCTTCCTTTATACAATTTCATTCGTGCCGTCCCGGTAACATTTTCCTGCGTGGCGTCTATGTATTTTTGCAGCGTTTCCATTTCCGGCGAATACCAGAATCCGTTATAGACAAGCTGCGCGTATTTGGGAATGAGTGAATCGCGTATCAGCATGACTTCCCGGTCCATCGTCAGTGATTCCACGGCGCGGTGCGCCGCCCATAAGACCGTCCCGCCGGGTGTCTCATAAACACCCCTTGATTTCATGCCGACAAAACGGTTTTCCACCATGTCCACACGGCCCACGCCGTTTTCACCGGCGATCTGATTAATTTTATCCATGAGAACAGCCGGCGACATTTTTTTGCCGTTAATCGCCACGGGATTGCCTTTGACAAAGTCGATTTCCACATATGTTGGCTTATCCGGAGATTTTTCCGGTGATTTGGTCAAAACAAAAATATCTTCCGGCGGCTCCGCCCAGGGATCTTCCAGAATTCCCCCTTCATGCGAGATATGCAAAAGGTTGCGGTCAGAGCTGTAGGGCTTTGCCTTGGTCAAAGGCACGGGAATTTTGTGCTTTTCCGCGTAGTCGATCATTAACTCACGCGAGTTCAAATCCCATTTCTCATCTTTCCAGGGCGAGATAATCTTTATGGACGGATTCAGCGCTATATAAGTCAACTCAAAGCGCACCTGATCGTTGCCCTTGCCCGTCGCGCCGTGCGCTACGGCATCGGCTTTTTCCATTTTGGCGATTTCGATCTGCCTTTTGGCAATCAAAGGCCGCGCCAGGGAAGTGCCCAGCAGATACGTTCCTTCATATATCGCGTTGGCGCGTAGCGCCGGAAAAACGAAATCACGCGCGAATTCTTCCCTCAAGTCTTCTACATAAATTTTACTGGCGCCGGTATTTATCGCCTTCTTTTTTAATCCGGTCAATTCCTCTTTCTGCCCCAGATCGGCGGCGAAACAGATAACTTCACACCCGTATGTTTCAATCAACCAGCAAACTATCACGGACGTGTCCAATCCGCCCGAATAAGCCAAAACTACTTTCTTTATTTTTGCCGACAAGTTTCTTTCCTCCTACAACAATATTTCCAGAATCGCTTTTTGCACGTGCAGGCGATTCTCCGCCTGATCAATGACAATCGACTGCGGCCCTTCGAGCACTTCGGCGGTTATTTCTTCTCCCCGGTGCGCGGGCAGACAGTGCATAACCATCGCGCCTTTTTTTGCTTCTTTTAGCAGAGACGCGTTTATCTGGTAATTTTTAAAAACTTTTTTCCTCACCTCGTTTTCCGCTTCCTGGCCCATGCTTGCCCAGACATCAGTATAAAGTACATCGGCTTTTTTTGCCGCGGCAGAAGGCTCGCGATAAATTTTTATCCCTTCTTTTGATTCTTTAACAGCCTTGGCCATAACGTCAGCGTTAGGGTCATAACCTTCCGGGCAGGCAATCGCCAGTTCAAACGGCAATTTGGCGGCAGCTTCTATCCATGAGTTGGCGACATTATTACCGTCACCAATATAGGCGACTTTTATCCCTTCATACGAACCTTTCTTCTCTTTTATGGTGAATAAATCACTCAATATCTGACAGGGATGCAAAAGATCCGTAAGGCCGTTGATAACGGGAATAGTGGCAAAACGGGCAAATTCTTCTACCGCTTCCTGAGCGAATGTCCGGATCATGATGCCGTTGAGATAAACGGACGCCATGCGCGCGGTATCCGCGATAATTTCGCCGCGCCCGATCTGTGTGTCGCGCGAACTCAAAAAAAGCGCAATTCCGCCCAGTTGATACATGCCGACCTCAAAGGAAATACGCGTCCGTGTGGAGGATTTGTCAAAAATCATCCCCAGCGTTTTCTCCCGCAACGAGGCGTGTGGCCGGCCTTCCTTTAAATCTTTTTTGAGTTTTGCGGCCTTTTCCCAGATCAACGCAAAATCATCCGCTGTCAAATCATGGAAATTGAGCAAATCTTTTTTCATTTGCCCTCCATCACTTCATTAAGAATATCAACAGCCTGATCAACATCTTTATTGGTAATAATCAATGGCGGCACGAAGCGCAATGTTTTTCCTCCTGTGCTGTTAATCAATAAACCTTTTTGCATGCATTCCCGGACAATTTCCGCCGCTTCCATATTCAGCGTGACGGCAAGCATCAACCCTTTTCCCCGGACATTATTGATTAGGGCATGCTTTTTTTCCAGTTTTTTTAACTCCTTTAAAAAATAATCCCCCGTCTTCCGGCAATTATCCAAAATACCTTCCTGCAGCATGATTTCCAGCGTGGCCAAAGCTGCAGCCATAGCCAGGGGATTTCCGCCGAAGGTGGACGCGTGATTTCCGGGCGCGAAAGACTCGGCGATTTTATCCGTGGCCAGCATTGCCCCAACCGGAAAACCGTTGCCCAAAGCTTTGGCCAGCGTCATGATGTCCGGCTCAATCCCCGCGTGTTCATAGGCAAACAATTTCCCCGTGCGACCAATGCCCGTTTGCACTTCATCCACAATAAGCAAAATTTTGTGCTCATCGCAGAGCGAGCGCACTTCTTTCAGATACCGCGCATCAGGAATATTAACCCCGCCCTCGCCCTGAATCGGCTCCACCATCACGCCGCAGGTTTTTTTATTAATCGCTTTTTCCAAAGCATTCAGGTCATTGAAAGGAACATAGGTGAACCCTTCCAGAAGCGGCGTAAAACCGAATTGGAATTTCTCCTGACCGGTAGCCGTGATTGTGGCCATCGTCCGGCCATGAAAAGAATCTTTCATCGTGATAAGCTCAAACTTATCCGCACCGAGATTTTCGTGCGCGTATTTTCGCGCCAGTTTAATGGCCGCCTCATTCGCTTCCGCGCCGCTGTTGCAGAAAAATACCTTGTCGGCAAAAGAATTGTCCACCAGGAGTTTAGCCAGCCGCGCCTGCGGCTCAGTGTAGTACAGATTGGAGACGTGGGTTAATTTTTCCAGCTGTTTCTTCAACGCGTCAATCACACCGGGATGAGAATGGCCCAGATTGCAAACGGCAATGCCGGCGACAAAATCAAGATACTCCTTGCCATTTACGTCCCACACCTTCTGTCCCTTTCCTCGGGCCAAAACGACAGGAAACCGCCGGTATGTATGCATAATATTTTCATCGGCCAGAGCCGTGATTTCTTTTTCCTTCATCTTCAACAGTTTCTCTTTCTTTTTATAAAGCTATTTCAGTACCGATTCCTTTGTCGGTGAACACTTCCAGCAAAATGGCGTGTTTGAGCCGGCCGTCAACAATATGCGCTTTCTTCACGCCGCCTTTGAGCGCTTTCAGACAACATTTCATCTTGGGATACATGCCGCCCTCGACAACACCTTCATCAATCAATTTCTGCACCTTTTTGGAACTCATTGTATTGATCAACTTCTTGTTCTGGTCCATGACGCCCGGCACATCGGTTAAAAGCATCAATTTTTCCGCCTGCAGGGCGGCGGCGATTTCTCCGGCAACGATATCGGCGTTGATATTATACGTTTCTCCCCTTGCGCCAATTCCCGTGGGCGCGATAATGGGGATGAAACCGTTTTGCGCCAGCGTGGCAATAAGTTGGGCGTTGATCGACACAACTTTACCCACCAGGCCGATATCAATAATTTCCGGCGGCGTGTGCTTGGCCTTGTCCTCACTTAAAAGATATTTTTCCGCCAGAATCAATCCGCCGTCCTTGCCGCTTAAACCCACCGCCTTGCCGCCGTGGTTATTAATCAAACCGACAATCTCTTTGTTTACTTTTCCGACCAAAACCATTTCCACAATGTCCATGGTTTCTTTATCGGTAATGCGCATACCCTGAACAAATTTTGATTCCTTGCCCAGTTTTTTTAAAAAGTCGCCGATTTGTGGTCCCCCGCCGTGCACAACAACGGGGTTAATTCCTATATATTTCATCATGACGACGTCTTTGGCAAACCTATCTTTCAGATCTTCGTCAACCATGGCGTGGCCGCCGTATTTAATAACAATCGTTTTATTATAGAAACGCCGGATATAAGGAAGCGCTTCCAGAAGAATATCCGCCCGCTCCATCGAATCCAATATATTGTCCATAAATGTTACCCCGTTTATAAAATATATCTGCTCAAATCCTCGTCTTCAATGATATCTTCCAGCTTTTTTTCCACCGTTTTGGCGTCAATTTTTATTTCTTTGTTTTTCATATCCGGCGCGTCAAAAGAAATATCGTCCAGTAATTTTTCCATAATTGTGTAAAGACGTCGCGCCCCGATATTTTCCGTTCTCTCATTAACAATCGTGGCTATTTCCGCGATGGAGGCAACGGCGTCTTTGGTGAAAATTAATTTTATTCCTTCGGTTGCCATCATCTCCGTGTATTGCTTCACCAAGGCGTTATTCGGCTCGGTAAGTATCCTGATAAATTCTTCCTTGCCGAGGGAATCCAGCTCCACACGAATCGGAAAACGCCCCTGCAGTTCCGGAATCAAATCCGAGGGCTTGGAGGAACTGAATGCCCCCGCAGCGATAAAAAGAATATGGTCTGTTTTTACCATACCGTAACGCGTATTGACAGCGCAGCCTTCCACAATGGGCAGCAAATCTCTTTGCACTCCTTCACGCGAAACATCCGGACCGTGCGACGAATCACTGCCCACAATTTTGTCTATTTCATCCAGAAAGACAATGCCCGATTGCTCCACCCTGTCGATAGCCGTTTTTGTCACCTTGTCCATGTCGACAAGTTTTTGCGCCTCTTCTTCCGCCAATACTTCCAGCGCTTCCGGAACTTTCAGCATTCGCCTTTTTCTTTTTTGTGGGAATACATTGCCCAACATATCCCTGATGTTCAGGCCCATATCCTCCATGCCCGCGGCAGAAAATATTTCAATCATGGGGCCGCTGCGCGTTTCACTGACTTCCAGCTCCACAACGCGGTGGTCAAGTTTGCCTGCCTTGAACAATTGCCTTAATTTCTCCCGTGTGGCATCGAAACTAAGGGCCTGTTCTTCCAGCGACTGGCCTTTATCATGAGAGCTGCCTATATCGGCCAACATGTCGCCAACTTTTTTTTCCGCAGGGCGGGCCGGAAGCAACAAATCCAGCAGTCTTTCTTCCGCGATTTCTGCGGCTTTGGCGCGGACGCTTTCCTGCTCCTGCATTTTGACCATATTAACCGCTATTTCCACCAAGTCGCGAACAATCGATTCCACATCGCGTCCCACGTAACCAACTTCGGTAAACTTGGATGCTTCCACCTTCAGAAAAGGCGCATTATCCAGCTTGGCCAGACGCCGCGCTATTTCCGTCTTGCCCACACCGGTGGGTCCGATCATAATGATATTTTTCGGGGAAATCTCGTCAGCCAGCTCTCTGGGCACATTCTGCCTGCGCCAACGATTGCGCAGAGCAATGGCTACAGCGCGTTTCGCCTGCGCCTGGCCGATGATATGCCGATTGAGCCTTTCCACTATTTCCCGCGGTTTTAAAGTAGTCTCCGTCATATTTTTATTGCCTCTTGTCTTTACTGCTTTTCTTTTCTTTGCCTTCCGTGTTTATTTCTATTTCTTCGATGGTTATGTTCTCGTTGGTATAAATACAAATTTCCGCCGCAATTCTCATTGCCTCTCTGGCAATCTCCGATGAAGACAAGTTTGAATGCCGTACCAGCGCGCGCGCCGCTGCCTGAGCGTAAGGACCGCCGGAACCAATGGCGATAACATCATCATCAGATTCAATAACATCGCCGTTACCGGAAATAATCAGCGAATAGCTTTTATTGACGGCAATCATCAACGCCTCCAGATGTCTTAAGACACGGTCGGTGCGCCAATCTTTGGTCAGCTCCACAGCCGCTCTCAGCAGGTTGCCGTTGTATTGCTCCAATTTCTGATCAAACCGGTCAAACAGGGTAAAAGCGTCCGCCGTCGCGCCAGCGAATCCCACAATAACTTCATTGTTGTAAAGGCGGCGCACTTTACGTGCTCCGTGTTTCAGAATCGTCGCTTCCAGTGTAACCTGACCATCGCCGGCTACTGTGATTCTACCCTTGTGCCTCACCGCCAGTATGGTCGTGCCTTTTATCTTCATCGTTTTCTCTGTCTTCTCCATGTAATTTAATCCTTAATAACCCGCCTCCGCCCGCTCACGATAAATTCGACTAAATCTTTTTCTTCCATCTTTTTCCGGGGAAAAGGTCTGGCCTCATTTGCTTTTGGCGCGCGGATGAGCTTTATCGTAAATTTCCATTAAACGGTTAATATTTACCGCCGTGTATTTTTGGGTTGTGGAAAGGCTCTTGTGGCCGAGCAATTCCTGAATGGCGCGTAAATCCGCGCCCGCGTTCAAAAGATGCGTGGCGAAACTATGCCTGAGCGCATGCGGGCTGATCTTGCGGCCAAGTGAGCTTTTTCCGGCTGCCTGGTCAAGGAAACGGGCAATGCTTCGTGTCGTTATCCTCTTACCCCGGCTGTTCAAAAAAAGCGGTTCGGCAAAAACATTTCCACCAATATTTTTTCTCAACTCACCTGTTTTTCCCAAATATTCCCTGATCGCCTGCAACGCCATTTTACCCACGGGAACGATTCTTTCCTTTCGACCTTTGCCCCGAATTTTGACCAGCTGCTGATTAAAATCTATGTCCGTCACATTGAGTGCCGCCAGTTCGCTCAAGCGCATGCCGGAAGAATAAAATAATTCCATCATTGCCCGCGTCCGCAAATCTAGAGAATTTTTGCCTTCGGAAGCGTTCAAGAGTTCAAACGTTTCATCAACCGACAAAAAAGTGGGCATGTATTTTTCGGTTTTGGGCGACTGAATCATACTAACGGGATTCTTCTTGATTTTACCGTTGCGTAACAGATATTTATAAAAAGCCCGCAAGGACGATATTTTTCGGTTAATCGTTACTTTTTTTACTTTTTGCCGGTACAAATGCCCCAAAAAAGCCCGGACAGCCTCAGCTTCCACATTTTTTATCCCGCGTCCGCTTTTTGCCAAACCGCTGCTTTGGAGAAAGGAAATAAATTCCTGAACATCAGAGATATAAGCTTTAAGCGTGTTTGACGAAACATTGCGTTCCACTTCCAGATAAGTTTGAAAATCCTGCATTAGGTTTTCCATAATTTTTTACATTTTATACTTGCCGAAATCCTCTGCGGAAAGATTTTCCAAGAATTCCTTTATCTTATCCTCCTTTAACTTATCCAAGTCGCTTATTTTCATACCGAAATCAATACTGCGCGATTTTTCCAAAACAATTTCATTCACGAATATCGGAGCGCTTGCTCTGAGAGCCAAGGCAATCGCATCACTCGGCCGGGCATCAATGGTATAATCCCTGCCTTCCTGACTTAAATAAATATTGGCAAAAAAAGTGTTGTTGCGAATATCTTCAATAACTATTTTATTTATCGCCACTCTCAGACTTTTCAAACACTCGCTGAATAAATCATGCGTCATCGGCCGGGAAAAAACAATTTTTTCCAGTTCCGTGGCAATCGCGCTGGCTTCAAACAGACCTATCCAAATTGGAATCGCTTTGTTGTCCTGAATACTTTTCAATATAACAATAGGCGTATTGGTAATAGGATCTATGGTCAATCCCGAAACCTTCATTTCAATCAGCATTACCAGTCTCCTGTTCCTTAGATAATTTCCCCTCTTAAAGAGTGCACATATGCATTGACTATCTTTACTTCCACCAGCTTACCCAATAGCTCTGGCTTACCCCTAAAATTGACTATTTTCCACGAGCTGGTCCTGCCCATCAAATCATGGGAAGAATTTCTACTTGTCCCTTCCACCAATATTTTTTGGCTGCTACCCTCCATTTCTCTATTCTTTTGCAGGGTATATTTATCCTGCAAAGATTGCAATGCTTTTAAACGCCTCAGTTTTTCCGCTTCTGCGACTTTTCCTCCCAACCCATAAGCGGCCGTGCCTTTGCGTTCAGAATATTTGAACGAAAATACTGAATCAAACCTGATTTTTTCCATCATGTCAATCGTTTCTTGATAATCTTTTTCGCTTTCTTGCGGAAATCCAACGATAATATCAGAAGTAATACTTATCCCGGGGCAAACGCGACGCAGACGAACCATTTTTTCCACATAATCCTCCACTGTATAACCGCGATTCATCAACGCAAGAATTTTGTTCGATCCCGACTGTACCGGCAGGTGAATATGCTTGCACAACTTCTTTTCCTCGGCAAAACAATTAATCAGTTCTTCGGATAAATCCTTGGGATGCGATGTGGTAAAGCGTATTCTTTCAATGCCAACGACTTTACTGACTTCTCTAATCAAAGCGGCAAAATTAACGTCACGCTCAAGGGTCTTGCCGTATGAATTCACATTCTGCCCCAACAGCGTGACTTCTTTAATGCCACAATCGGCGAGTTTCATTATTTCTTCAATGATATCTTCCGGGGAACGACTTATCTCCGGCCCGCGCAAATAAGGGACAACGCAGTAAGCACAAAAATTATTGCATCCCTGCATGATTGTGACAAAAGCGCTCACCGCTCCTCGCGGCGGCGGCGCGAAAATGCCCACTGAATGCACAACCGGATGAAAATCGATTCTGGTTATTCTTTTACGCTTTTCCTCCACCGCAGAGACCATCTCCGGCAGAAGATGAATATTGTGCGTGCCAAAAACAAAATCCACATCACCACAACGCTCGTAAACATGAGCGCCCAGATGCTGCGCCAGACAGCCGCCAAAGCCCACAATAAGCCGCGGATTGCGCTTTTTTAGCGTTATCAGCCGGCCCAGCTGGCTGAATGCCTTCTGCTCCGCTTTTTCCCGAATCGAACATGTGTTGAACAAAATCAGGTCAGCCTGGTGACAATGCTCCGTCAGCTTATAACCACAGTTTGCCAAAAGCGCCGCCATCTGCTCCGAGTCATGGACATTCATCTGACAACCAAATGTTTCAATATATAAATATTTATTTTTCATGTCTTTTCAATAATTTGCCTCAGGCATAGCATTAATATTTGAAGATAAGTTAGTCAACTAATTTTTGGAATTACTGATGTTTTTTTACCGGTCGCCAGAATATTACACAGCCGTCCGAATTCGCAAACGGATAAAGTTTCCGCTCTTCTTTTACCGTCGATTCCGACGGCATTCAGCGCCTTGTTTAATTCCTCATCCGTCCATCCTGTCAGCAAATTTGTCCTCTTCAAATTATTTATCAACATTTTCCTGCGCTGGGCAAAGGCTGCTTTCACCAGCCGGCTAAAAATTTCTTCGTCAACAATATCCACAAGAGGTTTTTCACGAAACTTCCCCTGAATAACGGAAGACGTTACCTTAGGACGGGGATAAAAACATGTCTCGGGGACATCGAAAAGCCTTTCGACCTCCGTAAACATTTGCAGCAAAACAGAAGGAACACCGTAATTTTTGTTATTCGGCGACGCAATCAGCCTGTCCACAACCTCTTTCTGCAGCATCAACGTAAAATCGCTGATAGCCCGGCGATAAGACAGCAGGTAAAAAACCAAGGGGCTAGACAGGTAATAAGGAACGTTGCCGACAACCTTGAGCTGGACATTGTGTTTTTTCGCCGGTAAGCTGAAATTGAATTTTAATATGTCCTGACAACGAACTTCAATATTGCCGCAGTCGGCAAATTTATTCTCCAGCAGCCGAACCAATTTCTCGTCCAGCTCCACGGCAATTACCCGGCGTGCCAGGGAAACAATTTCTTCGGTAAGCACACCTGTTCCCGGTCCGATTTCAATAACAACATCCTCAGGAGAAATTCTCGCCGCAACGGCGATTTTGCGAATAATATTTTTGTCCAAGAGAAAAGACTGCCCCAGTCTTTTTCTCGGTTTAACACAGTAGTGACGAATTATTTCTTTGGGGGTAGCCATGTTTTACTTCTGTGCGGAAAGAGGCCAGCGTGAAACTGCATTCAGGTCAAGCCCATCACGCCGACCGCTTTTTAATAAAATTTCACCAATCGCTGCCACCATCGCCGCATTATCCGTGCATAAAATCATTGGCGGAATGAATAAACTTAAATTCTCTGAGGCGGCTGCCCGGGCAAATTGTTCCCGCAATCTGCTGTTGGACGCAACGCCACCGCAAACCACAACTTGTCCGACGCTATTTTCCTTCGCCGCCCGAGTAGTTTTCTCCACCAGCACGTCAACAATAGCCTCCTGATAACTCGCCGCCACATCCGGCATCTCTTCACTACTGAAATTACAACCTCGTTTTTTGAGCATGACCAGCAGGGAAGTTTTGAGGCCGCTGAAGCTAAAATCCGGCAAATCCTTCATCGCTCGCGGAAAAGCGTAGGCGCGCGGATTCCCGCTTTTGGCCAGCTTATCAATCACCACCCCGCCGGGGTAGCCGAGATTGAGCAGTTTGGCGGCTTTATCAAAAGCCTCTCCAGCCGCGTCATCGCGCGTCTGCCCCAACAAAGAAAAACTTTGAAAACCTTTCACCAAATAAATGCTGGTATGACCGCCGGAAACGACCAGGGCGACAAAGGGAAATGACGGCGTTCTGTCCGTGAGAAATATCGCCGCGATGTGCCCTTCCAAATGATTCACTCCCACAAAGGGAATATCCAACGCCCACGCCATAGCTTTAGCCGCGGATAAACCGATTAAAAGAGACCCGACCAATCCCGGCCCGCGTGTTACTGAAATCCCCTCTATATCCTTAAGTTTCACGCCCGCTTCGGACAATGCCTGCTTAATTACCGGACTTACCGCTTCAAGATGCTTGCGTGAAGCGATTTCCGGAACAACACCGCCGTAAGGGCTATGTTCCTTTATCTGCGACGCAATTACGTTGGAAAGGATTTTCCCCTCTTTAACCACCGCCGCCGCCGTTTCATCGCACGATGACTCTATGCCTAAAACTATCAAATTATCTTCCTGACAAATAATTTTCTTTGCTAAAAATCTAAAATCTTTATATAAAAGCGCAGGCGTTTTGTAAATAAGTTTTACCTGTATTAGCAAAGCGGTATCTCCGTTATGGAATTTAAAACAGATTTTTTAATCATTGGCAGCGGCATTGCAGGGTTGAGTCTGGCCATCAAAGCAGCTAATCTGGGCAGTGTTGCGATTGTCACTAAAAAGGAAAAATCCGAGTCAAATACAAACTACGCGCAGGGCGGTATCGCCGCGGTTACGGACAAAACCGACAGTTTTGAAGAGCATATAAACGACACTCTTATTTGCGGCGCCGGACTTTGCCACAGAGATGTGGTGGAATTTGTTGTGAAAGAAGCGCCACCCCGAATTCAAGAGCTTATCGACTGGGGTGTGGAGTTCACAAAATCAGAGGAGCCGCCTTATACTTACGATCTCGGACAGGAAGGCGGTCATACCCGCCGACGAGTTTTGCATGCCAAAGACTTGACCGGCCGTGAAATCGAGCGCGCCCTGCACGAAAAAGTCGCCGGGCTGAACAATGTCAAAATCTATGAAAACCATATCGGAATTGATTTAATCCTGCAAAAAGATGCCTCGGGCCACACCATAAATTGCCTGGGCGCCTATGTTTTAGATATTGACCAGGACGAGATCCACACCTACCGCGCAAAATATACCATCCTTTCCACTGGTGGCGCAGGCAAGGTCTATCTGATTACAACTAATCCCGATATCGCCACAGGAGACGGTGTGGCGATGGCCTATCGCGCGGGAGCTCAAATCGCCAATATGGAATTTATCCAGTTTCACCCTACATGCCTTTACCACCCCGAAGCAAAAGCTTTTCTCATCAGCGAAGCTGTGCGCGGCGAGGGAGGAATTCTCAGGTTAAAAAACGGCGCGACGTTTATGGAAAAGTATCATCCGATGAAGAGCCTCGCGCCACGGGACATTGTGGCCAAGGCGATAGATTCAGAAATAAAAAAATCAGGCGATGAATACGTATTGCTGGATATCACGCACCGCGACCGTGATTTCCTAAAAAACCGTTTTCCGAACATTTATGAAAAATGCCTCGAATTCGGAATAGACATCGCCGTCGACCCGATTCCCGTCGCACCTGCCGCTCATTACATCTGCGGCGGCGTGGCGGTTGACCATTGGGGAAAAACCTCTATCGATAATTTGTTCGCCTGCGGCGAAGTTGCCTGCACCGGCCTGCACGGGGCAAACCGACTGGCCAGCAACTCGCTTCTGGAAGCACTTGTTTTCGCGCACCGGGCTTTTACAAAAATAGCAAAATCTTTTCGCCAGACAGAACTCAGCCGCATACAAATCCCACCGTGGGATCCCGGAGATGCAGTGATCAGCGACGACAATATAGTCATCACCAACAACTGGGACGAAATACGACGCTGTATGTGGAATTATGTGGGAATCGTCCGCTCCAACAAACGCCTCGAACGCGCCGAACGCCGTATCGACCTGATTCAAAAAGAAATAAACGAATATTACTGGAACTACCGGGTAACAAAGGATCTGATTGAACTGCGCAATATCACGACGTTGGCCAAGCTAATTGTCCAGTCCTGCCGCCGGCGTAAAGAAAGTCGCGGCCTGCATTATAACGTCGATTATCCTGAGACGAGCGCGGATTTTGAACACGATACGGTTATCAAAAAGCAATAATCAGCACATCAGTTATTTCTATTTACCGAAAACACGGCTGAAAATAAAATCAAGATTAATTAAAAAATTGTTCACGTCAAATATTTTATCTAAATCCTGCGGCGCCAAGCGTTTTTTTATTAGCATATCCTCCGCCAGCAGTTTCTTAAAATCCAATCCTTCCTGCCATGATTTCATCGCATTTTTCTGCACAAGAGCATACGCGTCTTCCCTGCTCACTCCTTTTTCGATAAGCGTCAGCAAAACCATTTGTGAGAAAATAACACCACGCGTCATTTCCAGGTTGGTCAGCATTCTTTCAGGATAGACAACAAGCTTATCCATCAGATTGGTAAATCTGCCCAGCATAAAATCCAGGACAATTGTCGCATCCGGCGCAATTACTCTTTCCACCGAGGAGTGGCTGATATCTCTTTCATGCCACAAGGCAACATTTTCCAGCGCCGCTATCGCATAAGATCGAACAAGGCGGGCTAACCCCGATATGTTTTCCGATAATACAGGATTGCGTTTATGCGGCATCGCTGATGAACCTTTCTGCCCGGTTGAAAAAAACTCTTCTGCCTCACGCACTTCCGTTCTCTGCAAAAGGCGTATTTCCTGCGCAAATTTATCCAGCGAAGAAGCGATAATCGCCAGCGTGGTAAAAAATTCGGCGTGGCGGTCACGCTGAACAATTTGCGAAGATACAGGCGCGGGTTTTAATCCCAGCTTTTTGCAGACATATTCTTCCACAAAAGGTTCCACAAAAGAGAAAGTGCCCACCGCTCCGGCTATTTTGCCATAGCTTATTGTTTCTTTCGCCCGCACCAGACGCGCGCGGTTTCTTTCCATTTCCTGATACCACAATGCCATCTTCAGGCCGAAGGTTATCGGTTCGGCATGAATGCCGTGCGACCGTCCGATCATCAGAGTTTTTTTGTGTTCAAAAGCTTTTTTCTTTAAAACTTTCAAAAACTCGTCAATATCGTCGAGCAAGATTTCAGCTGCTTCTTTTAAAAGAACGGCGAGTGATGTATCCAGAACATCAGAGGAAGTTAATCCCATATGAATGAATCGTCCGTCTTCGCCTACTTTTTCCGTCAAAGAGGTCAGAAAAGCGATGACATCGTGCTTGGTAGTTTCTTCTATTTCTTCGATACGCGCAACGTCAACAGAGGTCTTCTGGGTAATGTTTTCCAGAGCACCCCGGGGCATTTTGCCCAGCTTAACCATCGCCTCGCACGCCGCTATTTCCACGTCCAGCCATTTCCGGTAACGGTATTCCGGACCCCAGATTTTTTCCATTTTTTCCCGGGAATATCTCGGTATCACTTGCCCCTCCTTAAAAAGTAGCCTTAAAAACTATTTTTACTCATAACCGGCAGGCCAGCACGCGTGAGCATCGCGCTTTCTCCTCCTTGATTTTCATTATTATTACGATTTTTATCCTTACGTCAAGACCTATTAATGAAATTACTGTCCGAAAAAGATTGACAAATTCGCAATAACAAAATACGTGACCAGTGTGGTTTTAAAAATATGAAAAAAAACATTGCTCTACCCGGGGAAAAGCGTACCCTCGTATTAGAAGAAATATTCAATAGTGCCATTCACGGAGCAGGCGCGTTCATCAGTCTGGCCGGTTTGGTGCTGCTAATTGTCTTTGCCAGTTTATACGGCGAAGCCCGTCATGTCGTCAGCTGTACCATTTTCGGTTTCACCTTGGTTCTGCTTTACACAGCGTCAACCCTTTATCACAGTTTCCGCCAACCACGCATTAAGCATATTTTTAGAATCATTGATCATTCCTGCATTTATGTGCTCATCGCCGGCACATACACCCCGTTTATGCTTGTGGCGGTGCGCGGCGTTTTGGGCTGGACTATCTTCGGCATCGTTTGGGGTCTGACCGTTTTGGGAATATTGTTTAAAGCCTTTTTTATTCACCGTTTTAAAATTCTTTCCACACTAGCCTATATTGCCATGGGCTGGCTGGTTATTTTCGCCATTAAACCTATCTTTCTAAATCTTTCCGGAGGAGCAATTTTCTGGCTCGTTGCCGGAGGCATCATTTACACGGTGGGCACAATTTTCTACGCCTGGAAAAAACTGCCTTTCAATCACGCCATCTGGCATTCCTTCGTCCTGGCCGGAAGCATCTGCCATTTTTTTGCCGTGCTTTTTTACATAATTCCTCTGGATACTTAGCCCGAAACTTGAATTCACCAAATCATTCTTGTATTATAAGCATTAAAATGCTAGAAGTCCCCCATATTTAAACGTAAACGTTGAAAAAAAGGGAGATAATCATGAAAAAATATTTCAAATTTATCTTTTGCCTGAGCATTCTTTTTCTGATTACCGGTTCGCTCTGGGCAAAAGATAAATATACGGTAACAGTTTTGCCTTTTGCCACACACAGCGCGGAAAATATTGATTATCTGAAAGATGGAATTAGTAATATGCTCTCGACGCGTATAACTGTTCCCGGGAAAATTAACGTCACCCCGCAAAACTCCACGCTGGAAGAAATTAAGAAAATAAAACTCAAAGACTTGACATCAGCCGATGTGCATAACATTGGTAAAAACTTAAGATCGGACTATGTGGTATGGGGAAGTATAACTAAAATAGGCAACAGCATCAGCATCGACGGCAAATTGGTGGACATTAACGCCAACAAATCCGATGTCAGCATCTTTACTCAATCGCAAAACATTGATGACGTGTTGCCTAAAATCAATGATTTTTCTCAAAAAATAGTTCAGCACATACTGGGAACAGCTCCGGAGCAGACATCGTCGGTGACAGTTCCCCCTGCACCCCTCACAGGGGAAAAGACTGTCTCACGGCCTCTTCCTCCGGGAACCTCGCGTGAAGCTCAAATAATCGCGGGCATGCGAACAAACAAAAGAGGCACATTAACTTCCGCCATTAATACGGAATACATCAACTCTCCCGAACCGATCAACCGCCGCGGCTTCTGGATGAGCCAGCAAATACCTACTATGTTCAAAGGAATGGACATCGGGGATGTAAACAATGACAAGAATAATGAAATTGTGGTCATAGATAATAACAATATTTACATCTATCAGAAAAAAGAGAAAGAGCTATGGCTTGTAGAAAGAATCTCCGGAAAGGCTTATCTCCAATATATCTCTGTTGATGTGGCGGATATCAACCGCAACGGCATACCGGAAATAATTGTAACATCTATAAACAACAAAACACTCGAATCATTTGTCCTCGAATACAAGGATGGCAAATATCAAACAATAGCTTCCGGTATTCGCTGGTTTTTGCGCGTAATCGACACTCCCTCAGGCATACCATTATTGCTCGGACAGGATTTCGGCATGGATAAACCTTTTGACACGCAAATTTATGAAATCGTCTGGAAAGACGGGCAATACGTTCCCGGCCAAAAGATGAAAATACCCGTGGGCCTGTCTATTTACGGTCTTACCATCGCAGATGTAGGCACCGGCGGAGGGGAAAAAGTAATTGCCTTGGATGAACTGGACTATCTGTGCATTTTTGAAAAAACCAATAAGCACTTGACCAGAATTTTCACTTTAGGCTTTTCTGCCAACGAAGACCTCATTTGGCGAAGCGACAGCCATTACGGCGGAAGCAATAATTATATAGCTAACATAGACAAGACAAAACCAGATCAAAACGAAAGAAGCGCTTACGCCAATCTGCGCATTTTGACATTTGACACAAACAATGACGGTAAAAAAGAAATTATTATTGTTAAAAATATAGACTCCAGCGGACGTTTGTTTAAACACATTAGCCTGTTTACCGCCAGCGAAATCTACAATCTCGAATGGGACGGATTAGGAATGATTGAAAATTGGAGAACAAAGAGAATAAACGGCTATGTTACCGACTATGCTTTCAAAGATGTGGATAACGACGGTCAACCGGAAATCGTGCTTGCTTTGGTTTTGTCCGCTGGTATTTCCCTGAAGAATAAAAGTGTGATCGTTGTTTATGAATTGGAGACCACCGATTCTGAATAATTTATTGACAAACATCGCACTCTTGGATATAGCGTCGCGCAAATCCATGTTGCCGCCTTCTTGGGCGGACTGATAACCAACCACCACAGGCGGTGTAGCTCAGCTGGTTAGAGCATACGGCTCATATCCGTAGTGTCCGGGGTTCAATTCCCTGCACCGCCACCAAAAATCAGGGTCTGGGCGCATGCTCAAACCCTTTCTTATTTAACAGGATTATGAAAAAATTATTGAAAAGTGATAAAAATAATTTTCGGCCTTCTCTTCTTATCAGAAATCCCCACATACAATCAATTCTGGCCAGTTCGAAAATCCGCGTACTGGCCAAACAAGCGCTACTGCACCATTCCGAGGAAATAATCGTTGCAACTTCCACCGGTTCAAGACTAATTGCTTTTCTGACGCGGGCCGACACGCCTAAAGGCCTGATCATTCTGCTGCACGGATGGGAAGGTTCTTCTTCCTCCGCCTACATGATCGATGCTGCCGCCTTTTATTATAAATTGGGTTTTTCTGTCTGCCGGCTTAATTTAAGGGATCATGGAGATTCTCATCACCTGAACGAAGGCCTTTTTCACGGTGCTCTGCTGGAAGAAACATTTGATGCGGTGCATTACTTGACGAGCCTATCTTCAGGGAAACCAGCTTATTTAATTGGTTTTTCCATGGGAGGAAATTTCGCCCTGCGTATCGCGCATAAGTATTCTTCCCTGCCGGACATCGCTCTCAAATGCGTTTTTGCCGTCAGCCCGTCTCTGGACCCCCATAAAACAACACTGGCCATTGACAGCGGTTATTCTTTTTACCGCAAGTACTTCCTGAAAAAATGGAAGCGTTCCTTAAAAAAGAAACAAAAACTTTTCCCTCATAAATATGATTTCAGCAAAATGATGAAAGCACAAACATGCATGGAGCTGACGGAAGCAATCATGCCTTATTACCCGGAATTCACTAATTACCTTAGCTACTTCCAACTGTACACTTTAAAAAAAGATTTTTTTGAAAATTTTCGCCTTCCCGTAACAATATTCATCGCCGACGACGACCCCGTGATCCCGCGGAAAGACTTTGCTCAGCTTGAAGATAATAATTATTTAAAAATTTTTCGGCTGAAATACGGGGGGCATTGCGGTTTTATCAACTTGTTTCCCATGGTCTGCTGGTATAATAAAGTAATTGCCGATATTATCAGCCAGGCGGATTAATTATGGATTTATCTATTCTGCAGCAAAAAGAATTATTCCCACCTTTGATTCGTTCAAAATTAGCATCAATAGATTTGGATTATGTTGAAAAACATGGCGCTATTAAAAAAATCAACAAGAAAAAAACTTTTCATTTGGAAGCCAGTGTCGTTGTTCTGATAAATTACAAGACGGTGGGGGGGAACGCAGAGTATGTTTTTCAGCTTATTAAACGTTCGGCAAAAGTGGCCCAGGGCGGCGATATCAGTTGCCCCGGAGGGATGCTTTCTCCGACAATAGATAATTTCCTGAGCTGTTTTCTGAAAACGGGGATAATCCCCATCATGAACAGAGCTTGGACGGAGGACTTAAATCTTCGGGACAGGAAAACCTGCTCGCTGATACAACTTTATTTAACCAACGCCCTGCGTGAAGCATGGGAAGAAATAAGACTAAGCCCTTTCAACGTCTCCTTCTTAGGCGCCCTGCCTTCCTATTCTCTTACATCATTTCCCAGAACAATTTTCCCTCTCGTCTGTCTGACTCACAATCCCTTCAAATATAAACTCAATGCGGAAGTAGAAAAAGTTCTGGAAATTCCTCTTAGTTTCTTCTTCGAAAGCTCAAATTACGCCTGGCTTCACGTAACCACACCCGAAGGGGAAAACGCCTACGGCGAACAGAGCAGATTCCCCTGCCTGGTAATCTCGGATAACGACGGCAACGACGATGTCCTTTGGGGCGCTACTTTACACATCATCACCAATTTTCTAACTGTTGTTTCCAGCGGTCAATTACCCACTAACATTGCCGGCAAAAAACTTAAAAAAATAATAACAAAAAATTATCTTTCAGGAAGCCGCTAAATCAATGTCCGTTCTAAAAATTAATGGCAGCATAATTGAAACTGTAATCTTCGATTTTGATGGCACGCTAGCCAAACTCAATATCGACTTCCAGCGTATGCGCGAGGAAGTGGTCAAAATCATCGCGTCGTACGGCATACAGACCAATCTGTTCAAAACAAACTTTGTTCTGGAAATGATTAACCTGGCGACAGACATCCTAAACTCCAATTCACCACAAAAAGCGAAAATGCTGAGAGAAAAGGCCATGACATTCATTGAGAACATAGAACTGAGGGCCGCTGAAGAGGGTGAGTTATTCGCTCATACCAGAGAACTGTTAACTTTTCTTAAAGCTCACAATATCTCCCGCGCTGTGGTATCAAGAAACTGCGAAAAGGCAATATTCAAGGCGTTTCCCGATATACTGTCTTATTGTGACGCTGTTGTTTGCCGTGATCTTGTGAAAAATGTAAAACCTAATCCCCATCATCTGCATACAGTAATGGAAAAGATAAAAGGAACTCCCACAAGCACTCTCATGGTCGGAGATCATCCTCTGGACATAGAAACTGGCCGTCAAGCCGGAACTTTTACTGCCGGTGTGCTGACAGGACATTTTCAGGAAATTGATTTTTTGCGGGCGGGTGCGGATCTTGTTTTACCCCGCGCAGTAGATTTGATAAAAATAATCAGCTGAAGATTGGTTCTTTATCCGCCGGAAATAATATTTTCTGTTTAGGAACCCTTGTTTCCACATAAACTGTCTTGTTTTATCTTCTCTGTTTGACAGATTATGCTTTTTTACCTATGATTAAAGCAAAAAGGACTTTTGTTTAATGAATCCCAACGTATTTCGAGAATATGACGTAAGGGGAATTGTCGGTGACGACTTAAATGAAGAATTTGTCTTCAATCTCGGCCGGGCGATCGGCACATACGCCTGGCGACATAAAATAAAAAACATGGCCATCGGACGTGATTGCCGTCTAAGCTCAAAAGGATTTGCCGATTTTTTGATTCACGGCATAAATCAGTCCGGTATCAATACGGTTGATATCGGCCTTTGCGCCACACCCATGCTTTATTTTTCCATACGTCATTTGAATGTCGGCGGAGGAGTAATGGTTACAGGAAGTCACAACCCCCCCGAGTTCAACGGCTTTAAAATTTGTATCGGATATGACACCATTTACGGGGAGCAGATCCAAGAACTAAGAAAAATAATGGAAGATAAAGCTTACTCCAACGGCAGCGCCTCTTCGACCCAGCAGGATGTTACTTCCGCTTACCAGGAATATCTTTTCAAAAATGTAAAAATAAACCGCGCCATAAAAGTTGTTGTTGACGGCGGCAACGGTGTCGGAGGGTATTTTGCCGTTCCCCTGTTACAGCGTTTTGGTTGCCGAGTAACAACCATCAACTGTGAACCTGACGGAAACTTTCCCCATCATTTTCCTGATCCTACAGTGGAAGCAAATTTGACGCAACTCATCGAATTTGTCGGCAAACAAAAAGCTGAATTGGGAATCGCTTTCGATGGTGATGCCGATCGTTTGGGGGTCATTTCCGACAAAGGCGAAATCATCTGGGGTGATAAGCTTCTTATTCTCTTTTCCCGCCGTATTCTTCAAGAAATCCCCCGTTCCACAATCATCGGCGAAGTAAAATGCTCCCAGACACTCTACGACGATATAGCAAAATATTCCGGACGGGCCATCATGTGGAAAGCGGGACATTCCCTGATTAAAGCAAAAATGAAAAAAGAAAAAGCAGTATTGGGTGGTGAAATGAGCGGCCATTTCTTTTTTTCTGACCGTTATTTCGGATATGATGATGCCATCTATGCTGCCCTTCGTCTGCTGGAAATTCTCTCCAGGGAAAATAAAAGCATCAGCGCGTTGCTTTCCGATATACCCAAAACCTACGCCACACCGGAAATCAGAGTAGATTGCCCCGACGATAAAAAAGCTTCCGTTGTCGAAAGAATAAAACAACACTATCAAAACAATCCCGGCCTCATCGACATTGACGGAGTGCGCATACCTTTTAAAGATGGATGGGCGCTGGTGCGCTCTTCCAATACGCAACCGATTATTGTCTTACGCTTCGAAGCCAACTCAGAAAAAAGTCTGAGCAAAATTCGCAAGGAAGTCGAATCTTTGTTGGCCATTCCAGAAAGGTAACTCAAGATAATTCATTATTTTTTCTGTTGAATATTTTATTATTATTGTGTAGTGTACAACACATATCAAACACTTATGTTAAGTGACGGAGTTTTTCCGTCAATCGTTTTCGTCAGCGTAACAAGTAACTTGCAGGGCAAGGAGGAATATTTATGAAAATTGTTTATCGCTTGTTATTCGTTTTGCTAATAAGTGCATTAGTATTTGCCTGCGGAGGCAAAAAAGATGGTGGTGTTGATGGGAAAGTAGTCAATGGACAAGGACAGCCCCTGTCCGGGGTGACTGTAGTCTTTAACCCGGCGCAACCTACATCCGACGCCAAGCCACAGGCAATAACTGGCGAGGACGGAATATTCAATGTCGTTGGGCTAATACCCGATTTCGAATACATCATCACTCTGGAATCCGACACTTGGAAAACAAGAGTAACCAGAAAAATTAAAGCTCCCGACAAAAGAGGGTCTTTAACTTTGGATACTCCCATCGTTGTCCGTTTTCAATTATTGAACAATGGGACGGTCATCGACTCGAAAACTGGTTTGCAGTGGTTAATTTACACCGCGACAGACATCAGCGCAACAAATGTACTGAATACAGTAAAAAATATTCGAGAAGGCGGGTTTAACGACTGGAGGCTTCCCACCAAGGCGGAAATCATGGCCCTGAAAGAAGTCACCACCTCTGCCCCCCAGGAAGGACCACAAATCTCCAGTGAGGCCTGCTGTGTTTGGACGGCGGAGCTGAATTCGGATAAAATCGAATGGGATTTTTATGCTGAAGACGGAAGCGATTTTTGGAGTTCATCCAAAATGCCGGCAAACGACAGGGTTATTGTGGTCAGAACCTACGGCGCGCCTCCCGCGGCCCAAGCGGCAACTATCGTAGTTCCTTCTCCTGCTGCTGGGGGAACCCAATAAGACGACAATAGCAAAAGTTTAGGATAAGCTAGGATTCTATGCTAAAATTAAGGGCACTGCCGGCGGCATCCTTCCTTATTGGAAAACGTTCCAATGTGGCGGGTGGGGAAATAGCCACCACGGCAGATTATGTCAATCTGGCCATTAACACACCGACCGCCATACAAAAAATGAGGAGGCGCAGCGGGAAAAAATAAACGCGGGAATAAAAGGTGTGGGCAGTGCCAAGCCGGTGCCAAACAATAACACGCCGGAAGGCCAAAGCAAAAACCGCCACGTTGAATTAAATTTTTCTGCAAGATAAAAAATAATCAAGAAAATTGTTCAATTTTTTTTGCAAAACCCTTCGGAAAAAACAAAACAGCCGGAGGGTTTTTAGCGTTTCTTGGTCGCTTCAAATAAATTTCTATTGGTCGGGGCGGCAGGATTTGAACCTGCGACATCCTGCTCCCAAAGCAGGATACTATCTTTTTAACATAATATTATCCTTGATTTTTTTACGTTTATTTTGCGTCGTTTGCGTTTAAAAGCGCCACAAAAACATCAAAAGTGCCACAAAAAGCG
>ERZ1026814.130-NODE-130-length-63543-cov-15.603870_pt1 | contig 63543 bp, 48 predicted proteins | sample MGYA00520871_ERZ1026814 | MGnify/ENA primary metagenome ERZ1026814 (study PRJEB33270, sample SAMEA104284478) | anaerobic digester metagenome | biome: Anaerobic digester microbiome; feature: mesophilic sludge digester; material: Anaerobic digester biomass | place... | reverse complement strand
TACCCAAGACCAAGTGCCATTATTATATACATAGCCCAAATGATATTCTCCCGGAACCTGCCTAATATACTGATTGATAAAATCACTTTCTCCTTCACTGCTGATACAGATATGATGTCCGCCTCTGGTGTTAAATTCATTATTCATATCAGGCCAATATGCACTCCAATTACTACGCCAATATTCATGACCTTGGTAAATACCTACAAAAGTGCAGTTGGAAGTATTAAGAGGAGGGATATAGACCTCTAAAGGGAGGTCAACTATGGTATCTTCGGTTATAGAAATTACATTATCAATAGCGTTTATTCTCACATTGGTTTCATTAACCGGGATATCTTGTGCCATCACTTTCAGATGATAGGTCTGGTAACTAACTTCAAAGAAATATTCTCCCAGTTCGTTAGTAAGGCAGGATTGCAGTTCCGTGTTGCCACTGGCATCATAAAGTTTTACGGGAACATTCATCTGGGGCAAGTTATTATAAGCCCAGGTTACAGTTCCGCTAAGCATTGGAGGTGCTTGTTTAGTTGTAAATTGCCAAATCGGACAATTTATGGCATCACCACCTTCATTATTGTAAGGTATCACTTGCCAATAATAAGTTGACCCATAATACAATGTCCCGGGATTGTATTGCGGCAAGCTTAACTGTTCATTGTATACTATATTTGTAGGAGGATAATTTGTGCCCAAAGATAATTTATAGCCATTAACAATTCCACCTCCGCTATTCCAGCTAAGCATTGTATTAATTTCCACATTTTCCGCTAAATCAGCCGGAAAAGGATTTACTGCTGGAAAGGGTGGCTCAATTAAAGAAGGAGGGTTCCAGGTAAAAGTTAATCCATTGGCTGGAAAAACCGTTTCACTTAAAATACAATAACTGTTATTCTCTGTTCCAGCTGTAGTGGCAGACCAGTCAGTAGCAGTAGCTCTATTACAAAAATCGGTATTGCTATTCCCTCTTAAGCCCACCTGGATAGATTGGCTAGTAGAAGAAGTTACAGCAGTACAAGGTCCGTAAACAAAAACAACCTGATTACTGCCTTCATAAAGTTGTATCTGAAAACTTAAATCGTCATTGAGGGTGGCTGTTGGTCTCCTTCTATAGTGCATCCATTGCACAATAAATATCCGGTTGGAGTCCGTTCCAATAGTTTTTGTCATCAGCGAGCCGTTATCACGACTTATGAGATCACGATTCATTACCGCAATTACATTATTTGTAGCTGTCTCACTACTGAGAGCTACATTGCTGGTGGTAACATTATCGCCCATAGCCAAAAAACCATTGGAAGCAATGCTTATTGTAGTATAGGAATTGCCATTGTAACTAAAGGTAAATCCTATAGGAATAGAAAGAAAACATTCATTGTCATTGAGGTTGGAGCCCAGAACGGTTCCATTCGTTATTTCTGAAAAACTTCCCAAGGAAGAGCTAAAGCTATATTCCGCAACGGAAGCCATCAGAAAGCCACACAAACAAAGTAAAAACAAGGTAAAGCTAAACTTGAAAGTAAGTTCTTTCATTTTTGTTATTCTCCTCTATTTAATGATTGTTGATTCCCTTATTATTGTTGCTTACACACTATAAAATATTCCAATGTTGCAAAACAAACTGATTAAACATACTTACATTAAAAAATCAACCTGAATTTTCTGTCAACTAAATTTTATCAACGGGTGATTTTTTACCCCGAAAGCACCGAAAACAAAGAGATTTTTTACAAAGAGAAAAAGAGGAAAAGAGATTTATTTTACAAAGAGAGAAGGAGGAAAAGAGATTTTTTACAAAGAGAAAAGGAGGAAAGGAGATTATATTTATACACCGAAAACACCGAGATTTTATGATAATTTTAATTTATCTGTGTTGCTTATTCAGGATTAACCTTTAACCTTTCACTATTCACCGTTCACCCTCTCACTACTTACCACACACAAAATCTGCTCCTGCAAAAACAATATCTCCCTGTACTGCAAATTCAAGTTCCGGAAGCATTACTAAACGGTAGATATGTTGATATTCTTTTTTAAGAGGTAGAGCAGTAATTTTCTGTTCCAGTTCCCTTAATATGGTTTCCGGTTTTATTTTTTTCTGCCATTTTGCTTCACCAACAAGCAAATCCTTTTTATCTACAGATTCAGCAATGATATCTATTTCCGTTTGGCTTCCTGTTTTTGTTTGTTGCCACCAACGCTGTGCCGGAAAGAAACTTGTGTTATTAATTGTAAGTTTTACTATGCGTTGTCTACATAGTTCTTCCCATGTCTCAGAAACATAAACCTGCCAACGGTTTTTAATTTCCTTTTCCACGATTGCTATTTGTCTGCTGTTCAATTTGGACTTGTTGGGAACTACAAAAGTAAAAAAGAATCGGGTTAGAGGATCATCCAGACGGTATAAGGTCTTTTTACTGTTCTTATAATTCTCACCCCAGCAGATATCCCTTTTGATGTAGCCGGTATCAATCAGAACTTGTATAGCTCTGGTTAGATTAGTAGCTGGTTTATTCAATCTGCCAGCTATTTCAGAAAGCTTATTGCAGCCCATTCCGATTAAAGAAGCAATACTTATAGGTTGCACAGCCCCACTGAGATCATCCATAAATAAATGGAAGGGTTCTTCATAGAGTATGCCGTAAGGATCAAGAATTGCCTCTCTGATTGCTTCCCACATACTTTGAAATTCATTTCTTATTTCCCAATAGCGTGGAATTCCTCCCCAAACAGAATATTCTTCTATTGCCTGAACAGGAGTAACATTTAAAGCTTGTTGCAACCAGTAACACTCCAAGGGTTGGAGTTTGATAATCCTCTGAGCTCTGCCAAAAAGAGGAGAACCTTTTTCCAGAACCGCACCTTGCATCATCTGTTGCGAACTGCCACAAAGAATTATATGAAACATAGAATTCTGTTGGAGGTCAATTATCTTTTGCAGAACACTGGGTAATTCGGGAGAACTTTTCACCAGATAAGGAAATTCATCTATTATAATGGTTATTTTCTTTGTCAATTGCCGGTTTGCCTGCTGGAAAAAAGTGAACCAATCCGGATATTGAACAGAATTAAAACCGGGAATAAACTTTGTCAGTTCAGCAGCAAAAAAAGCTCGCTGAACCTCTGCAGCATTGATATCTGCCAGGTAATAAATCCTGTCCTTTATATCTAAGTTCTGTAAAAGAGCACTTTTTCCGACCCGACGACGTCCATAAAGCATAACTAACCGGCTTTCCTTTTTCGCCAACTCTTCCTTAAGTATAGACATTTCAGTGTGTCTGTTTAAGAATTCCATAATAAACCTCGTTATTTTGTATTCGGGACTATACTTTTTTAATCATTATGTTTGTCAATCATTATGTTTGATGATCATAATTATAAGCTGAGGTTATGAAATTACATTCCGCTGGTTTTTTTCACCGAGGGAACGAGATTTTTTTACAAAGAGAGAAAGAGGAAGAGAGATTATTTTTATATATCAAGAACACAGGAACACCGAGATTTTTTTACAAAGAGAGAAAGAGGGTTTGGAAAAGGCAAAAAGTAAATATCAGATAAAAACATTTCCTTTTTTTGAATAATTCTTCAGCTTAGTCAAAAATTATCACGGTTATGTCTTCACCCCTTATTATTCAACGGTCTTATAATGTATCTTATATTATCCTTACCATCGTTTTCCTTGACAAATTTGCCTATTTTGCCAAATAGAAAATTGAAGGAAAATGAATATATGAAAAATGATCCTAAGTATCAATATATGAGCACAATAATGAAAGCGATGGCACATCCGACACGATTATTTATTCTGGATTTACTTGCTGAAAAGGAATATTGCGTATGTGAATTGCAGAAACAGATCGGAACGGATATCTCAACCGTTTCCAGGCATTTAGCTGTTCTAAAAAATGCTAAACTAATATGTAGTCACAAAGTGAATAATCAGGTCTGGTATAATCTGCTATGTCCATGTGTGCTGAACTTTTATAATTGTTTGTCCCAAATTAAATATTAGATCCAAATAAGAGGTGAAAAATGACAAATGAAAATACTTGTAGCTGTTCCTGTAATTGTAATACAGGAGAAGGAAATAGCAAGTGTGCAACTAATTTAGCAACAAACAAAGTTTACGCATGTGGTGGAGCCAGTAATGTAGGTGTCATTTCTTTTGAGCTTGCAAAGACATTGCATCTGAAGAATCAATATAAAATGGGTTGTACATCCGGAGTTGCAGCTGGTGAATTTGAAGTACAAAATACAATTCAACAGGAAGGTAATCAGGATTTAGTGATTGACGGGTGTCCGATTGCTTGTGTGCAAAAAATCTTTGAGCAAAAGGGAATAAAGGGTTTTAAGCATATAATTGTGACAGAATTTGGCATAGATAAAGAAGCAACATTTGATTTTGAACCTGCTATAATTATTCAAATGATAGATAAAATAATGTATTAGGACTGAAGAGTAAAATAAGGCAAAATTTTAGTTAAAGTCATCATATTTTAGGTGTCAAACTCAATTTTTACACTTCATTTCCAATTGGGTAATGGAAGAGGTATTCTGCTTATTTCATTATTTTGCTTCTGATTTAATTTTTCGTGTGCCTTGTCGGCTTTTGAGAATGGTAGTATAAACATAAACAAGTGATATCAACTGTATGAAAGGGACAAAATAATAGCTATAAGACCTAAAATCTGTATTATAATAAATTATATTTGCCTTCTTCATTTTTCTTGGTGTTTTGGTTGTTTTCAGTGCCCTAATGTAAATTCCTCATTTTTTACTTGACAACAATTCCCTTTTCCCCAGTTGGAAAAGTGTTCATAAGAACAGAGAAGGTGCAATGAATGAAAGAAGATTATATACAAAAGAATGACTATCGCTCCATCTTTTTTACGGACAAGGCAGAAGAATGTGAGAGCGAACTGAAGTCCTTATTTCTGAATCATCTGGAATATTCATTAATAAAAGATATAACAACAGTTAAGCCCTGGGATATTTATTATGCGTTAGCTCTCAGTTTACGAGACCTGCTGATAGAAAGATGGTTGCGCACTCAATATGAATATCGCAAGCAGGATGTGAAGAAGGTCTATTATCTTTCGCTGGAATTTTTGCTGGGGAGAATGCTTACCAATAGTTTAATCAATCTGGATGTGTATAACGAAGTTTACGATATGTTGAAGGAAATGGGTATTTCTTTGGAGGATATTATTGAACTGGAACCGGATATGGGATTGGGGAATGGTGGTTTAGGACGTTTAGCTGCCTGTTTTATGGATTCTTTAGCCACCCAGGCATATCCTGCTTATGGATATGGTATTCGTTATGATTATGGCATTTTCAAGCAGCAGATTGTTCAGGGTTATCAAGTGGAAGAACCTGATAATTGGCGTAAAAATGGTTGTCCCTGGGAAATCAATCGTCCGGAACTAACTTACCGTGTGCGTTTTGGGGGCAAGGTTATCAGCGAAACCCTTCCCGATGGCAGAATTGAACACCATTGGATTGATACGGAAGATGTTCTGGCAGTTGCCTGGGATATTCCTGTTCCTGGTTATCAAGTGGACAATGTGAATAATTTACGTTTGTGGCAGGCAACCAGCACTGCGGAATTTGATTTGGAATATTTCAATAATGGCGATTATGTAAAGGCAGTGGAGAAGAAAACCATTTCCGAAAACATCAGCAAAGTTCTCTATCCGAATGATAATGTTCATTTGGGCAGGATGTTGCGTTTACAGCAGGAATATTTCTTTGTTTCTGCCACTTTGCAGGATATTTTTGCGCATTGGAAACGCTATCACAATAGTTTTAATAACTTTGCGGATAAAATTGCCATTCAGTTGAATGATACGCATCCGGCTCTTGCTATTCCGGAAATGTTGCGAATTTTGATTGATGAAGAACGAATGAGTTTTGAAAATGCCTGGGAAATCACCAAGCGCTGTTTTTCTTATACCAATCATACTATTTTGCCTGAAGCGCTGGAAAAATGGGATATTGCTCTTTTTGAAGAATTACTGCCACGGCATCTGATGCTTATTTATCAAATAAATAATGTAGTTATGGAAGAAGTGATGCGTTTGTATCCTGGCGATTTAGCCAAAATGCGTAATCTTTCCATTATTGAAGAAACCAACGGAAAAGCTATCAGAATGGCGCAACTGGCAATTCATAGTTCGCATACTGTAAATGGAGTTGCCAAATTACATACCAAAATCCTCTGTGAAAGAATTTTTCCCGATTTGGCTGAATTATACCCGGGAAAGTTTCAAAATAAGACCAATGGCATCACACCGCGTCTTTGGCTGCATACCTGTAATCCGCAATTGGCAAGCTTAATTTCCGAATATATAGGTAGTGGTTGGATCACCAATCTGGAGGAAATTCGCGGTATTGAAAAATATATAAATGACTCTGATTTTCGCACTTCTTTTGCCGAAGTTAAAGATATAACCAAAAGCCATTTAAGCAGATACATTTATCGCGAAACAGGAATACGCGTGCAGGTAAATTCCCTTTTTGATGCTCAAATAAAACGCCTGCATGAATATAAACGCCAATTATTGAATGTGATGGGCACAATTGCCCGTTATTTTCGCATTAAAGATAATCCCAATGGTAATTTTGTGCCCAGAACGGTTATTTTTGCCGGAAAAGCAGCACCAGGATACTTTCTGGCAAAGCGTTTGATTAAATTGATAAACAACATTGGAGAAGTGGTAAATAAAGACCCGGACATCAAAGACCGTTTAAAAGTCGTCTTTTTGCCTAATTATTGCGTTTCTTTAGCCGAAAGGATTATTCCTGCTGCAGACCTCTCTATCCAAATTTCTACTGCCGGTTATGAAGCCAGTGGAACGGGAAATATGAAATTTGCCTTAAACGGAGCTTTAACTTTAGGAACTTTGGATGGTGCCAATATTGAAATGGCTGAAGAGATTGGAGCGGAAAATATGTTCATTTTTGGCTTGACTGCAGAGGAAGTGAAAGAGCTTAATCAAAGCGGTTACAATCCTCGCAGTTATTATGAAAGCGACCCTGAACTGAAAAGAGTTGTGGATTCTTTAATTGACGGCACTTTTGAGGAAGGCGAAAAAGACCTCTTTTTACCTATCTGGAAAGCATTGATGGAAGATGGGGATAGCTATTTGAATATGGCTGATTTCCGCGCTTTCGTAGAGACCTCCAATAAAGTTGATGAGTTCTATTTGAACCGTGAAGAGTGGATAACTAAGGCAATTCTGAATGTAGCACGTGTGGGAAAATTTTCCAGCGACAGAGCGATCAAAGAATATGCCGATGACATTTGGGGCATTAAACCCCTGCCTTTGGAACTGAACAACGGAAATAATTCCTGATTTTTATGGCTTGGATAAGGAACTTTATCCTCTTTGCTTTTTGGGGATTTTTGTGCCTTGCTTTAAGGGCAGAAATTGTAATTAACGAGGTCTGTTACGATCCAGTTGGCAGTGATGAGGGCTGGGAATGGATAGAACTTTATAATAACGGTAACACAAGTGTGCAGTTGGAAGGAGCCAAAATCCTTTCCGGAGGCAGTTCTTTTACTCTTCAATACACTTTTCCCTTTTTTGAATTGCGTCCTCATCGCTATTTACTAATTGGAGGAGCGTCAATAGTGAATGCTCAACTTTATTATAATTTCAGCTTTCAAAACGGGGGAAGTGAAACGGATGGCATTCGCTATGTGAGTCCTGAGGGAATTTATACCGACACAGTTCTTTATGATTCTCCCAATACCAATCAGTTATTTGATGATCATAATTTGGCAGGAACGCATTTTGCTCCCGATGTTCCGGCAGGTTATTCTTTGGCAAGAATTTACGATGGCTACGATACCAATAATTGTGAAACGGATTTTATAGCGGAAGCAAAACCAACTCCCGGCTTGCCCAATCGGATTCATTGCGATTATGCTTTAGGAACTTATAGTGTTTTGCGAGAGAATAATTATGTTGAGCTTGACCTTTGGCTGAAAAATTTAAGCTTTCTTGTTCCGGTTTTATCTGCAGAGTTAACCGTTACTCAAAATAATGAGTTACTGGCTCAACAGGCAATTGCTCCAATTCCAGCTTTGGATTCACTTCTGGTAAATCTGGCATTTTTCTGCGCTTCTTCGCCTTTAACCGTAAAATTATCGCTTGAGGATGATCCTGATTCCACCAATAATGTTTTGTTAGTTCCCTTAACTCCTGAAATGCAAGAGGGCATTTATATCAACGAGTTTCTGGCTAATCCGGAATCGGGAAATCAGGAATGGATTGAAATTTACGGTGCCCAAATTTCTCAGGGAAATTATTATATTACAGATAGTTCCACTTCCCAAATCCGTTTTTCCCTTCCTGCAACAAGTGGCTATTATGTAATTTGCAGAGAACCGGATGCTTTAATTTGGCGTTATCCAGAGTGTCCTGCCGCTTCAATAATTTTGGCTGAGAGTTGGACTTATCTGAATAATGCGGGAGATTGTCTGGTTTTGAAAAATGAAACCGGTACTTTGGATTCTTTGAATTATTCCGGAGAGGAAATAATAAAAGGTGTTTCCCGCGAAAGAGTTACTGCGGATTCCACTGTGTTTTGGCAAAATTGTTATAGTGAAATAGGTGGAACTCCGGGACTTCCCAACAGCTGTATGCCGCAAACAGAACTGCCCGATTTGGGAAAAGTTGTCTTATCCGGAAGCCCTTGTAACGCTAAAGCGGGAGAGAAAATATCTCTTGCCTACAATTTTCCCTCTGCCACCAATAGAATTACCTGCAATATTTACGATTTGAACGGAAGAAAGATTTTTACTGTAGCAGATTATGCCCTGGTAAATGCTGCGGGAGTTCTTTACTGGAATGGCTGCAAACAGGACGGCAATTTTGCCCCGCGCGGTCTCTATATTGTTTTGTGGGAATCGCAAAATGCCGGTGGTGGGAAAATTATGCGCAAACAATTTACTGCTGTTTTAAAGGGATAACGAGCAGGAAAAAGGGTTGAGAGGGTAGAGAAGGTTTAGAGGGTTGAGAATTCCGGAAGGTTGATATCCTCATCAAGCTCTCGGTAAATTTCCTGCCGTCATAATGATGTTATGTAAACTATCTCTTTTGTCCTTGCTCTCCTATAATCAATTCTCCTGCAATAACCTGCAATATATATCGTAATTTTCCCGATCAAAACAATAAAAATAAACATCTATTTCAGGGTGTTGAGGCAAAAATTCCCGCACTGTTTCCACAGCAATTTTGCCTGCTTCTTCTTTGGGAAAACGGTATACTCCGGTAGATATATTGGGAAAGGCAATGGACTTAATCCCTTTTTCTACAGCAAGTTCCAGCGATTTTTTATAACAGGATGCCAATAATTCGGCTTCCCTAAAGTTACCCCCCTGCCAAACAGGACCAACTGTATGGATAACATATTGTGCCTTAAGGTTATAACCCTTGGTAATTTTTGCCTCGCCGGTTTTGCATCCACCTAATGTTCTACATTCTTCTAAAAGACCTTTTCCGGCAGCTCTATGGATTGCACCGTCAACTCCTCCGCCACCTAAAAGGGAGCTATTTGCCGCATTTACAATTGCTTCGCCCTCAAAAAGGGTTATATCGCCCTCTCTCAGTTCTATCATTTTTTCACCTCCTTTTTGCAATTGGGATGTAAAATTCCGTTTTGCCACAAAGAACATAGTCCTTGATGGCTATACCTTCAAACTTTGCCGAAGCGAAATTCTAATGCTGAAAACCGCTAACAAAAGTGCCTAATTTCGTCAATGGAAATAAGATATATTCCTTATCCGGCAAACAAAAACCGAAATCTGATAGTTCTTTTTTGCTCATTAAAAAGACCCTCCAATTTAAGCGTTTAACTCCTTATTTATTAGTTGGTTCTTAATCAATTCCGTAACACTACCGTAACACTACCGTAACACTTCTGTAACACTGCAGTAATATCGTTACTTGATCGTTATAGATTTGCTACAAATATATTACCGGGTGCAGAAAGGAACTGAAACGACAACCAAGGCAGTGTTATTATTCCTTGACTTTTTTCCAAAGTATATAAAAAGAGAACAACATATTAAACAAAGGAGATTGAACCAATGATCAACTGCAAAATTTAAGGCATAACAGTCCGGGAAAATGCTCTTATCACATTGTTAAAAAGAAAATTGCTATGTCCTTTTTGCACTATCGGGAAGCCCAATAGTTGTTCTTATTTTCCAAGTGGCATTTGCATATTTTGCCATTCTTGAGATAGCAGGAATCCCTACAATTAAAATGGATTCCGCAACAAATGCGAAATGACAAGCGGTCTTTTTACCGTCATTCTTGTGTTTCTTTGTCCTTCCTGCAAAAAGCGGAATTCAGATAAGGGTAACTTCTTCTGGCATTTAACTTTAAAGAACTATCTCACCCTTTCTCTCATAAAGAAAGCTGTTATGCCTGCCCGCTAAGAAAACTGCTAAAAACAATTAAAGGAGAAAAAATGCAGGCAATACGGCTAAAAAATATACACTTCACCTATCCCGATCAATATCAGGAAATTCTTTCCGGGATTACTCTGGATATTTGTGACGGACAAAAAATCGCTCTCATCGGGAAAAATGGTTGCGGAAAATCTACTTTGCTAAAAATTATTAGAGGTGAACTGCAGCCAACTTCGGGTTCTATTTCCTATCCTATAGCTGTACCCAAAATCGGTTATCTGCCTCAAGACCTGATGATTAGCAACCAATTAACTGTGCGTGATTTTTTATTACAGGGAGATATTATTAGCTATAATATTATTAGAGAAATCAATACTCTCTCCGCGGAAAAAAATCTGTGCGTTGAAGATGGCTTGCATCTTGCTGAATTGTGGCAAAATTATGAGCACAGCAATGTTTTATTCTGGGAACAAAATGTGGATGAAGTAATTAGGAAAATGGACTTGAATGCCCTGGCAAATCAAAGCTGTAACACTCTTTCTGCGGGAGAAACAACTCGCGTTCAGCTTGCCTCGCTTTTATTGCAAAATCCGGATATTTTAATTTTGGATGAACCAACAAATCATCTTGACCTGCAAGAACTTATGTGGCTGGAAAATTGGCTGAATAATTACCCCAAAGCTATTCTTTATGTTTCCCACGATAGAGTGTTTATTGATAATACTGCCTCCAAAATTATTGAACTGGAAAAAGGAAAAGTTGTTATCCGAAAAGGCAATTATGAAAGCTTTACCAAAGACAAACAGGAATTGCAGGAACACCAGTTAAAACAATATACGCAACGCACAAAACTGATTGGAAAATTGCAGGAAGCCGCTCAAAAAAGACATAATTGGGCAAACAGCTTTCAAAAAGAAACCCGTCCCGAAGGTGGTGGCTTTGTTTATGAATCAATTTTTAACGCTGCCAGAACGATGAATCAACAGGCAAAACATATTGAAGAACGTATAATTATGCTGCAAAATCGTTTTCCGATTGAAAAACCGATAAGAGATAAAACCCGTAAAATAATGTTTTCCTCTGTCCAAGGGCAACCCAAAGAACTGCTTTCCTTGAAGGATATTGACTTTTCTTATGGCGAAAAACAGGTCTTGCATAACCTCTATTTTTATCTTTGGGGAGGCGAAAAAATCTGGCTTGCAGGAGCTAACGGAATAGGTAAAACTACTCTGCTGAAAATAATTACCGGCGAACTGAAACCAACAAAAGGAACAGTTTCCTATAACAATTTCTTAAAATTTGGTGTCTATAATCAAAACTTAAACACCCTTCCAGGGAATTTAACTATTTTAGAGTATCTGAAACAGTTCTCCGATAGCGAAATGGAAATTCGTAATTTTATGGGATGCTTAGGGTTAACCGGAGATATTGCCTATCAGAAAATTGAAGTTCTTTCCTGGGGTGAAAAAGCAAAAGTGCAACTAACTTCTTTGCTTTGTGGAAAATATAATCTTCTCCTTTTGGATGAGCCAACCAACCATCTGGATATTAAAACCCGGGAAATGCTGGAACAAGCATTAAATCAATATCAGGGTGCAGTTATTTTTGTCTCGCACGATAGGGCTTTTATTCAGAATTTGGCAACCCGCAAGTTTGAACTGAAATAAAGCAAAAGGTAAAGAGCCAAGAGAAAAAGGGTTACGGAAATATTTTCACTCACAATTTTGCAGGTTTCAGCCCAAAAACAATTCTCCTCAATTTTATATCTACCCAACTTTATCTTATCTAACTAAGCTATAAGTGAATTCCGTGGTTCAAAATTAGAAGGAAAAAAAATTGAAGATGAATCCAAATATAAGATTGACAGAATAAGTGAAAATATTTTATGAATTTACAAGTAGCTTGTTGTAATATAATAGAAAGCAAGAGAATAAAAGAAAGCTAAAATGTATAAGTATGTGCCTTCCACTGAAATTCATTCTTCATTTCTTTGGCTCTTAGTGTGGAACCCTCATTGCTTTAGCTCTCACTTTGCAACTCTCGGTTTCTGTATTTCTCCTTGACGATAAGTTCATTTCCGATAAAAAGGTATTTATGCAAACAATAGATGCTTTACAAATAATGTTTCTGGTGATGATGTTACCTTGCCTGATATCTTGTATGCAGGCAAAAGGAAATGTATATCCTCTTGATTCCAAATATGTTAAGGCAGAAGAACTGAATGCTAAATTGGATAAAATCGTGCAAATTAAACCAGAACTTGCTGAAAAAAGGATTATTGGTTTCAGCAGTGCCGAAAATTTACCTGTTTATGCCTTGCAATTAGGGAATAAAAATGCCGAAAAAGCAATTTTGGTAATAGGTCAACATCATGGAGAAGAAGTTATTGGCGTTAATGTTTCCCTTGCTTTAGCGGAAAAGTTGTTAAACAATTATTCCCAAGAGGATAAGCAATCCCATCTTTTAGAGAATTATCAGGTTTGGATTATTCCCACTTTGAATCCGGAAGGGTTTCGGATTGTAAGTTCCGGAATTCTTAGAACTAAACGTAAAAATAACCGGGATACCAATAATAATCATAAACTTGATCTGCGCACAGATGGAGTGGACTTAAATCGTAATTATCCTATTTTTTGGGATATGGACTCGGAAACAGAAATCAACAGTCCCTATTATAAGGGCTCAGAACCGGCTTCCGAAAGTGAAATACAAGCAATTATCGCTTTGGCTCAACAGGAAAACTTTGCTTTGGCAATTTTTCTGCATAGCTCCATTTCCGGTGCTTACAGCGAAAAAATATATCTTCCTGCCCGGAGTAATGATTCAGAACTTTTTCAAAAGACACAGACCTTAGCCACTATTTACGCTAAAGAAGTGAAAAAGGACTATCTGAAAGGAACTTACGAGGTCTATGCAGGAAATACTTCCGAAGTGGGAAATGCACGTAATTTTTTCTTTTATCGGATGGGAACTCCGGCTTTTTTAGTGGAAATCGGAGGCCAAAATAAACGCGGACAAAGCGTTATTCATCCTGCCAATGCTATGCTGGAAAAGATTGTGGAGAAAAATGTGCAGGCAATGCTGAAAGTGTTTGAAGAACTGGAAAAAATGAAGAAGGAAAAATAGATGTAAGTCAGGAGTCGTCACTGCCTTTAATATTTTTTTACATTTTCCTCTATCAAATTTGGCAGTGAGGACTCGTGACGACACAGTTACCTGAAACAAGATTGCAACTCAAATTATTGCCTTGTTTCACCTTTTCCCTTTTTCACTACAAAAATGCGGAGGAATGGCGTCCCCTAACTACATTATTTCACATGGAAGTTATCCAGAAACTGCTGTAAAATTGCAGCCCGGGAAGGATGGCGAAGTTTTTTCAGTGCCTTATCTTCAATTTGGCGAATGCGTTCACGGGTAACCTGAAAAATATTGCCAACTTCTTCCAGGGTTCTATGATAGCCATCATCAATGCCAAAACGCAGACGAATAACTCGTTCCTCGCGCGGAGTTAATGTTTTCAGAACTTCATCCACCTGTTTTTTCAGGAGGGAACGTTCTGCCAGGCGTTCTGGAGAAATAATTGTTCTATCCTCAATAAAATCCCCTAAGATACTATCTTCGCTATCGTGTCCAATGGGCTTATCCAAAGAAACGGGCTCTTTGCTGATGGACATAATGTTTTTGATTTTTTCCACAGGGATATCCAAGACCTCGGAAATTTCTTCAGGATAGGGTTCACGCCCCAATTTTTGCATCAGGCGACGGCTGGTTCTATTAATTTTATTGATGGATTCAATCATATGTACAGGAATACGGATAGTTCTTGCCTGGTCTGCAATAGCTCTGGTAATTGCCTGACGAATCCACCAGGTGGCATAAGTGCTGAATTTATAGCCCTTACGGTAATCATATTTTTCTACGGCTCTCATCAGTCCGGTATTTCCTTCCTGAATGAGGTCCAAAAATTCCAGTCCACGATTGTTATAGTGTTTAGCGATACTGATTACGAGGCGGACATTTGCCTCAATCATTTCATTTTGCGCTCTTTCTTTATTGCGTTCGGCACGGTCAATTTCCCTTAGCAGGAAGATTAGTTCGTTACCGGTCATTTTGGTTTCCAATTCTACGCGACGGATTTTCCTGCGGGCATTTTTAATTTTGCGCAAGGTCTCTACAAAAACATTGGGGTCAATTCCTGTTTCTTCCAAAACTTCCTGAAAGTCCTCATCGCTTTTTTTGGCACGGCGTCCATACATACAAATTTCATCAATGGTATAGCGTTTAATGCGGGTTAAATTATTGATGCTTTCATAGCTTTCTTCAATGCGTTCAACGAGGGAGCGAATACGGTAAACCATTCGTTTAATGAGTTTATCGTTATAGGACAGTTGCATAAAGGTATTCACAATTTGAGAGCGGAGTTCATCAATTTCTTCCTGTCTGCTGGAAGTTCCGGTATCGTCAAATTCACAGTTATCCAGGATATTTCCTACTTTTTCAAATTTCTCTTCGTTTTCTTTGAGGATTTCTTTGAATTTTTCTATGATTTTGGCATCCTGATTTTTATCTATCCAAGTGCTGATATCTACTTTGAAAATTTGGTCTAACCGAACTCTGCGTTCACGATAGCGATGCAGGAAGTTATACATTTCCCTTAAAGTGCTTCCGCATTTGAACACATTTTGGTTGATCATTTTCTGATAGGTCTCAATCTTTTTGGCAACACGCACTTCTCCTTCTCTATCCAGAAGGGGAACACGACCCATTTCTCGTAAATACATTCTAACGGGGTCATCGTAATAGCGTTTGGACTTGAATTTTTTAGAGGTGGATGGTTTCCGAATAGCGGCTCCGCTTTTAGTGATGCGTTTTTCGGTTTCGTCTATGATTTCAATACCATCCTGGGAAAGGTCAAAAATAATATCATCCACCTTATCCAGAAAGAAGGGACTGGGAGGCAGAATTTCATTTATCTGCTTAAAGGTTATGTAACCGGATTCTTTCCCCAATTCCACCAGTTTTTTCAAACATTCATTGTAAGTAATCATTAATGCTCCTTGGAAAAACCCTCTAATAGAGGACTTTGTTTACGACCTTCTTGGTCATTTGCCTATACTTTAGAGCCAGCTTTTCTTTCTCTTTGAGGAGTTCCATATTTTTAGGGTCTTTGCTAATTGCGCGATCCATTTCTTCCAAGTCCCTTTGGACTTTACGGATGCGTAAGCCGGTGAGGCAATCTTCAAAGCACATTTGCTGTAAATCCTCAAAAAGAAGTTCAGCTAAGCTTTCCTTTATTTCATTATTTTCAATATTATCAAGCAGGGCTGCCGGTTCCCAGGGCTCTGACTTTAGATTTTGAGTGATCAGGAAATTATATACCTGGCGGTAGCGCTTATTATTAAAATAACTGGAATCCAGGTCGTTGGCAAGTAATTTATAAGATTCATAGTCCTTTAGTGCCAAAGCAAGAACATTTCGCTCTTCAAAGCTTTCGTATTGAGGCACAGTTTGTTCACTTGATTCAGCGGAAACGGAAGCACTGCTACGGCGTAATTTACTGTTTAAAGCACCTACAGTAATTCCAAAGGCATCGGAGACCTCTTGCAGTAATAGCTCCTGTTTAATTCTGTCCTTTAATATCCTTAAAGCATCTAAAATCAGTTCAATTCTTTCCGCGGTTGGCTGTTCCGGACGCGGATCGGTTGCCAGGAAATTGATTAAGGGAATTGATTTATCTACAACTTCCTGCATTGCCATTTTACCCTGTTTTAAGATCAGGGAATCGGGGTCTTCTTCTGCAGGCAGATTGGCTATTAAAACTTCCATTCCTCTACTTAAACATAAAAGTCCGGCTCTTACTGCAGCTTTAATTCCTGCACTATCGCCATCATATAACATTATAACCCGATTACAGAAACGTGCCAGTAAATTTATTTGATCTTCAGTTAGAGCTGTTCCCAAGCTGGCAACGGAATTGGTAAAGCCGTTTTCGTATAGACGCAGGAAATCAAAATAGCCCTCACAGATAATAGCTGTGCCGGCTTTGCTGATATTGTATTTGGTTTTGAATAAACCGTAAAGTTCTTTGCCTTTGGTATATAATTCCGTTCCGGGTGAATTTATGTATTTTCCCACGCCTTCTTTGGGTTCCAGAATGCGTCCGCCGAAAGCGATAACTTCCCCTAAACTATTATGAATAGGGAACATCAAACGGTCTTTAAAGAGGTCTGTTAAACCCCCGCCATAATTGCCAAAAAGTCCGGAGTCCTTTAGCAGAGAAACACTATAACCTTCTTTCAGGAGATGATTTAAAAGGGCTTTTTCACTGTTTAAAGCATAGCCCAACTGAAGTTCTTTAGCCGTTTCGGGAGAAAAAGAACGTTTTTTCAAATAATCCAAAACATTCTGTCCAAACGCAAAAAGCGAGGAAGTGAAAAACTCTGCGGCACTTTTATACACGCTTAACAGCTGTTCCCTTTTAGTATTTACAACTTTGGTTTTTTCATATTCAGGAACTTGTATACCGGCACGCTGAGCCAATTTTTTTACCGCTTCAATAAAGGTCAGCTTTTCAAAGTCCGCTACAAAACCGATTACATTACCGGCTTTGCCACAAGCGAAACATTTAAAAATCTGTTTGGATTGGCTTACATAAAGCGAAGGGCGAGAATCATTATGAAAAGGACATAAACCACGAAAGTTACTTCCCACCCTTTTCAAGGGAAGATAACCTTGAATAACATCTACGATGTCGTTAGCACGACGAATTTGATCTATTAAGTTTTGATCCATTTTTTCTCGGAAGAACAACATCCCTGTTGTTCATTAGCGTTGACCAGGAGGTAAACCTTCCGTTTAGATAGTAACAATGGTTACTCCGGTTCCACCTTCATTAGGACTTGGAGTTCCGACACCTTTTACCTCTTTTCTTTTTTTCAGATAGTCCCGAACCTTAGTTCTTAAAGCGCCGGTTCCTTTTCCGTGAACAATTCTTAAAGAATGCAAGCCTGCTAGGGCAGCATTATCCAAAAATTCATCTATCAAGGGTTTTGCCTCTTCAAAGGTTAGCCCTATAATTTTCAGTTCAAATTTTGCTACGGGAGCAACATTAGCTTTCACTTTAGGTTCTATTTTTGTTGTTTCAGTTTTCGTTTTGGGCTCAAAAAGTGTGCTCACAGGTGTTTTGAAGGTAATTCCGTTCATATCTACTTTTACCTGTTCACCTTCAATAGACAAAATAACTGCTTCCGTTTCAAAATTGGAAAGCCAGACCTTCATTCCGGGTTGAGGATTGCTGACGGGCAAGTTATTAGCGGAAAGGTCTTTGTCAAGTTCTTTTTGAATCTCGGCATTTTTAACTGCTATATTATGTAATTTGTATTCCGAAAATGTTTTACGTTCCTGTTTGGAAAGGGTTTTCAGTTCTGCGAGGTAATTCTGATATATTTTTTGTTGAGCGATCAGTTCTTGTTGCAATTCCTTTAAGTGATTTTGGCGGCGTATTTTCACTTCTTTTTCCCATTCCTCTTCTTTTTTTGCCAGTTCTTGCAGTTTGGTTTCCAGCAGGTGTGTTTTCAGTTCATTTTGATAGCAGGAAACGCTGTATTTCTTTTTTTCGTCCTGCATTTTTTTCAGCAGTTCGGTAAATTGGACATTTTGGTTGCCGGCAAGTTCTTTAGCTCTTTCAATTAAGGTAGGGTCAATTCCCAGAGAGGCAGCAACTTCAATAGCAAAGCTGTCACCTGGGAAACCGGCAATAAATTTATAGGTTGGCTGGAGGTTTTTGGTATCAAATTGCATTGAGGCATTAAGACACCTGGGATGCTGTTCAGCAAAGATTTTCAGGGCTGTGTAATGAGTTGTAACAATTGCCGGGCAACCCAAAGACAAAAACTTTTCCAGAATTGCCTGTGCCAAAGCAGAACCCTGTTGAGGATCAGTTGCAGCACCTATTTCATCTACTAAAACCAGGGTATCCGGTTTTGCCTTATTGAGCATTTTACCTATTTTTTCCAGGTGAGCGGAAAAAGTGGAAAGAGCATTTTCTATGGACTGGTCATCTCCAATATCGGCAAAAACATTGCTAAAAAAGCCAATTTCACTATCGGCATCAGCAGGAACGGGAAGTCCTGAAAGAGCCATCAGAGTAATCAAACCGACTGCCTTTAGCAGAACTGTTTTTCCCCCGGTATTGGGTCCGCTTAAAATAATAATTTTTTTCTCTTCGCCCAGTTCCAAATCAAAGGGAATAACTTTGCGGTAATTTCCCAGGCGTAAAATCAGAAGAGGATGCCTTGCCGATTTTAGATTCAAACAAGGACGGGATAGCATTATCGGGGTTTTTGCCTTTATTGTGTTACAAAGCCGTCCACAGGCAAAACGAAAATCCAGCCAAGCCAGAATTTTCTGATTGCGTAAAAGTCCTTTCTTTTCTGCTTTGATAGCTGAAGTATATGCACTGAAAATACGATAAATTTCCTGCTTTTCCTGCTGAAAAATAAGCTGGAGTTCATTATTGAGAGGTACAACAGACATTGGTTCTATAAAAACGGTAGATTTACTGCCGGAATGGCTTTGAACGATGCCATTTACGAAAGGAACCGCATTTTCTTTAACGGGCAGAACATAACGGTCTTCCCTTTGAGTTACATATTTATCTTGCAAGTAGTGTTCTAAACTACTGTCGGAAAGTAATGCTTGCATTGTTTTCTGAATCTGCATTCTTAAGGAATTAGCTCTTTTGCGGATAGTTGATAGTTCTTTGGAAGCGGTATCCAAAATTTCACCGTCTTTATCAAAAATCTCCAAAAACCTAGAATTGAGAAAGGAAAAGGAGGTTAATTTCTTTAGGTAAAGAGTAATTTCCGGAAATTCCTCCCAAAGCTTTAGTTGAGCCAAAATTTCTTCGGTAATGAGGTTATTGGCATAAACAGCAGAAAATTCCTCAAACGCAAAAAGAGTGTTTCGGCTGTCTTCAAAAAGAGGTTGCAGATTAGTTAAACCACTAAAATCATAATCTCTACCCCGCAAAAGTTGTTCCTGGATTTCGGCTACCAATTTCTGGGATTTGATTATTTCCCCCAAATCGGATAGGGGCTGTAATAAAGATGCCTGTTCTTTACCTAAATCACTATGACAGCGTTTGCCGATTTGAGCAACGAGGGTTTCAAATTCAAGGTCGGGATTATGATAAGTCATAAATTAGATAGATAGCGAGATGGAGAAGTGAGAGGACTTTGTCCAATGAGAGTTAAAACAGTGAGAAGAATTTGGGGGATAGGTAATAGTTATTTTGGCAGCCACGACTCCTGACTTAACTTTGCACCGAAAATTATCACTTTGTTTCACTTTTTCACCTTTCACTTTTCACTTTTTACCTTTTCTCCGTTCAACTTCTCCGCAAAAGGCAATTTCGGCATTTTAATCAATTTTGTTCTTTCTGTCAGTTTCAGTTTGGTAAATATTTCTTCTTTAACAAGGTCTACACCAGCATAAACGCGATGTTTTTCTCCATTTTTCAAAGGGGTAGAAAGTTTGGGAATAAAATCCAGAACAACGGTTAAAATAATAACTACCAGCAAACCGTTGATAATTCCTAAAACGGCACCCAGAGTATGGTTAACAGCAGAGAGTTTTAAAGCGCGTAAAAACCTTTCCAGGATGTAAATAACAAGTCGCACAATCACCACAATTAAAACTATGATTAAAACAACGGAAACAATAGTTGCCAGCCATTTGGCAAAGTGAAATTTTTGCATTAAATTGCGTTGCACCAGAGGATAGTAATGACCCACCAGAAAGAAAGTGAGAATATACCCTCCAAGCTGAACTAAACTTGCCAGCAGACCTTTACGCCAACCGAAAAAAGTGAATAAGATCAGGACTGCCAGGATGATCCAGTCAATAAATCCCATTTTTTCCCCGCTTAAAAAAGCTTACAGGGAATAATCTTCCCTGTAGCTTATATTCTTGTAATTAGATGAATTCTCTTCGTTAAGAGGAGTCCTATTTCAGATAGCGTTGCATCCGACGTTGCATTTTTAGCATTTTGCGTCGGGCAACATTTGCCTCGCGTTTCTTACGAACGCTTGGTTTTTCGTATGCCTGATTCTTTTTTATCTCGGAAAGAATAGCTGCTTTTTCGCATTTTTTCTTAAATCGTTTTAATAAAAGATCGAAGCTTTCATTTTCTTTTGCTACAACTGTAGGCAAATAAATCACCACCTTTATTTTATATTTTTTCTAATGCCATATTTTTAAATGTTGTTATGCTGTCAAGGGAGAAAAATTAACTCGCCCGGATTTCATTTGGTAAAAGGTCTGGGATAAACAAAATGAGAAGGTTTTGATGGTTGAGAGGGTTTAGATGGTTGAGATGCCTTAAAAGCCCAAAGGGCGACACAATGATAGCGATGGTGGCATAAGTTTTATGGTAAAAGAAGGTTTACAATTTTAATTCCTTTATTCTTTTTCACCGGGTTAAAACCCGTTGTTAGTATCTGTCGTTCCTACGGAACTTTTTCCCGAAAGATGAAGAAATGAATATCCTGGGTTCTTTTTCACCGGGTTAAAACCCGTTGTTAGTATCTGTCGTTCCTACGGAACTTTTTTTTAACAAAAGAGATAAGATGTTTCACTTATCACTTTTCACCGGGTTAAAACCCGTTGTTAGTATCTGTCGTTCCTACGGAACTCATTCTTAACAAAAGAGATAAGATGTTTCAATTGCACTTTTGATAATCTCACTTTGAAGAAACTCACTTTGATAATCTTACTGCTTCTGCTCTCACATCATTCTTTTTTCATTTTTCCCTTTCCCAACAGCATTGTCTTAGCAATACGGACTCATTGCTAATGCCATCCGTAATGGGTAAGCAATGGGTAAGCAATGCTATTAAGGAAGAAGTAGCAATTGTTTGTAGGGCAATTTGTTATGTTAAGTTAGAAAAATAACACCAAAAGAGAATTTGCTTGACGGAAAAAAGAGAAAAAAAGATAATGATAAAAAAGTAATAGATAAATGGAAGGAAGCGAAAATCACAATGAATTATAAAAAAGAAAGAGAGAGGATAAGCAATTTTATTCGGGATTACTGCCGGAAAAGCAGATTTGAAAATCTCGTGATAGGTCTTTCCGGTGGCGTGGATTCAGCTCTGGTATCCGCTTTAGCTGTTCAAGCAATTGGCAGAGAGCATTTATTTGCCTTTTGTTTACCTTCCCGGGAAAGCAATCCGGAAAGCGTTAAAGATGCTTTTTTAGTGGCAGAATGTTTAGATATTTCTATGCAAACCATAAATATAGATGAACTTACGGAGAGTTATTTTAAAAAATATGCTCCGGAGGCAAGTCCTTTACGCAAAGGGAATTGGATGGCACGAATCCGAATGAATATCCTTTATGACCAGGCGGCAAAACACAACGCTTTAGTAATCGGAACGAGCAATAGAAGCGAACTTTTAGTCGGTTATTTCACTCAATTCGGAGATTCTGCTTGTGCTTTTGAACCAATAGCACATCTTTACAAAACTGAGGTTTGGGAACTGGCAAGGGAATTATGCTTGCCCGAAAAAGTTATCAATAAAACCCCTACAGCCGATTTATGGTCAGGGCAAAGCGATGAATCCGAGCTGGGAATCAGTTATCCTATTTTAGATAGCGTCCTGAAATATTTAACGGAAGGAGAAAGAAAACCGGAAGTAGCGGAAGAAATAATCGTTAAAGTGCAGAAAATGATGGATAATTCAAGTTTCAAGCGTAAAATGCCTCCTTTTTTAGAGAGGCAGTAAATGCTTAAATTATTCAAAAGCTCGCGTTGTCAATCCTGTTATACGGAACGGGCAATTAGAGTATGTCCTCGCAAAAGAAAAAACATTTGCTGGCAATGCTGTAATGAAACACGCTGTGATACACGCTGTCCGGAAAATTGTGATTATGCTCCTCAAAAAGAAGAATCAAAACCGTTTCCTTCCTTTAAAGCTGATTCTCGCGCCGAAGCAGAAAATGCTATAAAATGCCATATAGACCTTTGGATGGGTAGAGAAAATCCTTTCTTGAAAAATAAAACTCCCGCTAAAGAAGCTAGTGAAAACCCCCAAGAAATGCTTGCCTGGTTGAGTGGATTTCAGTATCCGGTATATTTTCCAATGGATTATCTGCTGAAAAAGTTAGATTTGCCTTTTACCCCTGCTGAGAAAAAAGAAGACCCTGAGGACTGTGTAGAAAAATGGATGAAAACCCTTATTCAACTGAAATGGAATGAATTACGACAATATAGTATCAATCAGAGCTCTATGGAGGATTTGGCAGAACGCTATACAGAACTGATTCAAGCCATTCCCCAGCTGGGTAAGATTTCTACTTACAGTATTTTATACAGCGGATTGGGTGAGGATGGAATAAGCGCTCTCGTTTATATGGAATTAAATCATAAAATTGACTGGACTTTGGTGCTGAGTAATATAACCGGCAGCTGGAAAATAAGACAAAATATTGCAGGCAGTCCGCAAGCATATTTTAAACAAAATCAGATATATACAGCTATAGCAGAAGCACTGGGCAAAGCTGATGACGCTAAAGTTTGGGAACTGATAAACAGCAGCTTGAAAATTTATCCCGATAGTCCCGATCTCTATTACTATCGCGCTTTATACTGGCAATTGGTAAAACAAAGAGAGCAAGCGGCGGTGGATTTCTTTAATGCCATTGCTCTTGATAATAGCTGGACCGAGCCCTATTTACATTTAAGCGCCCATTATTTTGTGAAAGGGGATTATGAACAGGCAAAAATCTGGCTGGAAGAACTGAAGATTTTACAACCGGATGACCCCAATGTGCTGAATAATCTTGCCGCTGCTTATGCCGGAAACGGAGAAACGGAAAAAGCAAAAGAACTTTGGCAGGAAATCGTGCAAAAATATCCCGCTTTTGAATATGCCAGGAAAAATTTGGAGAAACTGCAATGACCGATGCCCAAATAAAACAATATATGCAACGAGCAATTAAAGTTGCAGAAAAAGCCAGAGGTAAATGTTCTCCCAATCCCTTTGTGGGTTCTGTTATCGTGAAAAATAATCAGGTGATAAGTGAGGGCTGCACTTTGGAATATGGAAGCGATCATTCAGAAATTCAGGCACTTAAAAAAGCAGGCAAGAAAGCCAAAGACGCTACTTTATTTGTAACTTTAGAACCCTGTTCCCATTACGGTAAAACACCGCCCTGTGCTCAAGCTATAATTGATGCCGGAATTAAAGAGGTCTATATTGGAATTTATGATCCCAATTCTTTGGTTAAAGGCAAAGGGATTGCGATGTTGAAAGAGGCGGGAATTGATGTTCATTACGGCTTTTTGGAAGAAAAAATAAGAACCCAGCTGGAATGTTACCTTTGTTATATACAGAAAGAAAGACCCTTCGTAACTTTGAAAACAGCCCTTACGCTGGATGGAAAATATGCCGCTGAAGATGGCACGGCACACTGGATAACTGGAAAAAAAGCACGGGAATATGCCCATCAATTACGCAGTGAAAACGATGTGGTTTTAACCGGAATAAGGACTATCCTTTTTGATGATCCACGACTGAATGTGCGGCTCCCGGGAAATTACAAACAACCACTGAGAGTTGTTTTAGACCCTTATCTTAAAATACCTGTGCTTTCCTATTTTGTAAGTATCTCTGCTAAATTTCCCGGAATGATTATTACCTCGCCTGATAATCTGCAAACAGATAAAGCCGATATTTTAAGACAAAAAGGGGTAAAAATTGAAGCTCTGGAAACTAAAGACGGACACTTTAACTTACACGAGGTCTTAAATTTATTATACAAAATGAATTATTACAGCGTTCTGCTGGAAACAGGCAGCGGAATAGCGGAAGCATTTCTCAAAGAGGAATTGATAGATAAAATTATCTTTATCTACGGAGCCAAAATTTTAGGCGGAACTAAAAGTCCTTTGCCTAATTTGGGCATTGAAAGTATCTATAAAGCATTGTATATATGGAAAACAAGCTGCCGGAAAATTGAAAACGATATTGTAGTTACTGCTTACCCTGTCTATCATATTTAAGAATTTGTCTTTAGTTCTTGGCGCTTTAGTTTATCTATTGTATAATTTTTATATTGGAAATGCAGTTAGGATAGTAAATTATATTTTGATTCTTGCTTTTGCAGGAATGCCAAAGGACTTTTAAGGCAAAAATGATATTACAAAATAAATTCCGAGAAGGAGGAAACAATGAAAATTATCCATTACGATGAAGTAGAATTGGAACCCGTAACTGCGGAAGGTGCTGAAAAAGCACAAATTCGCTGGCTGATTGCCCAAAAAGATGGCGCTCCAACTTTTGCAATGAGGATGTTTGAAATTGAACCTGGTGGGCATACTCCCCACCATCAACATAAGTGGGAACATGAAGTTTACTGTCTTTCCGGAAAAGGTGCCTTAGTTACAGACCGGGGAGAAATGGCTTTTGGAGCTGATGACGCAATTTTCGTTGACCCTGATATTTTACATTCATTCAAAAATACAGGAAATGAAACATTGAAGTTTCTCTGTTTGATTCCCCATGAAAAACCGATAATCAAAAAAGCGCTAAATCCCTTTGCCGATGAGGAAGCAAATAACTGCTAAAAAACCAGAATGTTGATGAACTTTGTTAACCACTTAAAAAGTAAGGAGTCGTCACTGCCTTTAATAATTTCACAATCCTTCAATTTTATTTGGCAATGAGGACTCGTGATTACTTTAGTTAAAGGTGAAAAGCATAGAATTATAAAATAATAAACAGAAAAAGGAGAAAACAATGGCAAAAAATAATCGCGGAAAAGGACTGAAAAAAGTTCCTAATAACGGCAGAGGAGAATGTCCCGTCTGCCATAGAACGGGTATAAAACTTCTCTATGAGGTTAAAGTTGGGGAAAATACCTACAAGGTCTGCAAAAGCTGTAAAGGTATAGCTGCTGAAAAATTAGCTGGTTAGGTAATTAAATTCTGCGCTTGCCGGGAAAATACCTTTTATTTACCGAAAGCACTCTTTTGTATGAAAGCCCTGAAAGCACTCGGGCAGAATTTTCTTACCGATAAATCTATAGCGGAAAAGATTGTTGCCTTGGGTGAATTACAACCGGAAGATAGCGTTTGGGAAATAGGTCCCGGAACAGGTATTTTAACTGACGAAATTATCAAAAACAATGTTCAGTTAAGAGCTTTTGAACTGGACAGGCGATTGTATAAATACCTTTCCGAACGCTATCAAAACAGAATAATATTGGAACAAACGGATATTCTGCAAGCGGACTGGAATTCTCTTATACGGAAAGATGGAACTCCGCTCAAATTAATAGCCAATATTCCCTATCAGATAACCAGTCCGCTTTTAGCTCTTTTGGAAGAATATTCCCAGTTCTTTTCCAGAATTGTATTGATGGTGCAAAAAGAAGTTGCAGAACGGCTTAGTGCTAAACCTGGAAATAAAAATTATGCTCCCTTAACTATCCGTCTGCGTTTGGTTTTTGATATTTCCAGCAAAATACAGGTTAGCAGAGAAAAGTTTAGCCCAATGCCTAAAGTGGATTCTGCGGTTATTTTGCTGCTTCCGCGAGAAAATAAACCAGTTATTAAGCATCCTGAACATTTTCATAAACTTTTGCACGCGGCTTTTGTTCATCGGAGAAAAACACTGGCTAATAATTTGATTCCTGTTTTGGGAAAAGAAAAAACAGAGGAATTGGCAAAGCTTTCGCATATAGATTTTGGCAAAAGAGGAGAAGAACTTGCAGAAGAGGATTTTATTCTGCTTAGTGATTGTTTGGCTGATTTATAGTCCTTTTTTAGCAGCTCAAACTCAGGGACTGGATTGGACAATATATTCCAGTCAGCAAGCATTAAGTATTGAAAATTATATGCAATACAAATATTTTCCTACTGCCGGCACAAATTTAATAATCAGCAGTAAAAGTAATCTTGAAAACCGGCTGAATTTCAATCAGGAAGCCAAAAATGCGGATTTGAATGTCGGTTTTCAAATAGCTCGGAAGAAGTTTTTGCACACTCTCAGCTCGGGATATTTAACCTTTTATGATGCCAGTGATCTTGAGCCCTCGGCTTATGTAAATAAAACTGCCACTTTGGGTTATCAAATTAACTATACGCCGGTGGAGAGTTTAAATATAGGTATTTTCAGCAAAGGCATATTCCGCAATGAACAAGATCGCTATGTTAGCGGAAATTTGCTTTCCAGTGAGGGTTATTGGATTGGTTCCGATATTCATTATGCCACTTATTTTTCCAATTCCATAGCCGGTATAGGAACAACTGGCGAACGCAAAAAAATGGATTGGGAGTCCTTTGATTTTGCCCAAGTGAATGCTAACTACAATTTTTACGGTAATTATTTGAATGTGGATTGCCTTGCCAATTACAGCTACAGAAGCGAAGATATTTACATTTTAACTGCTCCGAGACAAAATGAGAATAGGAGCAATTATTCGCTGTCGGATAATCAGTTACGCAGAAATTTAACCTTTGCAGGATCAGTTCAATATTATCCTGATGACAATGTTCAAATTCAATTAAGGGATGACTATAGTCAAAGAAAAACCAGTTACAGCCAAAATGAAATTCGTAATAGCACAGATTATTATAATCTGGCTCAACTGCAATTTGACTATCAGCTATTTCCAAGTTTGGTTTGGCAAAATAATTTAAGGCATACTTACGCGATTAAGGACTATTATTATGGCCTTAATACAAGGCATACGGAAAACAGGCATTTTGGTAGTCGTGTTAATTGGGAATATAGTGACGGTGATTCTTTAATTGTTGATTATGCTATTGATTTGCAAATAATTAAGTTTCCGGAAGACAACAATCAATGGGATAATGACCTGCTATCCCATAACTTGCTTTGGGGATGGAAACATTATTGGCACGAACGCATTCTTTTGGGAAACTGGTTTGGCTATGGCTTCAGCAAAGATGTATATTTAGATTCCCTGCTTTCTGCGAATAATAAAAGGATTAACAGCTGGACGCTATCTCCCCAATGTAACATTTTGCTGGGAGACCGTTTAGCTTTTTTTCAGGTATATAAAATAAGAGCGGATTATAGTAATTACATCTATAAAACGGGTAAAAGCAATACTCTTTATCGTCAGTTGAGTTATCAATATGACCTGGTTTTTGATACTTATCCTTTAATAGCTCGTTCTTTAGACCCGCGTTGGCTAAAACTGCCATTTCGGAATAGTCCCGATAATGCCTTTATGATTGATCTTGGTTTTGCTTATGAAGAAAATCAATATGCTCAAAAGAGAAAGGAATTTTATGAATTGCAAACCAAAAACAGACGCTGGACTGCTAATATTGATTTCCGTTATGACATTCGGACTTTTTACTTTAGTTTTTCACCTCAATATTCTTGGGGAACCTGGCAGGAATTGACTTTTAATCTTAATTCCGCCTGGCTTTTTAATAATAATTCGTTGTTGGAATTCAAGCTTTCTCCGTTTATTGATGATTTTGAAGAGATTGAGCCCCTAAGTTTACATAACTTCAGCATCAATAAGTTTTTTAGATGTGTTAAACAATGTTCTGAATCAGCGGATTGGCGTTTGTCCACTACCCTGAAATTGCGTTTTTGATTGACAAAATAAGCGAGAGAAAAATCTCTGAATTTGCCAGGCGCAATGCAATAACTGCAAGTGAACTATGTCAGATCAGGAATGAAGCAGCATTAAGCTTTACCAGTTATGTGACATTGTTTGCCTGGCTTTTTCTCTATATTGAAACAAAAATGGTATAATTTATGCTTATTTAGTAAGATATAGATTCCTACTTGCGTAGGAATGACAAAGGAATTATTTTTTCCCAATGAAGTTATAAGGATAAGAGAATGAAAAGGGTATTTTTTACTTTATGCCTGCTAATTTTAGCCACGGCTGTTTTGGCATATCCTTTACGTATTCAGAGCTGGAACTTGCAAGAGGATATTAAAAAGCTTAATGAACTAAGAGTCAGCATTGATTATGTAAACCTGCAAACAGGTATTATTCACATAGAAGTGCGTAATGATGCGGAAAGGGATAAAATTCATAGTGCAGGAATAATCACAGAGCTTTTACCCAATCCGGCAGAAGAATATTTTGCTTCTTTGGCAGAGGATATTAAAGATGGTAGAAGTTATTATACTTTAACCGAATACCAGAATTTTATGCAACAGACGGCAGATCAGTATCCCAATATCTGTCAATTGGTTCAATTTGGCACCAGTGTTCAAAACAGACCTTTACTTATGTTGAAAATAAGTGATAATGCAACGATTGAAGAAAACGAACCGGAGCTTAAATATTTCGGCAGTATTCATGGAGATGAAGTTGTCGGCTACGATATGCTTATCCGTTTAATTCAATTACTTACAACTCAATATGGAATTGACCCGCGGATAACCAATATGGTAAATAACACAGAGATTTGGATAAATCCGATGCTTAATCCAGATGGCTATGCAGCAGGAATACGATATAATGCTAATGGAATTGATTTGAACAGAAATTTTCCTATGCCTACGGGAGTTCAACATCCGGATGGAGAACCCTGGGCTGCTGAAACAATTGCAGTAATGGATTTCAGTAACGCTCACGATTTTGATTTGGCTCTCAATTTTCATGGAGGTTCCCTTGTTATAAACTATCCCTGGGATTACACTACTACTTTAACTCCGGATAATGATTTGCTCATTGAAATGGCTTTAACCTATTCTCGCGAAAATCTGCCAATGTATAACAGCACCGAGTTTTTACACGGAATAGTTAATGGAGCTGCCTGGTATATTGTTACTGGTAGTATGCAAGATTGGAATTATCACTATACCGATTGTATTGAAATGACTGCCGAAATTAGCAATAATAAATGGCCTCCTGCTTCTACGTTGGATACTTTTTGGAATGAAAACAGAGAATCAATGTTAAAATATATTGAGTTTGCCCAAAACGGTGTTAAAGGAATTGTTACCAACTCTTCAGGAACTCCAATTTCGGCTATCATTACTGTAGCAGGAAATTCCAAACTGGAACATACAGACCTGCCAATAGGAGATTATCATCGTTTACTGCTTCCAGGAACCTATCAAATAACTGCTTCTGCTGATGGTTATATACCTCAAACAGCGAATATTACAGTTCCCACAACTGGTTATATTACGCAAAACTTTACTTTGCAACCAGCTATGCTAACAACTTTTGAGGGACAGATTCGTACTCCGGCAGGAAATACATTATGTGGAGCAAGCATTACTTTAAAAACCAATCCGCCAATTACTGTCCAGTCCGATATTGAAGGATTATTTTCCTTTAATGTGTATGAAGGTGACTATCAAATTGATATTTCTGCCTTGGATAATGCAACATACACTTATCCTGTCCAAATCAGGCAAAATGACAAACGCAATATCTTTATTATGCAGAATTCGCTTTTCTCTGATAACTTTGAAAACGGACTGGGAAACTGGACTGCAACAGGAACTTGGGGAATTGTAACTTACAATGATTCTAATGTATTAACCGATTCTCCAACGGGAAATTATGGTAATATGCAAAACAATAGCATAACTCTTACAAATCCGATATCGCTTATAAGAGTGTCTAATCCTTATTTGTCTTTCAAGTGTAAATATGCGCTGGAAAATAGCTACGATTTTGTATATGTAGAAGCATCTGCCAATGGAAGCAACTGGATTATTTTAGATAGTTTTACGGGAACCGTAAACAACTGGATAAATCAAAGCTATTCTCTTGCCTCTTTTGCAGGAGGGCAATTATACCTTAGATTCAGAATAAAAACTGATTGGGGTCAAACTGCCGATGGGATTTATATTGATGATGTTTATATTATAGGGATCAATAATAATATTGCCCTTTATGGAGATGTAACTTCAGAGGGTATAATCAATATGCAGGATATTGCCTTTATCAATGAATATGCCATTGGTCTTGATCCCATTCCAGAAATTGATTTAAGACCCTGGGAAGCATATCGGATAACGAATGCCGATGTAGATGGCAATGGCACAATTGATGCTTTTGACAGCTATCTGCTCTGTAAATATATTTATGTCCCTGATTATTCTTTACCTGTGCAAACAGGAATTCCGGAAGAAGTGCCTGTTCCTGTTTTAACAGCAAGCTATAATAATAACCTAAACCTGAATTTCAGCAATATAGATGAACTGAAGTCCCTAACTGTTTCTGTAGCACCCAATTATATCAATCAGGTTCATCATTTGGGAATTTACACCAACCAGCCATTTGTGCAGGCAATAAATTATGAAACAGGCACTTATGGTTATGCTGGTTATGAAATTGAACAGCAATCAATATCTATAACTTTAGAACCTAATCCCCAGGATTTTACTCTCTATTATACGGTAAACGGAGTGCCAGGTTCGCAATTTGTAAATACCGGTAATGCTGCAGATGATCCTAATGCTCCTGAAACAGTAACTTATCTTTTGCCCAATAGTCCCAATCCTTTCAATCCGGAAACGACTTTGTCCTTTATGCTGGCAAAAAATAATACCCTGGTTGCGTTGAATATTTATAATCTTAAAGGACAGCTTGTGCGTCATTTGGTTTCCTGTATTCTGCCTTCAGGAAAACACAGTTTTGTCTGGAACGGCTTGGATGATACAGGAAAAGAAGTTAGCTCCGGAGTATATTTATATCGTTTAAGTACTCCCGATTATCAACAAACCCGTAAAATGTTGCTTGCCAAATAAGAAAGGTATTTATGCCCAAGCGAATTCTTATAATTTTAGGGCTGATCGGGATTTGTTTTCTGTTCAGCTGTAAAAAAACCGCATCACCAACTCCTGAGCCAACACCCAAATATGAATTTCGGCAGGATGGAACTTTGGAAATAATTTCTCCCGAAGGAATTACAAAAGCCACTTTTGCCATAGAAATTGCAGAAAAAGAAGAAGAACTGATGCGGGGCTTAAAATATCGTGAAACAATGGCTGAAAATCAAGGTATGCTGTTTATTTTTGAATTTCCTGATATCTATGATTTTTGGATGCAGGATACTTATCTGCCTTTAGATATGCTGTTTATAGCTTCCGATGGCACTATCAATTATATCTATGAAAAGGCAATTCCTTTCAGTGAAAATAGAATCACACCCAGTTCTCTGCATAAGTATGTTTTGGAAGTGAACGCCGGAACAGTGAAGAAATTTAATATTAAAACCGGAGATAAAATAAAGTGGAAAAGACAATCCTAATCATATATTTGCTCTTGGGCTTACTTTTGTTCAGTTGCACAAAAAAAACGGATACAGAAATTCCGGAAGATAAAGTTGAACCTGAACAGATGGAAAAAACAGAAGAAAAAACAGAGAGCAAATCCGTTTCTGCGCTGGATATGACAGCTATAGAGTCCTATAAATATACCTGGTCTAATAATACAGATGCTATGCCTCCAGTTGTCATTATTATTGATGATTTTGGCCAAAACGCAGGTCAGTTACTTGATGATTTTTCCGCTCTCCCGAAAGAAATTGCCTTTTCTATTCTTCCGGATTTGCCCTATACGCAAACAGTTGCTCGTTTAGCAGAGAAAACAAATCACGAAACATTGATTCATATTCCAATGCAGGCACTTGATCATCAAGCTAATCCTGGGAAAAGATATATCCGGACAGGGATGGATAAATATGCTATTTCCGATTTATTACAGGATTTTTATGCTCAAATTCCTAATGCTGTTGCCGCCAATAATCATATGGGCAGTGAGGTTACTTCCGATCTTGCTACAATGAATATTATTTTGGAAGAACTGGATAATCTTGGTTTATATTTTCTGGATAGCGCTACAACCAATAAAAGCGCAGCTTTTACAGCTGGCAAGAACCTGGGATTGAAAATCGCCAAAAGAGATATCTTTCTGGATGTTCCGGATAATAGCGACGCTACAATTATCAGCAAAATTGAGGGGTTAGCAAAATACAAGGGCAGAAATGAGCCGGTTGTAATTATTACCCATTGCCATAATCGCGATAAACTAAACGCTTTACAAAAATTCCTGAAACAGATAGATAATATGGAAATTGAACTGATAAGCGTTTCCCAACTTTTCCGCAAACTTGGATATCCTGCTTGAAAAAGAGAATTGGTTTCACAAAGAGAAAAGAGAAATAATTCAGAATTAAGAATAAGAATAATAGAACGCAGATAACAGGATCAACCGGATTTACTGGATTTACCCCAAAGATAATTTTATAATAAAACCCTAATAATGCTGTAGAAAACAAAGGGGGTTGGCAAATTCCAATTTGCCAAAGAAACAACAGGTTTCTAAATAAGATATCAATTTGAATGACAATAGAACACAGGAATAGCAAATGACTTTTCACTATAAAAAGAAATCATAGCTTCCTAAAACATTTGTTTATTTTTTCCTTTTTCTCCTGCTTTCTTGTTACCTATTAATTTCCCATCATCAACCCATACTTTAGGATGGGTGGATGATGGAAAGATGATGAGGGGCATCAAAGGAAAGAGAAAAAAAGAGGTAACTAAAGACAATAACTATTTATATTCCTTGTGGTTATGCAAAGAACGCAGAATAATCTCTTGACAGCTATTTCCTAAATCTGTATCCTGTATAAGATGTTTATGTGTTTGAAAAACAGATAAATAATAAGCTATTAACGAGGTTGAAATGCGACGCATAAGATTTTTGATTTTTGCCCTACTGTTAATAATGCTCAGTCCTATTTATGGTAAGCATTCCGATAAGTATTTACTGGCGAATTATTCCTATTTTAGATGCCATCAGAATATTCCCGATTTCTATTATACTTTGCTTGATTCAATGCAAACGGCATATTATAATGCTTCTGTGATAACTTTTTTGCCGGGTGATTTTCCTCAAAGGTCTGACCTTTTACTAAAGGAAATGGATAAACATAAGTTGGATGTTTTGCTTTATGATATGGCATTTACGGAAGGAAGTAAAAATCCGGAATACGGTTCAGAAGCATTTTCCATTGCTAACTACTGGCGTTTTGAAGCAGAATATGATTCCACTTTTAGAGAAAATCTGCTGGATGATATGTATTTTTATAACAATTCCTACACTACAGGCACTCCTGTTTTTAATGAGCTTGCTTCCGGAAAATACCTTTTGCAATTAAAAAACGGACAGCCAGGTTATGCCTTTAACAAACTGGAATTCCGGTGGCAGGAAAAGGGTTATACAAAATATAATATAGGTAATGAATTCAGATTCATACAGCGTGAAATGATTGATGGCAGGAAAGGGGATATTAAAGATAATCCGGCAGGCGATGATACTTTATATATTACTATTGCATTTAAATGTTCAAATATACCTGATGATCCTAATACGGAACTGATGCGATTTTCTTTCAACGGCTTTGATAAGGCAAATAAAGAATGTCAGGTGCGCCATTATAATACTTATAATTCCAGATATGGCACGGTTTCTTATCTTACTGTAGGCGAATATAATAAACTTCCCTTAATCACTAAAGATCAGGAAGGCAATTCTGTTTGGCAACATAAGGAAATTGTGCTTAAAATATCTCTGCAAGACCTTTATTATGCAGGGCTTTTAGATAGCAATATAATATGGAAATATTTGCTGATTAACCTCAATCCTCAGATTTATTGGAACGGGAAAGGCATTTTAGAGCTTGATTATGTGGAGTTTGAAGATACAATGTATAAACGCCAGAAGACAGATACGGAACTGATTGAAGCTGTCAGAAACAGAATGTATAATCTTTGTTCCCGTTATGACAATATAAAGTATTTCTATTTAACCGATGAACCCACTCAAGGACAATTCAGTTCTTTTCGCCGACTGGAAAAAGATATTTTCAAAGACCTTAAAACCTTTGCTCCCAGTTGTTCGGGCTTTTATACCTGCTCCATTTTGCACCGGAAAAATGTTATTAAACCGAACAATATGATGTATGATCATATCGGGTTGTATTCTAAAATAGTGGAGCCCGAATTGATTGCTTTTGATATATATCCTCTCTGGGGATGGATGCAATGGAATAACCCTACAGAAAGAAGAGGAGTTCAAAGACGGCTGGATTATGATATGTTAGACCAATATAAACATTATAAAGAACTCTGTATGAAAACAGGAGCTAAATATATGCCCTGTCCGCAGTCATACGGAGAATGGAATTATACGGATGCCGAAAATGGTTATTGGGCTTTACTTCGTCCTCCCAAATATATGCAGAAATGTTTACAGCTTTTGCCTCTATGCTATGGAGCAGATGGAATTTTAACCTACAGAATTTATAACCGGATTTATGAAGAAAATGTAATGAAACTCGGTTTCCAGGAATTTACTACTATAGATGTTTCGCCCTCGGGAAAAGTAACCTTCCGCCCAGGTTGGGAGGGCTTAAAAGAAGCAAATCAAAAAATAATTTTTTATGCTGATTACCTTGAACCCCGGGAATGGCTTGATGCAGATGCCATTCTAACTACCGGATATAGAAATCCTGAACAACTGAAATCTGTGATGGTAAAGGCAATTGAAGTTCTACCTCAAAAACTTGTGCAAAATGATGTTGATCTTTACGATGGCTATGTGCAATGTGGTCTCTTTAAAGCAGAAGGTAAATATCCCTATTTTATGTTGGTCAACCGCAGAACGGAATATATTTCTATGGTCAATAACCCAACTCGCTCCGATAGTTTGCTGAATGTTCCTCCCGATAAACTGGATGACCATTTTCTGCCAGCACCACCTCAAACTGTTAAATTTAGTATAGATAACAGCGCTAAAGAAATTTTGGGAAAATATGTAGCTCTCTACGATCCATTTTCTGAGGAACTGTTTTATTCGGATTCCAATACACCGGAAATTAGTATTGATCCTGGTGATGGACGCCTACTGCAAATGTGTGCAACCCTGCCCAAAAAAGTAGAAGGGAAAGCGGAAATGAACCATCTGGCTATCTTACAAGGAAATATAACCCTGGAGAAAAAAGCGGATGTAACCGTTAAGTCGGACTGCAAATTGATAATTAAAGATAACAGCAAAATAACGGTGAAAAAAGGTGCCAAACTGAATATCTTCGGTGAAGTTGAAATTGGAGATAATGTCCAAATTCAAGTTCACAAAGGGGGAACGATCTATTTGAATGAAACCGATTGCAAATGGGGTAAGAATTCTAAAATTAGTGGAGAGAAGTAAAAGGGTATCCGAGGTCTAATCGTCGTTATTAGTCCTAACTGCCAAATGTGTTAATAAAAGGTGTGAAAGTTATTTTGGCAGTGAGGACTCTTGACTTACTAAGGTCAAGAAGTTTGGGGGCAAATTATATCATATCTTGAAAGAAATGTTCTTTGCCATTCCTGCATCCAGAGAAGATAAGATATATTTATGCATTTTCAATCTGAAAGTTATATTGGAAATTTTCACTATGTTTTAGGTGTTTTCGGTGCTACAAAAAAAATTCTCTTTTCTCTTTGTAAAAAAATCTGCTTAAATCGGCAAAATCTGTATGCTCTTCTTTCCAATCTGTGAAATCAGTGAAATCTGTGAGATTCCACTTCTGTAAAATCTATGAGAGGTAACAAATCGTTTTTACTTGACATAGCCAACTAAATAAAAAATAAGGTATAAGATAGCAAAATTGTTATTATTAAAATTCATCCTGCTTGCCAGCAGATAATAGAGAGGTCTTGAATGTCCGTATTTGATTTTTTTGGAATGATGGCTAATGACATTGCAATTGATTTGGGAACAGCCAATACTTTGGTCTATAAGAAAAATGGTGGAATTGTGATCAACGAACCCTCGGTAGTTGCTGTTTCAACTGACAACAAAAAGATTATTGCTATAGGCAATCCGGCGAAACTTATGCTGGGTAAAAATCCGGATGAGGTGAGAGTTATCAAACCTTTGAAAGATGGTGTAATTGCCGATTTTCAAGTGACAGAACTGATGTTACGCAATCTTATTTTAAGGGCACAAAAGAAACGCCTTTTAGTCCGTCCCCGAGTGATTGTTTGTGTTCCTTCAGGAATAACGGAAGTAGAAAAAAGAGCTGTGCGCGACAGTGCTTTGCATGCTGGTTCGCGTGAAGTTCATTTAATTTCTGAACCTATTGCTGCAGCTATTGGTGCTGACTTACCAATAGATATGGCTTGCGGAAATATGATTATGGATATTGGAGGTGGCACTAGTGAAATTGCCGTTATTTCCTTATCGCACATAGTTGTTCAAAATTCTATCCGGGTAGGCGGAGATAAAATTGATAACGACATTATAAACTATCTTCGGAAAAAAAGTAATCTTTATGTAGGTGTGCAGACCGCAGAAAAAATTAAGACCACAATTGGCAGTGCCTATCCTTTGAAACAGGAATTAACAATGGATGTGCGCGGAAGAGATATTGTATCCGGTTACCCCGTAACGATTAAGATAACTTCTGAAGAAATTCGGGAAGCAATCTCTGAAACAGTAGCTACAATTATTGATGCCATAAAACGCCTCTTTGAAAGAACTGCTCCCGAGCTTTCTGCCGATATTGCTGAACGGGGAATATTTTTAACCGGTGGAGGTGCTCTGTTAAAAGGGCTGGATGAAAAAATACGCAAGACAGTTGATTTACCTGTCCATGTTGTTCCTGATGCCTTAGAATGCGTTGTTAAAGGTGCTGGAAAGGTTTTGGATGATATAGACCGTTACCGTCAAGTGCTTATTAAAAGAATTGAGGATTGAACCCGAATTTTCCTCTTCAGGATAAGCTTAGTAAAAAGATAATACCCTATTTTAATAGGGATATAAGATGCTGAAGAAGAACCTTGTTCCCCTAATTTTAATAGTCCTTTCGCTGTTAATGCTAATTGGCAGCAATGAAAGTCGCCTTAAAAAAGCCGGCTGGATGGGTAATACGGTTTTCTTTCCGTTTGTAAGGTCTTTGAAAGCAGTGGAAACCAGGCAGGAATTGAAACAGGAGGTTTTTTCCCTGCGTAAAAGATTAGCAGAAACCACTCTGGAAAATTTAGCTCTGCAAAATGAATTGAAGCAGTATACAAGTGCTTTTTCCATAGCTTTTGATATTGGTGAAGCGGATTTGGTGCAGGCAGAAATTATCGGCATTTCAGGTCAATATCAGGAACTTAATCTGATTGTGGATAAAGGAATTGGCTCCGGAATTCAAATTGATGATCCAGTTATTTCTGCTAATGGTATTGTGGGTAAAATAATTCAGGTTTCGTCAGACCATTCTATTGTTCTTCCTTTTTCCAATCCCCGTTTTCAATTGCCTGTAATGGATTCCCGCACTTCCGTCCAGGGAATTTTACAAGCGGATATTAGTGGCTCAATTGCTATGAATTTAATTAAGCTTGGTTCGGATATTGCAGTTGGTGATACAATTGTAACTTCCAATCTTTCGCGTCTTTTTCCCAAATCCTATCCCGTTGGAACAATAAAACGCATTCGGGAATCGCAGGATAATTTATTTATCAGTGCAGATATCAATCCCTTTACTTTGGTGGAAAACCTGGAACATATCTTTATCTTGAAAAAGGCAGTTAAAAATGAGTAAAAGTAAACAAACAGAGCCCATTATCACAATTGGAGGAGTGAAGTTTGAACGCATTCCTGTTAAAACCAAAATCCTAACTCCTCAGGATGATATTGGTGAAGTTATTAAAGAGTATGCCTTGCCTTTAATGCAACCAGGAGATATTTTAACTATCAGTGAAAGCCCTTTGGCTATTACTCAGGGACGTGCTATTCCAGTTGCCGAAATAAAAGTTTCTCCTTTAGCAAAATTGCTTAGTCGCTTTGTTGCCAAAGTTCCTTATGGCATTGGTTTAGGAGCTCCAACCAGTATGCAATGCGCTATTGAAGAAACAGGTGTTCTCAGAATTCTTTTGGCAGCTTTTATTGGAGCAATAGGTAAACTTTTGGGCAGGAAGGGTGATTTTTACAGAGTTGCAGGTATACAAGCCGCTTTAATTGATGCTGCAACTACTTCTCCTGTTCCACCTTACACGGATATGGTTATTAAAGGTCCTGTGCATCCCAAAGAGGTCTGTGAGGACTTACATTCCCGTTTTGGCTATGAATTTGCCGTTATGGATATTAATGATATTGGTGGTTGTTGGATGATTGGCAGTAGCCCAAATGTCAGCAAACACTTTATGGAAAAAGTAATGAAAGATAATCCTCAAGGTCAGGGTGACGAATTAACTCCTTTTTGCATCGTGCGTAGAGTGGATAACTAATGGTTTGGAAAGGAATTTGGAGTTTTATTCTGGGTTTGTTCTTTTTGTATCTCCAAATTCTGGTGATGCCTGCTTTAGCTATCTGGAATGTTATTCCTAATATTCTTTTACCTTGGTTGATTTATACGGTTTGGACTCGTCCGCGAGACCTTGCTTTGATTGTGGTTTTTATTATTGGACTGATGTTTGATTCGGTAAATCCGATGACTTTTGGCTTGTATGCCTTTGTATTTTGTCTGTTGGCTTTAGCTATCAATGAATTTCGTAAGCCCTTTGAGACGGAAAGTTTTGTAGCCAAGATGCTCACTATTGGAATTGTCAATCTGCTTTTCTCTATTATTCAATTGCTTGTTTTCGGGGTAACTTTCAGTTTTGCCAGTCCGCTTTTAACAAAATCACTACTTGGTTTTGGCTATAATGTTTTGTTATCTTTAATTGTTTTTTGGGGTTTGCAACTTTTAAGCAAAGTCCGTTTAAACATCAGCAATGATTAAAAATCAAACGACAGTAATCTTTTCCCTTGTTCTGGCAATTCTTTTTCTTCTTTTGGCTGTATCTCTTTTTCGTTTGCAGGTTGTTGAAGGGACTAAATATCAACGCATTGCGGAAAGCAACTTTGTCCGTATTAGAAGAATAACTGCCACCCGGGGAGAAATTTATGACCATAAATATAGACCTATAGTGCAAAATGTGCCTTCTCAAAATCTCTTTTTAACAAGCGGCAAGATAAAGAATTTACCTGCTTTAAGCAAATTTCTGGAACACAATTTCGGCATTTCTGAAAATGAATTGAAAGACCTCATCTTTAAACAGAGGTTTAAGACCTACGAAGAAATCTTGCTGGCAGATAATATCCCCTATGAAACAGTGCTGACTTTAAGTGAAGAACTGAATTATTATCCGGAGCTTTCCTTTCGCATTGGCTCTACCCGCAATTATCTTTATCCTAATCACTTTACCGGTTATGTAGGAAGGATTAACGAACAAGAATATGAACTTTATCAGAAAGAGGATTATTCCCTCAATAGCTATATCGGAAAAACAGGTCTGGAACGCTATTACGAAGTTCTTTTACGCGGAAAAGACGGCAGGGAAATTGTTCAGGTAGATGCTCAAGGACGCAGTTTACAGCTTTTTGAAGACGGGGGATATATAGAACCCTTGAATGGGCTCTCTCTTGTGTTGACTATTGATAATGATCTGCAGGAATTTGTTGCCGGTATTTTTCCCGAAGGAATGAAAGGAGCAATTGTTGTAAGCGACATTCGCAGCGGAGGTATTCTTGCTTATGTTAGCAAGCCGGATTATGATCCTAATCTCTTTATGCAAAAAATTTCGCCCGAAACCTGGGAATATCTGAATCGTGCAGAAAAGCCAATGATGGATAGAATCATCTACGGAACTTATCCTCCGGGTTCCGTTTTTAAACCTGTAACCGCAGGAATCGGTTTGGACAGGGGTTTGGTTACACCGGAAACGCGTTTGGCTTTTTGTGCTGGAGGACTTAAAGTTGGCAACCGTTTTTTCCGTTGCTGGTATAGCAGTGGGCATGGTAGTACCAGTATTGTTGACGCTTTAAGGGTATCCTGTGATACATATTTTTACGATTTGTCGTTGAAGATAAATTTGGACGATTTTTATAACTATGTGCGCGATTCACATTTGTATGGAAGAACAGGGATTGATTTGCCTAATGAAAGGCAGGGTTTTTTCCCCAATACCGAATGGTACAGAAAGACCTTTGGCAAGCAGGAAGGTATTATAGGACACAAAGTTAATTTGGCAATTGGCCAGGGAGAAGTGCTAACAACACCTTTACAGATAAATGCCTTTTATGGAGCTATAGCCAATAACGGTTTATGGGTTCAGCCACATTTATTAAAACAAACTGTAGGCAGGGGGCGCCTTACCCGCGAACAGGTTATTCCTTTAACAAAAAAGAAGTTACCGATGAGACCGGAAACCCTGAAAACAATTCAACAGGGTTTATGGTCTGTTGTAAATGCTCCAGGTGGAACAGGAGCCAATGCCAGAATTAACGGAGCCACAATATACGGTAAAACCGGTTCCGCAGAAAATGTGATGGGCAGAAAAACACATGCCTGGTTTTGTGGCTATCTGGTTACAAATAAACCGGAAATCGTAGTTACCGTTTTTTTAGAAAATGCAGGTGGAGGTGGAGCTATGGCTGCTCCTCTAACAGCTAAGATTTTTAACTATTATATGGGTAATCTAGAAATTATTAAACAGATTGCACCTTTGCCTCCTCAATTTAGAACTGCCGAAGGAATTGAGGCAGAAGAACAGGAACAGGGAATAGAGGATAGCGGATTTTTAACACCGGAAACGGAAACGGAACCTTCTGTAAGCCAACCCCAGGAAGAGAGTAATGTTCATTAACAGAAAAAAGTTTGATTTTGTGCTCTTTACTCTTTTACTACTGTTGATTATTTTTGGCTGTGTAATTATTTTCAGTGCTTCTACAACGGTTATCGGGGGTCAGATACACACAGAAAACAACTGGTGGAAACAAATTATCTTTGCATTCCTTTCCTTAGGAGTAATTCTTTTGCTATTACGCCTTCCGATGCCTATTTTTGACCTTCTAATTTTACCGCTTTATATTCTTAATATCCTGGCTTTAATTTTAGTGTTTTTCACGCCTGCAGTGAGTGGAGCTCACCGTTGGTTTTCTTTAGGAGGAATAAATCTTCAGCCCTCGGAAAGTGCCAAATTACTTACTATTTTATTAGTAGCCAAAGTTATTTCCAAAGAGAATCTAAATGAATACAAGCAGATACTTTATGGCTTTTTGTTAACTCTATTGCCTGCTTTGCTTATTATTCTTGAACCTGATTTTGGCACAACTCTTGTTTTTTGGGCATCGCTAATTGCAATGTTGATTGCAGCGGATGTTCCGCTATATTTTATTCTTTTGATAATCAGTCCTGTTGTAAGTGTGATCTGTTCTGTTTGGTTGCCTGCCATTCCTTTTTGGATTGCGATTTTGGTTATTTTACTATTAAAATCCCATCTTTCCTGGGTAGCGATTACTGTTTCGGGCATCATCAATGTTTTTATAGCTTTGATAACACCTGTGTTTTGGATGGGATTGAAGGATTATCAACAAAATCGGATTTTAACTTTTATGGACCCCACGCGCGATCCTTTAGGAGCGGGTTATCAAATTATTCAAGCCAAAATTGCTATTGGTAGCGGTTCTGTTTTTGGCAAAGGTTGGCTGAAAGGAACGCAAAAGAATATGAAATTTTTACCGGAACATCATACGGATTTTATTTTTTCCGTGTTGGGGGAAGAATTCGGTTTTATCGGTTGTATGCTTTTACTGTTGTTGTTTGTGGCTTTTTTCTTGCGTCTTATTCATAATCTCGGGGAATTGAAGGTGCGCGAAAGAAAAGTTGCCACGGCAGGTATTTTGGCTTATCTTATGTTTCAGACCTTCATCAATATTGGAATGAATATTGGTCTGGTTCCAGCCACGGGGATTCCGTTACCGTTCATAAGTTATGGAGGTTCTAATTTATTAGTAAATTCTATTGCCGTGGGAGTTGTTCTAAAATATTTAAACGAAAGGGGTTTTATTAAATGACTAAGCGTTTATTTGGTCCTTGTTTATTGGTCTTGCTGTTAATTTTTATCGGCTCCTGTTCTACAGTTACTACTTTAAGTTTCACCGAACGGGATGTGAAAGATAGCCCAAACCTGGTTAAGAATAATAGTTTCAGTCCCTATTCCACTATTGGAGAAGAAGCTTTAAAGGGTTGGATGGTTATTCTTAATCCCAAGGAGACCGGGGAAAGCCCTGTAGTTATTGATCCTGAAGTGGCTTTGGAAGGGAAAACATCTCTGCGGATTGATGCTTCCGATAATTCCGTTTTGATTTTAAGTGAGCCATTTAATGTGCGTCGCTATGGGGGTTATTATTTAAGATGTTATTTTAAAACTAATTCTCCTCATCCGCCACGACCTCAGTTACGCTTTATTGTCTTTAAAGAAAATGGCAAAATTGTCAATCGTTTCAAAATAAAAGCCAAAGTAAACGAGGACTGGGAACGCGCTACAATTAGTGCCGGTTTTATTAAACCAGGTGCCCGTTTTGGACGCCTTGGAATTTATATTCCTCCTTTTAAAGAAGGGTCTATCTGGATTGACGATACCGGCTGCTTTGAAGTGCATGGCTTTAAAATTGACTGATGCGTATTACCCTGCAAAGAGTTAGTAAAGCAATCTGCTATGTAGATAACGAAATTGTCGGCAAAATAGAGAACGGTCTTCTAATTTTTGTCGGTTTTGCCACTAACGATACCTTTGAAATTTTACCTCTTGCTGTGCGGAAATGTTTGGAACTGCGTATATTTAATGATGAAAATGACAAAATGAATAAAAGTGTTTTAGATATTCAGGGTTCGGTTTTAGTTATTTCTCAATTTACCCTCTATGCTAATTGTAAAAGGGGACGCAGACCCGATTTTACCCAATCTGCTCCTCCGGAAAAAGCAAAAGAACTCTATGAGGAATTTGTGCATCTGTTTAAACAGAACAATATTAATGTCCAAACAGGTATTTTTGCTGCAAAAATGCAGATAGAACTTGTAAATGAAGGTCCGGTTACTATCAACCTTGAATTCTGAGTTTTTTTTACAAAGAGAAAAGAGAATGAAGAACAGAAGGTGGCGTTAGCCCCTCGTGAAATTTTACAACCGAGCTTGCACTGATTTCCTGATTAAAAAAATTGTGAGCTAAAACAAAAACAAAGTGTAGCTGGAGGACGCTGTTCCTTCGCCAAAAAGGAGAACAACAAAATGAAAATATCCGCCTGTGTTTTTCCTGTCCTAGAAAAAATAGACCAGGCAATTGCATCAATGCATCGCTATATAGAAGAGGCAAACGCGCAAAAAAGCGACCTGATTATTTTTCCTGAAGCCGCTTTAGGGGGCTTGAACATTACAGGAATCTACACTCAGGATAGCCAAAATTGCCTTGCAATGGATTCTTCTGAAGTAAAATCCTTACAGCAAAAAGCAATACAATACTCCATAGGAATCGGTTTTGGCTTTTTGGAAAAAGAAAAGGGTTGTATTTATGACAGCTTTGTCTTGTTTGACAAATTTGGTCAGATTGCCGTTCATTATCACAGAATATCCAGGGGTTGGCTACCTTCAGAAGTTACCTCAAACGACTATGCTTGCGGAAATATTCCGGGGATTGCAGATACTATTTACGGTAAAATCGGAGTTTTAATCTGCGGGGATTTGTTTGAACCGGAAATACTTAATTGTCTTATCCAGGTAGAAACGGATTTTTATTTCCATATTATGGCAAGGAGTTTTCCCTGCAGGAATAACTTTCAGAAAAATTGGGACGAAGAAGAATTTCCCTTCTATCTAAATAAATATCAAAAACTTGGTAAACCGATTATGGTCTGCAATTGCGTTGAGGAAAATGCCAAAGAAGAAGAAAGATATTGTGGAGGCGCCTGGTTTATTAAAGGAAATCGGATTATTAACAGAATGCCTCTGTTACAAACCGGGCTGTTAAATGTAGAATTGTTGTCTGAATAAACCGCAAAAATGTAGCTGGAGGACACCGTTCCTCCCCAAGAAAAAAAAGTTTGTGATTTTGGGGAGCTCCATCTACACAATTTATTACACCGTTCTTAATTGTTATCCATTATCCACCCATCCTAAAGGTTGGGTTGATGTTTGGGGGTTAAATAAAGTCCATTGTTTTCAGAGCTTTTCCCAGCTTGAATTGCTGAAGCATTGCTTACCCATTACGGATGGGATTAGCAATGGGTAAGCAATGAGTAAGCAATGCTATTAAGGAAGAAAATGGAATTATATTTATTTAGTAGGAGTTAGGAATATTTAGGGGGAAGAAGAAAATATTATATCTGTAACTCCATATTTTATATAGTTTTAATATTCATAAACTTTATATAATAAGATAAATCCTGTAGTGATGGCAGTTAGATAACGACAGGTTTTAACCCCAGCGCATATTCTATTTTAACTCACAATTTTTACCGAGGAGAAAGTTTTGACTCACAATTTTCACCTGTTCTCCCAATTATCACCACTTCTCTTGCTTCTACACTTCCAACCGTGCAATAAATGGTTTCCCAATCTAAAAATTGTGAGTTAAAACAAGAACTAAACCATCTCAACCCTCTCAACCTTCTCAACCTTTTTTAATTTTCAATTCTCAATTCTAATAGGTTTTCCTTGTTAATTTCATTCTTCATTTATCATTTTTTTACTTGTCTAATCATCACTTCGGTAAAGAGTTCACCTGTTTCCTGTACATCAAAGGGCTTAAAACCCAAATATTTATCCCACTGACCCAAAACATAGTCAAAGCTAACAACGCGGTATATTTTATTTGGATCAACCGGTTTTCCATTGATATAATAGACCTCTTTGGGTTTCAGCAAACCGAATAGACGCTTTTTCTTTTTCCATTCCGTTGAACTTGTTTGCACAATATCGTAGGGTTTGTTTTTAGCGATTTCTTTATTAAGTGCTTCCATAGTCAATAAATCTCTTCCATAACAGGAAAACAGGACAATGTAATTATTGAAGGGAAATAGTTCATACATATCTTTCAGGGTAACAGGTCCTGCCGGAATAACTTTTCTAATGCCTCCGTTATTGATAATAGCCAAATCGGGTTTATAGAATTCATAATATTCTTGTTTTAATGCCTCAGCAGCCCATCGGGAAACTGCTGTTTCCTTAAATTTATCGGGAACCCAGTCCACTGGAATATGGGCAATAACTTTTCCCGTTTCTTTTTCTATGCTGTCTGCCATTGTTTGTACAAAATGATTTAGGGGTGTTATAGGTAAATTTTCCGGTTCCAGCAAGGGAATAAGTTTGCTTGCATAAGCCGTAATGCGGTCGTTTTGCACTTCTAAATTGATGGCACCCAAATAGTTTAGATAACTTCCGGTGGAGGCAATGTAAATTCCATTCACTTGACAGGGCTCAGAAATAACGGTATGGGAATGACCTCCAATAATTAAATCCACCCGGTTATCCAAAACGGTTGCCAATAAGGAATCCGCTTCAAAGCCGTTATGGGTAAGCAGTATTATCAGATCGCTCTGTTTGTCTACTTCTTCAATATACTTATCTATTGCCTCTTTATAAGGCAGAATGGTTAATCCGGCAATATTTTCCCTTTTCACCTTTTCCGGTAGTTCGGTTAAAGTTAATCCCATTACACCAATTTGCAAGGAATCCAAGGAAAATATTTTATAGGGAATTCCGCCAAAGGGTTGATTATTCTTATCCAGAATATTAGTGCTGAGAAAAGGATAATTTGCCAGTTCCCTATGTTTGATTGTGTTGTCTTGCGAATAATCAAACTCGTGATTACCGTAAGTTGTAGCATCTAATTTTAGATAATTAAAGACCTTTATAACAGCTCCACCAATTGCATTATCATAATTTTGCGAAGCAAATATGCTGCCCGTTTGTTGATCTCCGGCATCCAGATAAAGCGCTGCTGATGTCTTTTCCCTTTCTGCATTCAAATAATATTCCAGAACAGCATAACCGCCAATTTTGCCAAACCTTGAATTTTGAGGTAGATAGGCACCATGGGTGTCGTTAGTATGCAAAATAGTTACAGGAACTGCAGTGACAAAAACACTGGCAGCTAAAAAGATGATAGTTAGGACTTTGCTTTTATGCTTGTTCATAATTCTTCTCTTCTCTGCATTCCTGCCTGCGCAGGAATGACAAAAAACTTTCATTCAAAAACTAATATCAAGTAACAGAAAGCTGTTTCTCTATTGTTTTCAGGTCTTGTGGTGTATCAATTCCGATGCCTTGATAACTGGTTTCTACCATTTTAATAGGAATTCCGTTTTCCAGAGCTCTTAGCTGTTCCAATTTTTCTGTCCTCTCTAATATAGAGGGTGACAAATATACAAATCGGTGCAAACATTCCGGAGAATAGGCATAAACACCAATGTGACGATAATATTTAAGGTCTATTTGACTGTCTCGCTGAAAAGGAATAACGGAACGGGAAAAATACAAAGCATAATTTTGTGTATCAGTTACAACTTTTACAATGTTTGGATTGTATATCATTTCCCGGTCTTCAATCACGGTCATTAAACTTGCCATCTGCACTTTTCTATCTTCAAAAGCGGAAATAAGCTTTTGTAAGGGTTCTTTTTCAATAAGCGGTTCATCTCCCTGAACATTAAAAACCAATTCTGCCTGCGGAAAATATTGTAGCGCTTCAGCTATGCGGTCTGAACCGCTGGGATGACTTTCTTTTGTTAAAACCGCTTTGCCTCCGAATGACTTAACTGTTTCTAAAATGGAGATATTATCCGTTGCTACACAAACAGTATTAAATAAGCCGGAATTTGCAACGCGTTCATATACATACTGGATAATCGGTTTTCCTTTCAGCAGTGCTAAGGGTTTTCCGGGAAAACGCGTTGAATTATAACGAGCTGGAATTAAGGCAATAATATTCATTTGGCTTCCTTTTTGGCATTTTTGCGCAACCAAATCATTAGGGCAACGCTATCACTATAATTTATTCCCGGAATTCGCATTGCCTGCCCTATATTTTTAGGACGGATTTTACTTAGTTTTTCGCGTGCTTCATAAGCCAGAGAGGGAATGCTAAAATAGTCCATCTCTTCTGGAATGGCAATTGTTTCGGCATTTTGGAACTTTTGAATTTCTTCTTCCATTCGGTTTAAATAGCCGGAATATTTAATTTCCAGTTCAAGGCGATTTTGAATATCACTATTAACATCCGCCGGAATTTTGTAACCGTAATTTTGGAGGTCATTAAAAGAAATTTCGGGTCTTTTCAATAATTGAGCAAAACGGATGGGCTCTTTTATTTCTCCATTTGGCAGGCAGTTATGCTGTTTCAGGTATTCCAGTTCCCGCTGTAAAATTTCTTGCATCTGCAAAAACCTTTGCCAACGACTTTCTTCTACCAATCCCAATTTGTAACCAACTGGCATTAAACGCTCATCAGCATTATCCTGACGTAAAAGTAAACGGTATTCTGCACGCGAAGTAAACATTCTATAGGGCTCATTTGTTCCCCGGGTTACAAGATCGTCAATTAGAACCCCAATGTATGCCTCACTGCGTTTTAGAATAAGGGGTTCTTTATTTTCCAAAGCCAGAGAAGCATTTATACCTGCTAAAAGACCTTGTGCCGCTGCCTCTTCATAACCGGAAGTGCCATTTATCTGTCCTGCCAGGTATAAGCCCTTTATTTTTTTACACTGTAGAGAACTATCTATTTCTTCCGGATCAATAAAATCATACTCTATAGCATAAGCATAGCGTAAAATACGCGCCTCCTCCAAACCCGGAATACTGTGCACAATTTTTTCCTGAATTTCTGCCGGAAGCGAAGTAGAAATGCCGTTTACATAACCTTCAAAGGTATTCAGCCCTTCCGGTTCAATAAAAATGTGATGACTTTCCCTTTGGGGAAATTTCACTATTTTATCCTCAATAGAAGGACAGTAACGCGGTCCGATGCCTTTAATTATTCCGGAATAAAGAGCGGATTCAGTTAAATTGGCTCTAATAATTTGATGCGTTTCTTCCGTAGTGTGTGTTATATAACAAGAAACCAGATTCTTAAGTTCAATATCCCGGTAAAAAGAAAAGCCCTGAGGATTTTCATCCCCTTTTTGTTCTTCCAGTTTGTTATAATTTACAGAACGCAAGTCCACTCTGGGTGGGGTTCCCGTTTTAAACCTGCGAACTTTTAATCCCCAAGCAGATAAAGAACGGGAAAGATATTCTACAGATGGCTCTCCACTGCGTCCTCCGGCATAACTTATTTTGCCAATGTGGATTTTTCCCTGCAAAAAAGTGCCGGTAGCTAAAATAACTTTAGGAGCATAATAGCAATGTCCGATTTGGCTTATTACTCCTTTAACACAACCATTTTCTACAATTATTTCTTCTATGGTTGCCTCAATTAAATGAATATTTTCTTCCTTTTCTATTGCTTCTCGCATCAGCAGATGGTATTTTTGACGATCATTTTGAGAACGTGGAGCCCAAACAGCTGGACCTTTACTTCTATTTAGCATCCGAAAATGAATTCCGGAAAGGTCGGCACTTTTTGCCAGTTCACCACCCAAGGCATCTATTTCTCTTGCCAGATGACCTTTAGCAGGACCTCCGATGGATGGATTGCAGCTCATTCTGCCTATAGCTTCAATTTTAATGGTAAAGAGAGCAACTTTCAACCCTCTTTTTGCTGCTGCCAGGGATGCCTCAATTCCGGAATGACCTGCTCCCACAACGATGAGATCAAATTTGTTATCCGTATGCATTTTAGCTTAATTTATTTTGAAACCAGTTATAAAGGGGCTCAAGACCTGTATTATTAAGTGCTGAAACAGGAAAAATCGGCTCTTCTTTCAAGCCCAAATCCTTTGCCAGGTCTTTCACCGTCTTGGCTACTTTGGTTTTGGGAATTTTATCTGCCTTGGTAGCTACGATACAATAGTCAATACCTCTTAATTGTAACATTTCCAATAGCATAATATCTTTGCTGTCTGCCGGATGACGAATATCTACAATAACAATTAGAGAACGCAATTGCTTGCGCTGTTCAAAATATTTATTGATCATCCGACGCCATTTTTCCTGTTCTGCCTGGCTAACTTCCGCAAAGCCGTAACCTGGTAAATCAGTAAATTGCAAAAAGCCGGAACTATCATTATCGTCTATCTTATAACGAATTAAAAAGAAATTCAATAAGCGTGTCTTTCCAGGAGTGGATGATGTTTTAGCAAGCCCTTTATGATTGGTTAACAAATTGATAAGTGTGGATTTACCTACATTGCTTCTACCCGCAAAAGCAAATTCGGGATAAGCAGAAGCCGGATAATCACTCGGTTCAATAGCACTTTTAACAAAAAAGGACTCAACAAATCTGATCATTTTTATAAATCACACTGCTTTTTTCGGATTCGTAAACCTCTACTTCAGAGATAGCTACGGGCTTATCCTGAAGCTCTTTTTCAATACATTCATAAATGTATTTAGCCAGATTTTCGGAAGTGGGATTTCTTTCCGTAAACGGAACAATCTCATTCAAATAAGAATGATCCAGGTTATTTAGTATGTTAGACAGAATAGTTTTGAGTACACCGAAATCCATTGCCATTCCGATTTCATCCTGCTCTTTTGTCTTCACACAAACCCTCACCTTCCAGTTGTGACCGTGCAGTTTACTGCAAGCACCTTCATAACCACGCAATAAATGAGCTGCGGAAAAGGTTTCAATTACATTTAAGAAAAACAATGTTAACTCCTTTTTTAAGTGTCTAAAAGTATTTCTTGTGAATGAAAACCAGCACCAAAATAAGGGAAATTAAAACAGAAATTCCCATTATTAGAGCAAAGGCAAAGTTGCTTTCTTGAAAAGGCAAAGGAACATTCATTCCATAGATGCTTACAATAAGAGTCGGCACTGAAATGATGATTGTTATAGAAGTTAAGAACTTCATTACTACATTTAAATTGTTGGAAATGATAGAAGCAAAAGCATCCATCATTCCGCTTAAAATGCTGCTGTAAATATTTGCCATCTCTATTGCCTGCTTGTTTTCAATGATTACATCCTCAATCATATCCTCAGCATCGGGATCGTTCAATAACCAGCGGGTTCTTTGCAAACGTTCCAAAATAATCTCGTTGGATTTTAAAGAAGTGTTGAAGAAAACCAGGGATTTTTCCATACGCACCAGACGGATAAGTTCTTTATTCTTCATTGATTGTTGTAACTCATCTTCAATAATAGTAGTGCGACGGTTGATTTCTTTTAAGAACTTTAAAAAATAGATCGCCGTCCGCAGACTTATACTTAATAAAAAACTCTGCTGAGTGATATTAAAAGGACGATGCTTGCCTTCCAGATATTGGGTGAGGATTTCATTATCATAAAAGGCAACAGTAATCAACTTATCTTCTGTGGAAATTATCCCCATCGGTGCTGTAGCAAAAGAGATCTTGGCAGAGCGATGCTTATAATAAACAGGCACTCGTAAAATTGTTAACAACGCTCCCTCATCCCATTCCAAACGGGCATTTTCATCTGCATCCTGAAGGTCGGTTATAAAATCCTCTTCCAGATTGTATTTCTTAACTATTTTCCCGGTTTCTTCCGGAGAGGGGTTCTCCAGATGTATCCAAAATGCTTCATCCATAGTTAACGCCGGAACAAAACGCTGCTCGCTTACTTTGAAAATGTGGATCATAATAACCTCCTTTCCGTATCTATTTTCTTCTGCCATTTTTTTTTACCTTGTTTTTGTGGCAAGCAAAAAGTCCAAGTTCGGATTGTTTATAGGGTCTAAAACTCCAGACCCTGAAAAAACTTGCTTGACAGAATTCTTGAATTAATTTATCAGTGTATTCAATGAGAATTATATATTCTTATGTATATAGTGTGTAGTTTCCTGCTATTCTTAGAAGGCGGGATGATAATGTCCAAAGTAAAATTAAAGAAACAGTTTCCGAGGGCAGTATGAGTTCTGTAATTTCGGAACTGAACAAAAAAATAACCCCAAAAATAATAAAAAAATGGGAAAGGAGATAACTATGAAACGACTATCATTACTCCTCGTGATGATATTCATTCTGGGCTTAATGGTTCCTATGCTGAATGCCAGCGAAGTAACCATTGGCGCAGGAGACCAGACAGGTCGTATCCCGGTAGATATGTTTTACAAAAATTCGCTTTTTGAATGCTTATACTACCAGGACGAGCTGTTAATTGTGAATGGAAGTATTACTGGAGTTGCTTTTTATAACAATTTCTCCTCTAATCTTCCAGGTATGCCTATTAATATTTGGCTGGGTATTACTACCCAAACAGATTTGAGCGGGGGCTGGATACCTTCCACTCAGCTAACTCAGGTTTTCACAGGCAATGTGGATTTCCCTTCAGGAACTAACACTATTAATATCACTTTCACTACCCCCTTCCAATATAGTGGTGGTGTTTTAGTGATGATGGTTGAACGGGTAATGGATAGCACCTGGCATTCCTCATCTGATCTATTTGCCTGTCAGACCATCGGGACAAACCGCGCGTTGAATATCTATAGTGACAGTATTGACTATGATCCTGCCAATCCTCCAACCGGAACAGCCGCAAGCGGTAAATTCCCCAAAACCACTTTCTTCTACACTGGTCAAGGTATCGGTAATGACTTAGCTTGTTTAAGCATTACCGGAAATACTACTCCCAGTGTTGGCCAATCTTATCAGTATGTTGTAACCGTTAAAAACAACGGTCAGAATGCACAAAACACTTACACTGTTAAACTGATGCAAACAGGTGATGTAGAACTTGCTTCTCTTCCCGGCTTGCCTATTAATGAAGCTCAAACCCTTACTTACACTTTTAACTGGACCCCCAGTGTTGCAGGTCCCACTACTCTTTATGGAAAAGTTATTTTAGCAACTGATGAAATACCTTCCAACAACCAAAGTCCTGCTTTGAGCATTGCTGTTCAACCGGCAGGTATTCAAGCAGTTACAATTGCAGATGGAACGGAGACAATGCGGATTCCGATGGATTTCTTCTGGATGAATTCTCTCTCCGAGACTATTTATATGGCTGATGAACTTGGCTTTGTAAGCGGAACTATTACTTCTTTGGCTTTTTACACTAACTTCTATGATTCCCCTGCCAATGGAGCCACTAAGATTTGGTTGGGTTCAACTAATGTGCAAGATTTAAGTGGTGGTTGGATTCCTTCTACTCAAATGACTTTGGTGTTTGATGGTAATATCACTTATCCTTCCGGAATAAACACCATTACCATTCCTTTGCAAACACCCTATATGCATACTCCCGGAAACTTGGTAATGATGTTTCAACGTCCAATGGATAATGACTGGTATTCATCTTCTGATAATTTTTACGGCTTAACCATTGGTACCAATCGCACTCTAAAAGTTCAAAGTAATAGCACTCCTTACGATCCTGCCAATCCACCTGCAGGAACTACTCCTGTTGGACAGGTTCCCAAAACCACTATTTTCTATACCGGACAGCAGATTGTAAATGATTTGGCTTGCCTTAGCATTACTGGAAGTTCAACCCCCAATGTTGGTTCACCTGCAACCTACACGATCACTGTGAAAAATAATGGAACTGCTACGCAGACCAACTACACCGTAAAACTGATGAAAGAAGGCGGAGTGCAAATTGCCAGCGTTCCCGGAACCTCAATTGCTACTTTGCAGACAGCTACCTTTGACCTTAGTTGGACTCCCACTGCTGTGGGAACTACCTATTTATATGGTGTAGTAGAACTTGCCGGGGATGAAATTGCTACCAATAATCAAACAGCTAACTATACTGTTCAAGTAATGGAAGCAGGACTAACTGTGGTACAAATCGGTCAGGGAACTGCTACAAATAGCACTACCGGTTCTCCCACTCCTTACGGAACTTTCTATAAGAACTTCCGCCAGCAATATTTATATACTGCTGCCGATATCTACGCTGCCGGTGGTGCACCTGGTTTGATTACTGCTTTAGCATTTAATGTAACCTCAGTGAACAACTGTTCTGCTATGCCCAACTATACAATTAAAGTTAAGCATACAGACCAGACACAGCTTTCTACTGCTTTTGAAACAGGTGATTATACTACGGTATGGAATAGTGCCAGCTTCCTGCCTACAACAGGTTGGAACATTCATACTTTCACTACACCTTTCTTCTGGAACGGTGCTTCTAATCTCCTAATAGATATTTGTACAGATATAATTCCTGGCGACTGGACTGAAAATGCTTCTGTTCCCTACACTCCTACTTCTTACCCCAGCTGCTTACGGTTCCAAAGTGATACACAACCTGCATCTTCTGCAACAACTGGAACCACTTCTACCAATAGAGCTAATGCCAGATTGTTTATGACCATTTCCGATATGGGTTCACTTACCGGTGTAGTTAGTTCTGCCGGCGCTCCTTTAGAAGGTGCTTCTGTTACAGTTATTGGAACTGTTTTCCATACAGTTACTGCTGCTAATGGTGTTTACAACTTCCAATATGTGCCTGTAGGAACTCAACAGGTTATGGCTACTAAACATGGCTATAACGAAGTTACGTATACTGTAACTATTGTGGAAGATCAAACCACAACCCAAAACTTTGAGCTTACCCTTTTACCTCAAGTTACGGTTAGTGGACATATTGTAGGAAGCGATCAACCAACGGTTGGTTTGGCTGGTGCTACAATTGCCTTAAGTGGTTATGAACCTTACGAGGCGACTACCAATGCAACCGGTAACTTCACCATTCCCAATGTTTTTGCCAATCAGACCTATAACTATGTTGCTACTGCAGTAGGTTATCAACAGGCAACAGGTCAAGTTGTGGTCGGAACCACAAATGTGAATATGGGTGATATTATCGTTAACGAAATGGCTTATCCTACTCATAGCGTTTTTGCTCAAGAAGCTGCTAATTTCAGCAATGTTACTATTACTTGGCAACCACCCAATCCTAATGTAGAAAATTTCACAGATGATTTTGAATCCTATACAGATTTCTCTCTGCAATTTGATCCCTGGACTTTAGTGGATGTGGATCAGAGCGCTACTTACGGAATGACAGGTATCACTTGGTTACATGCTTATGAAGCTCAAGCATATATAATCTTTAATCCAACTACAATAACGCCGGCTTTAACTACTTTGACAGCACATTCCGGAAATAAAATGGCTGCCTGCTTTGCATCTACTACTCTTCCTAATAATGATTGGATGATTTCTCCTCAAGTTACTATTGGAGTAGGTAATGTCGTAAAATTCTGGGCAAGAAGTTATACTGCTGATTATGGATTAGAACGTTTTAAGGTAGGTGTTTCTACAACAGGCACTGCTCCTGCAAACTTTACTATTATTAGTGGAACTACCTATGTTGAAGCTCCTGTTAATTGGACTGAATTTACTTATGATCTTAGTGCTTATGCAGGCCAGCAGGTATATGTAGGAATTCAATGCGTATCTAATGATGCGTTTATCTTCCTGGTAGATGATGTTTTAATCGGCACACCTTCCAAAATGCTTACAGTTAGCAATCGCCAAACTGTAACTCCTGCTACAGCATCAGTTACTATTCCCAGAATTGCCGGGACTCCTATGACCTCAAGTCGTATAGTGAATAATAATGTTTCTGCAGGTAATGCTATCTATCCTAAATCTCTTCCTCCTGCAGAAAGAGTAAGTTATCAGACAACCGAAAATAATAGAGTTTTGCTTGGTTACAGAGTATATCGTCTTTTAGCTGCTGATCAAGGTAACGAAGCTAACTGGACAACTCTAACCCCCAGTAATATAACCCCTACTACTTATGTAGATAATACCTGGCAGCCCTTACCTTCCGGTGTTTATAAATTTGCCGTGAAAGCTGTTTATTCCAATAATGTATTTTCCAATGCCGCTTTCTCCAATGAAATTCACAAAGGTATGATGGGAAATCTTACAGGAATAGTAACTGATATTGAAACTGGTTTTCCTATACAAGGAGCAGTAATTACTGCAGGAGAATATAGCGGTCAAAGTGATGCTACAGGCCTTTACAGTTTTAACGTTTATGCCGGAACCTATACTGTAACTTGCACAAAGACAGGTTGTCAACCCGGTTCACAGGCAGGAGTAGTGATTGTTGGTATGCAGACCACTATTCAAAACTTTGAACTTATCTCAAGTGCTATTCCTAATTTAGCAAGCGATCTCTTCTTCTCTGAATATGTAGAAGGAACAAGCTACAATAAGGCATTGGAGATTTTTAACGGAACAGGTAATCCGGTAAATTTATCCGATTACACCGTAAAACTTGCCTCCAATGGAGGAACCTGGAGCTCTACCTACATTCTTAATATGAGTGGAGTGTTGGATGATGGTGATGTTTATGTAATTGCCAACAGCCAGGCAGAAGCATCAATTCTTCAAATCGCTAATGTAACCTCCACTGTTACAAGCTATAATGGTAACGATGTAGTAGGTTTATTTAATGGAACTACCCTTATTGATATTATCGGTGTTTATCAACAAGACCCAGGAGCTGCCAATTGGCCTGTTGCCGGAACTCCTTCTGCCACTGCAGAACATACTTTAATTCGTAAGCCGACTGTTAATCAGGGAAATACTGATTTTCTTGCCGGGGCTGGAACTAATCCTGATGATTCGGAATGGATAGTTCATCCCCAGAATTATTTTGCCGATTTGGGCCAGCATACCTTTAATCATATGTTGCAAGCTTCATCTCCTACATTCAATCCCCCTCCAGGTATTTATGGAAGCCCAATTAATGTAACTATTTCTTCCACTACTCCTGATGCTGAAATTAGATATACAATTGATGGCAGTATACCAAATATTAATTCAGAGCTTTATATAAATCCTATATATGTATCTAATAATACAGCTATAAAGGCAAAAGCATTTGCCCCAGGTATGTATCCTTCATTTACAGCTACTGTAAACTATACATTTCCAGATGTTCCTGAAATTACTCAAACAATAAATCCTCTTGTTTTTACTATGAATGGGCCTGAACAGTATATTTATCTTCCTGATTATTTTAGTTCATCTGTAGATATTGTATACAGTTATTTTGGTAATCAGAATATATTATTATCCTTGATTGAATCAGCTACATTATTAATTCAACCAATGCAAAACTGGTTTGGAACAGAGTATATTACAATTAGAGCAACAAATATTTCTGGTTATATTGAACAGGTACTTAAAGTTACAGTATATCAGACGGGGTTAGTCATTGAAAATTATAATCATAATGGAGCAATGCCTGATAATTGGACTATTCAGCATAGTGGAACTACAACTTTTCCCTGGCAGGCAGTTTTACAAGAAGGTGATAATTATTTAATGAAGACATTGGCAACAACAGGAGGAACAGCCAATGAGCGGCTGTTTTCTCCTGTTTATAATTTAACTATCTACAAAGAGGTTCAGGTTTCTTTTGATTCTGACTTTTTGCCTTATGGTTCCGGAACAGGTTCTTTTGCCTATACCTTGAATAATGTTAGTTATACTGTAGTGGAAACATATTCTAACAGCCATAACGGGCAAAAAATATATTCTCTTCCAGCTCTGGATGGTAAATCTTCTGTTAAGTTCCGTTGGCAATATAACAATTCTACAGCTAATACCGGTCAAAATAATTATTGGACAATTGATAATTTCTCTATTTATGGTGTAGTAAGGGATGCTGAGCCACCTATAGCAATAAGTGGTTTAAATGTAGTTTCTCAAACAAATTATTCTGCATTACTCAGTTGGAATCCTATATCTGATCTGTATTTTGGGAAGTATGAACTGTATATCTCTATAGACGATAATGTAACTACCAGTGATGAATTATGGTCTGTAAACCAGGATCATAACCTCTATTTTGTTAATACTACCCAAACTAATATTGATCCTTTAGCTGAGGGAGAATATTGGATTGCAATTAGAGCAGTAGATCAAAGCAATAATGCTTCCCCTCTTTCTGAACCTGTTTATGTTCTTATAGAAAGTATCAGCCCAGTATTATATGATCCTATTCCCACAGGCCAGCCTGAACCTGAATGGTCATCAAACAGGATAGTAACTATTGGTTGCAGCATTTCCGATTGGAATAATATTAGCTCCATTCAATACCGTATTGATGCCAATGGTAATGGTATCTATGATGAAACAGAAACCTGGCAGGAACTTTCTCGTTCTAATAAATTTAGTTTGGAAAGAAATACTGTTTTTGTTACAACTAATGTTGAATATAATGCTGATGGCGTTTTAGCATTTGAAATTAAAGCAATTGATTTCTGTGGAAATGTAGGATATAGTGGTTATAATTTAAGCCAGGGAATAGATGATGATTGGGTAGTCCGTATTGATACCACTCCTCCTGTTGGGTTAAATAATTTCTTTGTCCAACAGGTCTTTGATAATTCTATTGAGCTTAGTTGGTCAGCTATTTCGGATTTAAGCTTTGCCGGTTATAGAATTTACTATGCTACAAACGCCAATGTAAGCACCTCGGATTTATTGTGGGATAGCAGTAATGATCCGAATTTAGCTTATGTAGGAGAAGGAATTGTAACTACCACGATTACGGGTTTATCACCTGCCACTCGCTATTATTTTATCCTGCAGGCAGTTGATGAAGCCGGGTGGATAACTCAATATCCGAATGTAATAACAGGAATGACAACTTCTTCTGCTCCTCCTTCCGCTCCTCAGAATTTGGTGATTACTATCACTGGAACGGATATTCTTCTGAATTGGGATGAGGTAACCACAGACACTATGGGAAATTCTTTGCAAATTAGTTATTATGAAATTTATGTGTCGGATCAGCCCTATTTTGAGTGTGACTTTGATACGCTGATTGGCTCTACAGAGGTCTCGGAAATATTTTTGGAAGGTGCTGCAGAATATGCTGACAGATTGTTCTTTAAAGTGAAGGCAATAAGCGGAGCGATAACGAAGGAAGCGAAATGGTGAGATGGAGAGATGGAAAACAAAGAGATAAAGATTATATTAACAAAGAGATAAAGAGGAGAAGAGAGAATATTAACAAAGAGGAAAAGAGAAGGATGAAGTAAGTCAGGAGCCGTCACTGCCTAAATAACTTTTACACATCCCACAAACTCATTTGGCAGTGAGGACTAATGACGACGACTTATTTCACACATATTTTGCTGATTACGCAGATAACAGGATTGATTGGATGAGCAGGATTCATAATTATTAATTTATAATCTGTTTGAACCACTTAAATCAATGTTGCTATTCAGTTATGAGTCATATACGGCGTTAAGTTATTTCCCAGGGAAAAGTAATGAAGGCGTAAATGTTTCCTGATAAAAGTTAACTTGTCTGGATTCCTGCTTTCTCAGGAATGACAAAAAGGGAAAATGATATTAGACCTAAAGACCTCTTGACCTCAAGAAACCTTGACCCTTTGATTTCTCACCTTTTCGCTATTCCGTAATTTTTTGCTTGACAGAAATGGGGTTTTATTTTTTAAGGATAAATTGATAACGCGAGGTGGAGCAGCTGGTAGCTCGTCGGGCTCATAACCCGAAGGCCGAAGGTTCGAATCCTTCCCTCGCTACCAATTTTTTAGAGTTTGGCTTTTAGAAGACGAACTCTTTTTTTTAGGAATAGGGGTTTTAAATAAGTGACGAAAAATTGAATTTGTCACCCCTATATAAAGTGGACTATCTTATAAAAGAAAAGTGGCGGTGTAGCTCAGCTGGTTAGAGCGTCGGAATCATAATCCGCAGGTCCGGGGTTCAAATCCCTGCGCCGCTACCATTTTTTTTGCGCCAGTAGCTCAGTAGGATAGAGCAGCAGCCTTCTAAGCTGCGGGTCGGGGGTTCGAATCCCTTCTGGCGTGCCATTTGAGGTTCTATTTCAGATAATAAATAAGATAAAATTGTGGTGGGTGTAGTTCAACGGCAGAGCACCGGATTGTGGTTCCGGGCGTTGTGGGTTCAAATCCCATCACCCACCCCATTTATTCTTTCTTTGACAGGAATGGCAAAAAGGAATGGATTCCTGGTTGCGCGGGAATAGCAAAAAGGAATACCAAAGTGATTTTTCATTTAAGAGATGAAGTAATAAGGTGACCGATGAATATATTTTTAGGCATAGATATTGGAGGTTCCAGTTTTAAGTATGGCTGGGGCAACTGTGAAGAAGGTTTACAATCCTATCAAACCCTTGTTCTGCAAAGGAAAAACATAGATGACTTCTTTGCTGTGGCGAAAGAGTTGTTTAACGATGTTGACAGTAAAATCGGGCTTAACAATATAAGAGGAATCGGAATCGGAATGCCAGGTGCAATAGATAAAACCACGGGTTTGGTAACGGAAAACAATCCCAATTTGCCTTTTTGGGTGGAGCACCATCCGCGTGAATTGCTTCCCGAAAATTGTAATATTCCTTTCGCTTTTGATAACGATGCCAATTTGATGGCTTTAGCCGAGTCGTATACGCAAAAAAAGAATTATGTTATTGGTGTTACTGTCGGTAGTGGAATCGGTTGCGGAATAGTTATTGACGGAAAAATTTATCACGGGGCTTACGGTTTTGCCGGAGAATTGGGTCATATTTGCATTGTGGATAAAGGATTAAGATGTAATTGTGGGAAAAATGGCTGTCTGGAAGCGTATTCTTCAGGAGAAGGTTTACGCCGCCGTTTGGCATTAAAAAATCCTTGTTATGCAGAAATGGATTTACCTACCATCCTTGCTATAAAAGAAACTGATAATTTAGTAGGGGATTACATTAAACAGGGTCAACTTTTTTTAGCTACTGCATTATCCGGTCTTGCAACTTGTCTTGATCCGGAAATAATAATTATTGGTGGCGGAGCTATGGATTTGGGATTATATTATATAGAGGAACTGGAAAGAGAAATTAAAAAAAGATTACCGCCGGCACATAGTATTAAATTAAAGGTTGCTAAAGCAATAAACGGCAATAAAGCAGGAGTTTTAGGAGCGATAAAACTGATAGAAGATAAGTTTAATAGCAAAGAGGAATGAAACTTGCTTTTTAATTAGGCATTAAATAAGGGGTGAATAAAATGAAAAAAACGATGCTCATTCTGGCGCTGATGGCAATGTTAATGTTGATAGCCACAGCTGGGTATGCTTATAAGGGTTCTCCTGTTGAGAGTTTTGATATTACTCCCAATCCTATGTTTAAGGAATGTGTAATTTCTTTAGCTGTGTCTGTTCCTCTTAATATCAATGTTCAGATTCAGAGCTGTGATGGCAAAGTTATTTGCGATCTATACGAAGGTTTTGTGGGTAAGGACATTTATTTAAATTGGGAAAGGACTGATAACTATGGCAATTATGTTCCTGATGGCGAATATTTTGTTGTAGTTAATTTTTCTACCCGGTATACTTCCTTAAAGAAGACGCTTATTCTGAAATAACAAACTTTTAGAGCAGTGATGTAACTTATGCAACACAATAGAAAAAAGTCCCTTGGGGACTTTTTTTTGTTTTTAGAAGAAACAGTAACCGAGTTATTGCATATCAGACATAACAGACATGTAAGTTTTTTAGTGGTTATTCGGCAAATTTTGTTTACAGGAGTGGAAGCGCTGCCTTTAATCGGTTTTATTGCTTTGGCAATTGGCTGTTTAACCATTATGCAGGGTTATGCTTTTTTGAGCAATTTCGGGCAGGGGATTTGGGTGCACATAATTTTGGTGAGGGTTGTAGTTGGAGAATTGAGTGGAATTATAACCGCTTTAGTAGTAATAGCCAGAAGTGGAACAGCGATTTCTACCGAGTTGGGAAATATGGTTGTGAACAGGGAAATGCAATTGTTGAAATCCTTTGACATCGCGCCGATGGGTTATCTTGTTGTTTCGCGCATTTTGGGAGTAGTAATTTCTATGCTGGTATTAACCCTTTATTTCAATATAATTGCTGTTTTAGGCGGTTGGCTTTTTGCTCAGTTTTTTAGTCATTTGGCATTTGGTGCCTTTATGAATGATTTTTTATCCGTTTTAACCCTACCCGATATTTTTATGATCATCCTCAAATCCGTTATTTTCGGCTTTGTAATAGCCATAACTGCCTCTTATGAAGGGATGAGTGTTTACAGGGCATCAACGGAAGTTCCCCAACGCACTATCAAGGCAGTGGTTATTTCTATTTTTTCCGTGCTTATTTTGGATATAATTATTTCCTGGCTATTTTGGATAGGTGCATAGTGCATATTGCCTTTAAGAATGTTTCTATAAATGGTTTATTACACAATTTCAATCTTAATTTTACCACAGATGGTTGTACTGTGCTTTATGATCCCTGCGAAAAGTATTCATCTACCATTTTAACTGCTTTAATGGGATTGTATAATTTGGATGAAGGCAATATCTTGCTGGATGGTATTTACCTGGAGGAATATTGTAGGCAAAATTCCCTTATTTCCACCTTTTCCCTCGTGTTTGATGAAGGGATAATGCTTTCCAATCTTTCCCTATGTGAGAATTTACTTCTGCCTTGGAACAAAAGGTTTGCCAGCGAGGACCAGAATGCTTTTGAACAAGAACTGAAACTTTTGATGGAAGAGCTGAATTTGAATTGCGGATGGGAATTAAGACCTGCATATTTAAGCCCGGCAGAACGCAAGTTTTTTTGCTTTATTCGGTCTTTGCTCTTGAAACCGAAGATTATGTTGATTGACGATCCCTATTATTTGTTCAATAAAGAAGAAAGAAGATTGCTTTTGGGTTTTTTGCAGAAACATAGTAAAAAAAGAGGAGGAACAGAATTTTCCGACTATCCCAAAAGCGAAAATACGGAAGAAATTTATTTACAGGAAATGTTAATTGGCACCAGTGATGATGATTTTACAGGCGAAATAGCAACGCAGGTTATTGATTTATCTGAAATCTGCTACTGAACAGAACTAAATAGAAGAGGTTGAGAGGGTTTAGAAGGTTGAGTAGGTTTAGAGGGTTGAGAGGGTTTAGAAGGTTGAGGAGGTTTAGAGGGTTGAGAGGGTTGAGAGGGTTGAGAGGGTTTAGAGGGTTTAGAAGGTTTAGAGGGTTGAGATTTGTTAATTCCTTTAGAGCCCGTCAGGGCGACACAAATATAGCGATGGGTGCGTAAGCCCCTCGGAAAATGTAAGCCCTGAGTTCCTTTTTCCTTTTATCTTTCCCTCTACCAAAAGCCCGTCAGGGCGACACAAGGATGTAGAAGGAGGCGTAAGCCCCTCGGAAATTACACGATTTAATCACTGGGATGTTTTGACTTACAATTTTCACCTGCCTTAAATGTCGCCTCACCCCACAATCATTGTCACTTACAACTGCTTTACAACTGGTCTACAAACCTAAAAATTGTGAGTTAAAACAAAAATTCGCCCCGAAGTCACTATTTATGAACAATTCCAATCCAACCCTGCTGATGTGAAAAAATACATTCTTTCACGATTGTGTAATTTGAGGGGTTGGCGAAGTTCAGTAGCAAGTGTGCTTGCTTCTTGTTTTAACTTACAATTTTCACCTGCCTTCAATATAACCATACTACACACTCTTTTCTCACTTACAACCAATCTGCAACTGGTTAATAAATCTGAGAAATTGGGAGACAAAACAAAACACGGAATAAATATCATTCCCAAAGAAATCCCAAAATTATTTCAATAACACTCCGATATGATTCCCATATCATTCCCATATCGCGATATGGGAATGATATGGGAATCTCATCCGCTGGATAACGCAAAAAAGAAGGAATTCATACACAACTATTTAGATTCTGTTTTTAACTCACAATTTCTCGGTTTGAAGACCAATAAAATTGCGGTTGTATGTTAAAAATGATTGCAGGGTGTAGTTACATTGAAGGCAAGTGGAAATTGTAAGTCAAAACCTCCCACCAATTACATCGTGAATTTTACGAGGGGCTTACGCCACCTTCTACATCATTGTGTCGCCCTAAGGGGCTTATTTTTCCAGATATGGTGAAAAAAGGAACTCGGGGCTTTCATTTTCCGAGGGGCTTACGCACCCATCGCTATCATTGTGTCGCCCTCTGGGCTTTGATGAAATCTCAACCTTCTAAACAGTTTCAACCCTCTCAAACTTTTTTCCCGAGGGGCTTACGCACCCATCGCTATCATTGTGTCGCCCTCTGGGCTTTGATGAAATCTCAACCTTCTAAACAGTTTCAACCCTCTCAAACTTTTTTCCCGAGGGGCTTACGCACCCATCGCTATC